>Ga0256845_1001311_pt1 | contig 20261 bp, 13 predicted proteins | sample RiftiametaG_FD_189101 | JGI IMG/M metagenome (GOLD analysis project Ga0256845, IMG submission 189101) | Tube worm associated microbial communities from hydrothermal vent at the East Pacific Rise, Pacific Ocean - Riftia | ecosystem: Host-associated > Annelida > Integument > Unclassified ...
GTTCTTCGGGCATCGTGCTGCGTCTGAGGCCAGGGTGCATAACCAACAGGGCAACTGCCAAGCTCCCATACATGAAGATAGTTGTCCATGGTGCCGAATACAAGCTCAAGCTTACCGTCAAGGTCAACGTCTGCTGCTACAAAACCACCAACAATCTCGGAGGGGAGCTGATAAGGGAAGCCAAGACTATATACTGCTTCGTGAATAGCATCAAACGCATTCACCCACCCGTCTTTGGTACCGACAATCACTTCAGAAATCTGGAAACCTGATTCTGAAACAAGGTTCGCCAGTGCAGGCATTGGAACAACACGACATGAAGCGGGAAGCCCGTAAGTAATGTTCCAGCCGGGAAGCAGTGCTCGCTGTTCATTCCAGGCCATACACTGGTTCTCCGCCGGGGCAATAATTCTATCCAGGCCTGTGACATCGGATCTCCAGTCGGCGAGAACGCAGCACTGGATGTAGCTTGACGGGTTGGAAGGCTGGGAGCAGGTAAGGTGGGAAGACAGATCATCTGCATCAAAAACCCAGGCCTGCCCGTTAGAGCCGGTTCTCTGCCTTGACAGGGCTATCTGATCTGCCGCCCCTGCAATATCGCCTATTGCATGAATTCCCGCTGTATGAGCAGTTTCAGGCTGTTCATAGCTGTCTGTAAAACCTGACTGCTGCGAGAAATCAACATGGTCGTATATCCATATACCGGATCTGTATCCTAAACCGCTTTTGTGCCATGAATATAACAGCATCAGCTCATCTGAAGAATCAGCGTTGATGTTTGCTGCTGTTATCCATTCTCTGGAGTAAGCTGCACTGCTGGACTGGGGAAGTACCTCTTGATCCAGCACGAGCAGAGTACCGCGATCAACTGTGAGAACAAACAGGGAAGGAGGATCACTCGTTTCCTCTGGAGAAATAAATGCAATTTCAAGCTTGCCTTTCTCAGGAAAAACATCTGCCAGAGTTACACCATGCGGCCCGCGCAACAGGTTTCCCTTCTGCAGACCGTGCTCGAAACTGTATAAAACTGAACCGTCTGCTCCGCTAAGAACTATAAGTTCCTCCACCGTGTCAACAACAATCTCATTTCCGCTGTCTCCGCAGATATCGCCGGATGCTGCTACAGTAAAGCCTCCCAACCCATCACCCTTTGTAAAGGAATACGGACCAGTACTCCAGATTGTTTCTCCTGTCTCCGGTGAAAAAGCCATGATATCAATGCCGGAAATTGCTACTATTTCAAGATCCCCATCCCCATCAAGGTCAGCAAGCAAAGGTGGACATTTCACTGATGAAGGCAGCTGAACCGGCCAATTGTTCTCATTGGGATAAGTATCCAGGATGCTGAGGCTGTACGATGCGGAGTTATTGGGTAACCACGAATCCTGGCAGGTTCCATTAGGATCAGCCTCTGCTGTTAGTTCCACTCTTTCGTTATCTTCAAAGCCAGCAGGTATACCCCACCTGAAATGAAGTTCCTGCTCTTCACCTGCAGAAAGACCACCGGCACATGTTTCTGTTAGAAGATATGTTGTTTCATTCCACATCACAGATAAATCCACATCGAATGACCCTGAAGCAACCGCTCCTGCATTTCTAACCGTTACAGAAAACTCAATAACTCCACTGCTTCCTGCGACGGGGTTGGTGGAATAAATATTCCTCTCCAAATCATTGGGAGATATTATCAGGTCACACATGTTTCGATATTTCACTCTGTCACCAAGGTCCACTGCCGGATCCCCCAGAAGATTGAACTGCCCAAGATCCTTACAGAAACTATTTCCATCCCAGAACGAAAACAGGCAAGATAACCTGCCGGCAGCAATAGCATCACCTTGTCTTGTTATCCCGCTGTAGTAGATACTTTCCAGAATGCCTTTTCCTATTTGCCCGTAGTATTTAATTCCAGATGACGTACTGCTGGCATACACTCCAATAGCACCTCCAGTTGTATTTCGAATGAAATCTTCTGCAAGACAATCCGACTTAAAATCGTATGGAGGAAGACCGTCTGTGGGTTCGTAGCACAAGCATGGGTAAACATTGATGGTTTGGTGCTCATACTGTGTATGGTTGAAGGTTCCTGCCGTGCAGCAAAGCATCATTATGAAAGGATGCCAGTGATCCTCGAAGGTTCCCAGCGCAACTACATCATCGTCATTGAAGGTTGAATCAGGAACTCCGAAATTATCCGGTGCTGGTGGACCCCAGTTCAAACCTGCTGAAAACATATGAAAATCGCCATGATCAACATAGAACGCCACTTGAGACCCTCTGTTGAAAACCAGGTTACATGCTGCTTTCCAGTCTGCACTTGTCATACTGCTTCCATCAGGATTAGGAGGGAAGTCGTCGCATGTGTTCTCGCCGTCTCCGCAATAGTAATTGTCCCATTGGTAGCCAAGCCATGTTTTAAGTGCTTCAGTCCAGCTGGCAGAAGGGCTCCATCCGTCTCCAGTACCGTACTCTGTACCAGAGAGCCTTGTAAGATATCTGCGATATTGAAGACTGGCAGAGCCATGGTCTGTAACTGGTTCCTCGTACTCCCTGATTAGGTCAATCATCTCCTGAAGATTATCTTTATCCCTAACCGAAAGCCTCCCCACAATCATGTCAGGGAAAGCTGAGGAGACAAGCCTTGACTCACCGAAATAAGCAAACCACTCATCATTCCCAAAACCCCAGTCGTCGTCTACAAAAGTAGGCAGGAACCAAGGACCAATTGTTGTACAGGAACCGTCTTCGTGATCACCAATTAACAGCAGGTATGATGGTCTGTTTCCCGGGGAACCGAATCCCCACAGTGTTTCAAGGTAATCCCTGATAAGATCCGGCGTGAGAACCACTTCGTTGGTTCTGAACTGCGAGAGAATATCGTCGCCTCTGGCAATAAGAACATCAAAGCCGTTCAACTGGGCTCTGTGATTGGCCAGATCATCTATCCAGGAACCGTCCAATCCTCCTGCTGTAACAATCACATAGTCGGGTATTTCAGGTGGCGCCACTTTGAGATCAGTGGGCCTGTAAACGCTTCCTGAAGATGGAATACCGATTGGCTGCGGAGCGGGAGTGTAGCCAATAATTCTATCTCCAACCAGTCTTTCATAGGGACCCAGATCTGAAGTGCTCAAAATCGGTGCTGAAGCGCTGAATTCAAGGAATACACCTATATCACTCCATACCCGAAGACTGTCCTCTGAAGCAAGGTACTGTACCGGATATACATCAATAACAGCGATTCTTTGATCTCGGAGCCTGAATTCACCAGAAATTTCAGCTGCTGCCTCCGGGAACCATTCAGAGGAGGTATATGCACCTGCATTTTTCTGAAAGACCTCTTTGTAGAATGTAACTCCGCTCTCACTTACAAGCTCCAGTGATGGAGCGGGATAGACATTTACATTCTCCAGGAAATCCGCACAGGATCTGTTACTCGCAATCGAAAGAGAAACATCATCAGGAATCGCGACAAAGCATGTCACGACAGGCAGTTCAGGAAAGCCCTCTTCTGAAAGCATTCGAACCCCGGGGGTTTTACTATAGCGGCAATAAGTTTCCTGACTATGTAGAATTGATTCCGAGCTTAAACCCCTGAGTTCAACATCGAATGTAATGTAGCTCTCGGTTGTTCTGCCGTAGTTGATAACCGGTTCTGTTCCATCCGAACAGCCAGAGTTGAAATTCAACCATTCAGCACGAATAGTTCCACCGAAACAAAGCAATACCGCAACAACCCGCATCAATTTTCGCATTGATTTCGCTCCTTATCCATTTAACAAAAGAACACCGACCTTTAACAACACACATAAGAAGCAACCTCCACAATGATCTATTTTCAAGTGCGGGTTTACAGCAGAGAATTGTTTATCTGAAGACGCTCCATTCTGCTGGTTCTGTTTGCCTGGCTTTGAACGAAGCATTTCAGCTCTGTCGGGCACAGCCGGCAACAGGAAATTGATAAACAATATGTAACAGAAACCTAAAACACAGTAATCTCTGTTCCGTCTGTTGTTATTACGAATGTTCCGTCCTGATCGGTTCTGTACACGGGAATTCCACGGCTGCTGAGTCTGTTAAGAAGTGTACTGTGCGGATGGCCGTAGGGGTTACCAAGGCCCACTTCAATGGCAGCGTAAGATGGCTGAACTGCATCGAGCCATGCGTTACAGGTAGCATCACTTGAGCCGTGATGACCGATCTTGAGAACATCGGACTGCAGATCAGAAGGCTGGTAGTAAGACAACACCTGGTCTTCCCCGTCTTCCGTTTCCAGGTCTCCGGTGAACAGGAATGAAACATCCTCGAAGGTAACACGAATAACAATCGACGCGTTGTTCATGCTGCCGCCACCTGGATGGGGTTCCGGATGAAGTATTTCCACCTGAAGGTCTGGATCCCAGTTGAGGCTCATCCCCCTGTTGCCCTCTATGTACTGTGCTCCCGAGGTCTGTATTTTCTGAAGAAACTCTTCATAGGTGCTGGAGGCATTCCCAACCCAGCCGCAATCCCACACTTTGTCTACAGGAACTTCCTCCAGAACGCCTATAAGCCCGCCAATGTGGTCGGAGTGGGGGTGAGTGCCAACTATTCCGTCGAGCCGGGTGATTCCAAGACTGTCTAGCAGCGGCACTATCCTGTTTTTGCCACAGCTCCAGTCGCTTCTTCTGTCACCGCCATCTATGAGATAGTTAAAACCATTGGGAGTTCTTACCAGAATAGCGTCTCCCGACAGTGAGCCGTGTGTGGGATCTATGAAGAAGACTGTAAGGTTGTCCGGCTCATTCAGCGGAACAGTAAGGCTCAGTTCGTTGCTCCAGGCCGAAAGCAGAGAAGTATTCCTGGTCTCCAAAGCATACCAGTAAGTGGTTCCGGGTGTGAGGTCTGTATCAAACCATGTATTCTGTAGAGGATCGTCGGAAAATATCTTGACAGCCTGGGCCTGGGAAGGGTCTGCCTGAATGCCGGCAGACTCGCTTCGCCAAAGTATGTATGCATCGAAGTCATTGTCAGAACACTGGGTCCAGCTTGTGTACACAACAGAATCAGACTGGAGCTGGGCGGTAAAAACACTGGGAGACGGGTTGCCCGGTGAATCAATGGGAGAAGTTCCGCAGGAAACAACAACCATCAAACCCACCGCAACAAAAACCAATAAAAACTTGTAACCCATCTGCACCAGCTCCATTCAAATACTGCCGGTTCTAACGCCTCCCGGAATCTACGTTTATCTCCCTGCTTCCACCAACCGGAAGAACAAGTGCTGCGCCACCGTGCAAAACGAATATATCAAAGTACTGCTGGAGAAGTTTTCTTTCGTTATCGCCAAAAATCATTCTGTAATCCGGGGAATCAGACACAACAGCAAGTTGTTCAGCCGTGCAGATATCCCTCAGCATCCACCTTGAGCTGGAGAACACTGCGCTGTAAGTAAGAGTTCCGTCGGGAAGCCAGTCGCCATCGTAGCTTCGGGCCTGTTCTGCGATGAATGGAAATGAAGTTCGGTTTGCCACTATTGTGACAAGGTTTGTTCCTGTAACTACAGGCATAACACGCCTTCTGGCCGGGAAAGAGCTGGAACCTTCCACCGGTGTTAAATCAGCATCGTCTGAATCAAGGATATAAGACTGCATCCTGCAGTTGAATTCAAGCTGAAAATCTTCAGTTACAGAGCCATCGGAACCTGTAATACTGGTCATCACAGGTCTCATTTCAAATGCAACACCGTCTGTTTCCGTTTTGCAGCCGAACAAGGTGTAGCGTATCCAGTTATCGCACTCTTCAATAAGCACGAAACCACCGCCTTCCAGTGCCCGTCTGGTGGTAACTGTATCCGGTTCCGTGGGTATTAACGCAATGCGCTCAGGCTTCGAATACACAACAACGGTATCAGGTTTTTGCGCGCTCCTGACACTGGAAGAATGCGTTGAGTAATCATAAACATTTACCGTACACGCACCTGCTACAACAATCATCGCCGCAGATAAAACCAACAAAACTCTTTTGTTCATAAAGGATCTCCTTTCTTCTGTGTCATACTTCTCCCGGCACACTAGTGTTCCATCGCCAAACATGGGATGCAGCAGTGATGCCAACTATATTTGTGCTACGAAAGGTGGTACTATGAATACAATTACCGTAACTCTGCTCTGTTTAACCACTGCTGTTTTGTTTCAGGATAACTTCAACGATGGAAATGCCGATGGATGGTACACTGTGGGTCCGTCAAACTACCTGGTTCAAAGCGGATGGTACAACTTCAACGGCGGTGGTGCTGTTAACGACGCCACATCCTACAGAGGTGACTCAGGCGAACAAATGAGCACTGCAGACTATTCCATGTGCGCAGATGTAATAATTGATGTAGGCGTTTTCGGGGGAATGATGGTTCGGTATTCAGAAAACGGCCTCTACAACATGATGCTGGTACTCAGTGTACCTCATCAGGCTCTAAGGCTTTATCGGTGGCACTGGTCTTCAATAGAACTTATTGACACGTATGGTTTTTCAGTTCAGAAAGGAACTGCATACTCTGTAAGATTTCAGTGCAGCGGAAACACCTTTGCCGGCCGGGCGTGGCTTCCCGGAGAATCTGAACCTGAAGAATGGTTTGTTTCCACAACCGATACCCTTACCCGCAACGGCTCAGCAGCACTGTTCTCTGCGGGAACATCAAAGCAGGTCACAGATGTATACATGAGCTGCTTTTTTGACAATGTAATAGTTGAAACCCCCGAACCCTGGGCTCTGACACAAACAACATGGGCGCAGGTAAAAAGCTCAATTAACTGATTCTGGAACAGACTCTCTGACCAGAGTAACCACCTGAACGAACACAGGATCAGGGCCTTCAACTGTTAGATTCACCAACAGCGAGTCTCCTGATTGCCGTACATCAATACCCGGTTCCCCTGAACTCGCCCACCGTTCAGAACAGGGCATGCCTGTAAGCACAATTCCTGCCTGGTGATCAGATGAAAAAACGATACCCGGTGTTCCATTCTGCAGAGTCATCACCGTGTGTTTGTAACTGTTGAAAAAGTATGCCGGAATTATCAGTGAATCCGGCGTTACTGCGATCCCCAGCGCAGGGCTGTTTTTTCTGAACCACAAAACACCTGTACGCCTGTAAGGTCGGGTTCCCTGAACTGTTACGCGACTGTAGCTGTTCAGGAACTCTTCAGACACGGCAAGGCTTTCGGCAATAGCTAATCCGGCTGGTACCCCTGCCACATTAAAGCTTACGATGTCCGGCTGCCGGGAAAGTACATAATCAGGGTTGCATACCTGATGCCCCAGCAGACCTTCCCAGTTGCAGTTTCCCTGATTCACGGCCAGATATCTGTCGTTCAAACCCAGCATATCAAGAACCGGCAGTTCAGACCAGTACGGCAGTGTTCCGGCTGCCGTAACCGCAAGAAGAGGTTTCCGTTCGCCAAAAGCCTCTTTAAGTACAAGGGCTGTAACCCTTCCATCCCATTCCCACAGTTCTGTTCGGGCATCCCTGTTTCTGGAATCAAACAACTGAACTGCAGCAAACAAAACCAGCACAACAGCAAAAACTGCATCAGTTCTGCGGGTTCTTTTTATCTCCGGGAACTCCTCGGCACATATCCAGGTGAAGAGAACTACCAGCGGAACAAAATGTCTGTATGCCGGAAAAATATCTCCGCCTATCAGCACCAGATAAGCAGTCCAGACAAAAGCCATTGCAGCTGGAAGCAGCGTTCTGATATGTCTTTTGCGAACAGCATTTACAGTTGCTGTAACAGAACACAGGCTCAGTGGAAAAACAGCAAACGCCCCGCGAACAACGTACTTAGCACCGGAAAGCACTCCGTGAAGAGACGGATGCATTTTTATTCTTGCAGTGTTAGGAAGGTAATCTCCGTAGTATTCAAGCCGGAAGCCCAGCTGTGCAAGAAACACCAGTGCCGGCAGAGCAACAAGAAAAAGTGATCGTTTCCCGTTGCCTGTAAACAAAAGAAACAGCACTGCAACTGCAGTAAACACAGCGCCATCAGCCCTGGTTATGCACAGCAGCGCCAGGGGAACAGAAGAAGAAAAGTACATGGAAACGGGAGTATCTGTGTTACTGCGGTCGGCAATGCGCCACACAAGCGGCACAGACAAAGCGAGCAGTGCGGCAATCAGAGGCTGCTCCAGACCGCCAACCGCCCAGGCGCCCAGTGGAGCAGACAGCACCGCAAACAGCAGAACAATCATGTGTGCTGCTGAGGCTCTTTTTCTGTAAACAAGCAGCACGCAGAGAGCAAAACACACCATCGAAGCAATTCCCAGAAGTCTTACGGTGTTCACAGCATCAATTCCTGCAAACACTCCGCCTGCTGTAAGCAGAACCCACAGAAGGTTGGAGTACCCTTCAACCGGGGAACCATCAGTCCAGGTGAGCCCCCTGCCATCTGCAAGCCTGGTTGCATAGCGCATGGAGATCAGGGCATCATCAGAGAGAAAGGGCATGTACAGCATTGCATTAAAGAACAGCAGAACAGAAAACAGCACAGAGGCAAACACCAGCCTACCGCGTGAATTCACTCTTTTCACAATAAGTAGCCACCTCCGGAATAACTACCCCTGCCGCCGGCCCTAACCTGCTTAATCCTTAACTCTGTCTGTTGTTGCCCCACTGAAGCAGATACAGATTGTAGTAAATACCCCTCTTCGCAAGAAGCTCCTGATGGGTTCCCCGTTCAAGGATCCTTCCCGCATCAATAACCATAATCTCGTCACACTTCTGTATGGTTGAAAGCCTGTGTGCTACAATAATACTGGTACGCCCCTTCATCAGCGTATCTATAGCCCTCTGAATCAGCCGTTCTGTTGTGGGGTCAACATTGCTTGTAGCCTCGTCAAGAATCAGTATTCTCGGATTGTGAGCCAGGGCTCTGGCAAAACATATAAGTTGCTTCTGACCTGTGGAAAGTGTAGCCCCCCTTTCTGCCATAACAGTATCAAAACCGTCGGGGAGCTTGTCTATGAACTCGGTTGCCTGAACCATGTCAGCCGCTCTGCGCACCTCTTCCATGGAAAGATTGCTGCTGAGCCTTATGTTGTCTGCCACCGATCTGCTGAAAATAAAGGCATCCTGAAGTACTATGGATGTGTTTTTACGCAGGGTCTCCATTGAATGATCTCTTATGTCAGTACCATCCAGAAGTATTTTCCCTGTATCAACATCCCAGAACCTTGTCAACAGGCTGATAATAGAAGACTTACCGGCTCCCGTCGGGCCAACCAGGGCAATGCTCTTTCCTGGAGCAACTGAAAAACTGATGTCTCTCAGAACAGGAGTATCCGCCTCGTACCTGAAATCGACTTTCTCGAAAGCTACCTCACCTTTTAGCTTAAGCGGTGCCAGAGCATCGGGAGACTGGGTTACTTCTGGCTCGGTGTCAAGAATGTTGAATATTCTTTCGCTGGAAGCCATAGCACCCTGCATGATGTTGTACTTTTCACTCATGTCGGATATGGGACGGAACATCTGCCTTACATAGCTGATGAACGCCACAAGGGCACCTATTGTAAGAGCACCTGAAATGGCACTGAGACCACCGTACACCAGAACAATTGCAGTACCGACCTGGGCGATTACCTCTATCAGCGGGCGGAAAACGCCAAACACATAGAGCTGCTTCATGCTGATCTTGAAGTAGTTGTCGTTCACCTCGAGATATTTCTCTTTTCTGGCTTTCTCCTGCCTGAAAATCTGAATCACTTTAACACCAGAAATATCTTCAGCAATGGTTGAATTCAGTTCTGCAAGGTGTTTTCTAACCTTGCGGTATATGGTTCTTGTTTTCCTTCTGAACAGGATGGAAACAAAAGTAAATACCGGAAGAACAGAAAGAGAGATAAGGGCCAGCTTCCAGTCCATAAGTAACAGTATGGTTATTGTTCCGGCAATCAGAAGGAAGTCTTTAACAAGGTTAACAAGAACGGCACTGAACATTTCGTTCAACGCCTCCACATCATTAGAGACCCTTGTAACCAGCCTACCCACAGGGTTTTTACTGAAAAAGTTAAGGCTGAGGGTCTGTATGTGGTTAAAAAGTTCCGTTCGCACATCGTACATTGAACGCTGCCCTGCAACAACAAGAGTCATGACGTGGCCGTACCCTGCAAGAATACTTACCAGAAGAAGACCCATAAATACAAGGGCAAGCCTGGTTATACCGGAAACATCCTTGCCTCGTATACTCATAAGTTTGTCTGGTGGTACTTTGCCAAGATCCCGCTCGGGAACAAGCCAGTAATCACCCTGAACACGACCTGTTTCCCCCTCGAACCTGTCTGCCGGGAACAGATAGTAGGTTTCCTGAGCAAGGTGCCCCCCTGATGAAATGAGGTAAGAGACAGCGGGATCCATTCCATCCATTGAAGCTTTCCTGATAAGAAGTGAATCCGGTGAAAGAAAAACAAAATCGCCTTCTGCTGGTTCCAGATTAGAAAGACTGTCACACGCAGCAGGTGTATCGATGTACACCTGATAAAGCCGGGCCAGATACTTGTCGATTCCCTGCTTGGTAACATATGGAAGAAGCAGCTCCACTCCCGAGGAAACAAGCATAAAGAACATTGCGAGGAATATCAGTTTGCGGTGAGGTCTTACGTAATGAAGCAGCCGCTTAACCAGTTTCGAATCGTATCCTTTTCCTTCAACAGAGTCGTCTGCGAATGAACTGTTTCCGTGGGGAGGCATTAGCGATCACCTCCTTCAGTTCTCTTTTCAACTTCTTCCTCAAGCTGCTGCATCCTGTAAAGCTCGGAGTAGTAGCCCTCTTTTCCCAAAAGCTCTTCGTGCGTTCCCTTCTCTACAAGTTTTCCATGGTTCAGCACAAGAATAAGGTCGGCATGCTGAACTGTGCTTATTCTGTGGGCAATAAGAATGTTTGTAAGCCCGGAAATCTCTTCCTTGAGTTTTTCAAGTATTGCAGACTCGGTTTCCGTATCAATGGCACTCAGCGAATCGTCAAGCACAAGAATAGACGGTGAAATAGCCAGCGCTCTGGCAATGGCAATTCTCTGTTTCTGACCGCCAGACAATGTAATGCCCCTCTCACCTACCATAGTTTCATACCCCTGGGAAAAACCCTCAATTTCAGAGTGAATCTCTGCGAGCTCTGCCAGGTGTTTCACTGTCTCCAATGGAAGGCTGTCGACTCCGAACGAGATATTGTCTGCAATAGAGAGGGCGAACAGGAAAGTCTCCTGCGGTACATATCCGAACATGCCGCGCACTTTGCTCAACTCCCGCTGCCGTATATCAACACCGTCAACAAAAACAGTTCCAGAGGGCGGGTCGTAGAGACGCATGAGCAACTCCACAAGTGTGGTTTTCCCACTGCCTGTTCTACCGACAATTCCAATGGTCGATGAAGCAGGAATACTGAATGAGATATCACTGAGCACTTCCGCAGTGGTTCCGGGGTAAGTAAACGACAACCCCTTCACCTCAACCGCAGGTTTTGGCTGATCTGAAACAGGGCCGTCTGCAATAGCCGGTTTAATGTTCATTATCTTTTCGAGCCTGCCCATACTTGCAGCACCGCGCTGCAGCAGGTTAACCACCCATCCAATGGCCATCATAGGCCAGGTAAGCATAGCCAAGTAGCTGGAAAAAGCCACAAACTGCCCCAGAGAGATAGACCCTCCGATAACAGCCCGCCCACCAACCATAAGCAGAATAGAGCTGCTCATCATGGCAAGACCCATTACCAGAGGCTGCATAAAGCCCCATATACGCGTAAGCCTGATGTTTTCGTGAACGCACTTCCCGGCTTTCTCTGAAAGAAGTTTTCTTTCAGACTGCTCGTCACCATAAGCCTTGATAACCCTTATGCCGGAGAATGACTCCTGTGTTTTCTCAGAAAGCCCGCTGAATGCCTTCTGAACAGATTCAAATCTGTCGTGCAGCATTTTGCCGAACCTTGTAACAAGCAATGTTATAAACGGCAGCGGAATCATTGTTATCAGTGTAAGACGCCAGTCTATAAGAAGAAGCATAACAACACTGGCCACGCTCATGAAGAGAGCATCAAAGGAAGCAATGGTTGCCATACCCGCAGCCATCCTTACAGCGTTTATATCGTTGGTGGCGTGGGCCATAAGGTCGCCCACCTTCGTGTTGTCGTAGTACTGCGCAGGAAGCTTCTGAAGATGGCTGTAGAACTCGGCCCTTAAATCCCGCTCAAGCCTGCGGCTGGCCCCAACTATGAAGATCCTCCAGAAAAACCTGAAAATAGCCATGCCCAGAGCTATGGCAACAATGGAGAAACCCATGCGCCACACCAGTGTAGAATCCGCCGTTCCCCTAGCAAGAGCATCTATAAGCTTTCTGAATATCTGAGGTACAAGCAGCTGCAGACCATCTACGCCAATCAGCGCTAAAACACCGCCAAGCAACGCCTTCTTGTGTTTGAATATCCGGGAATAAAGGTTCTTTAAACTCGACCGGTCAAGTTTTGGACCCCTGCCTTTTGCTGTAGCCAAACATCACCCCCGGAATTAAAATGAACCATGAATATAGAGCAGACTTCTAGAGAGTGTTAATTTAAAATGGAAAACACAGGAAATTCCAGGAGTTAAACAGCAGCCCTGCGGTACAGCAATACCCCTCTTCGCCCTATGTGGTTAATCAGTTCCTGATTATCAATATGATCAAGAATCGAAATATCAAAGGTGTAGGGCAGCATCAGATTGTCCAGGTCAATGGAAATACTGTTCAAAGTATGCAGGTTAAGACCTTCTCCTTTCAGTGTGATATCGATATCGGAACCGTTCCTGTAGTTTCCCATGGCCCTGGAACCGTACAGCACCACTTCTTTCAACTCGCTGTAGTTCTGGAACACATTTACAATGCTGCTGATCACCTGTTCTGAAAGACCGTATTGCTTCATTACTGAATACTGCTCAATTTCTCTCCCAGAGCACAGAACAACTCAAAATACCGGGAAGTTACAGCAGAACACACTTCCTTCGATGTTTTCTCATTGTAGGTATGGGAGGTCTTGTTTCTGCTTTTCAGCATATCCATCCACCCATCACCATCTTCTATAAGCTCCAGTTGAAATGCCTTTCTGATAACATCACGGAACCCGTAGATTTCACTCTGACCGCTGTACTCCAGGAAATCTTTCAGTGTTTTCCATGCAAGTTCAAATGTGTATTCAAACGATTTGATCAGGCCCTGCTGCTCAAGCTCAGACAAACTGCCTTTTTCTATGAATCTGCTCATCTGATTCAAAGCTTTCCGGTAGTTCCCAAATCGCTGTTTCCAGCGAACATCTTCTGCAGGCATCACAACCTCCTGTCACAGCATCTTTTCACACCGGCAGCGATCTGTCAGTAGTCGCTCATATCTTCGACGCTGATAATGGAATAGTCGATCACGTAAACTTTCTGAAGATCCATCCGGACACAGTACCCCTCTTCAGTCAGCCTGCCCCTTACTGCGGTAAGCTGACCGTACTCGGGCACGATGTCGAACGCCTTCTCTCCCACCAGAGCAAAGACCTCACCGGATGCCTCATCTGTAATAATAACACTTTCAGACCTGGTTCCTGCTGCAAGCACCTCAACTATTCCGGTAATGCTTACAGTATCGGTCTCCGGCTGCAACTGCTGCGTGTCGGTTGTACCGCAACCGGCAATAGCAGCCAGCAGGAACACACCTGCCGCCTGCGCCAGCAAGAACTTCATTCTACTCTCCCTTCAGAGACCACGGCTCGAATTCGGAAAAATCAACAATGGTACTGTCTGCGATGATACCCCAGCCTGCATCCTGTGCCCAGTTTGACAAAGCACTGCTGATCTCCTGAACGGTAAGGTTTTCAAAGGAATCCTGCAGCATGTAAGATGTACGCCAGTCTCCAGCTGCTATGTAACCGTTTCCAAGCATCCAGCACTGAGTGTCCATAGACTGAGCTCTGATGCCCTGAAGTGTCCGGCTGTTGTTGGCAACACCTGTTACAAGCGACTGGTCAACATTGCCGTCTGCCACATCCCTGAGCACATCAACCATAAGTTCAGCTGACTGAACAGGCTCTGTTGTGCTTATGTACATATAGCCCCAGTTCTGCCTGTAGCTGTCTGTAGCTCCTCCGTTTACAGCGTATGTAAGAGCATTGTCGGTGCGAAGCACCTGCCACAGCAGCTCGTTCACAACATCCATGGCAGTAACGAAGGCCGGAATATCTGCATCGCCTGTGGGAGGTGCCATAAATTTCACCACGCAGTAGGCCGAAAGGGTTTCATCGTTCTCGCAAACCAGTGTATCGCCGTCAATGAAGAACTCCGGCACAGAAGGAAGAGCATCTCCCCCTTCGGGAATTCGGCCAAAGCTGGCTTCCAGTATTTCGGCAAGTTCCCCGGGTGGAGTGGGGCCAGCGTGTGTAATTACAATATTGCCACTTTTTACCCTGTTTGCAAGCCACTCCTGTGCATCCTCACCGGTAAAAGACTCTACTGTTGAAGGAATACCATCAGGGCGAAGCATGTAGGGATGACCTGCTCCCATGAACCCACGGTTGGTAACAAGCCAGATCCGGTTGTCAGGATCTTCAAGCTCTGCCTGAAGTGAAACAAGCTGTGAACTCCGTACTCTTTCTACAACCTCCGGGTCAAGCTCCGGCTCCAGCAAACAGTCGGCAAACCCGTCCAGCAGCAGAGGAAGATCTTCAGAGAGACACTTCAAATGGTATCTGGAGTAGTCGTAGTTGTACGAGGCATTCCAGCTTGCACGGGTTAAGTCCATAATCTCCCGCCATCTTTCATCGGGATAGGTATCGCTGCCTGTCATTGCAGTTTCCAGGGCAAAAGACTCAATTCCCTGATTGGATTCATCAAGCACACGGGAACCGCCTACAAGGAAAAAACTCACACCTTCAACTTCCCCGCCTGTAACGTTTCTGGAGATGACATGAATACCGTTGCTCAGATCAAACTCGGTAACATTCCCCGGCACAGTGGCCAGAAGGCTCAGTACTAATGCAATGGAGATCATTCCACCCACTCTCCTTCCGGAGTAAGAATAAACACAGCTGAAGGCTTGTCTTTAACCCATCTGTTCAAAAAGGCTTCCACGTCGTTAACAGTCACAGCGGCAAGGCTGTCGGGGTAGCTGTTGTAGTAGTCAAGGCCGCCGCCTTCCACCCACCAGAACGGCAGTGTTTCAATTGCCATGTCTCTGCTGGATTCTTCGTTGAACAGCCGTTCCCTTCTAAGCTGCTCTGCCGCCTGCTCAATTCCCTCTTCTGTAAAGTACCCTTCAGTAAACATATCATCAATCTCCTGCCGCATCATCTCAAGCCCCTGATCGGCAAGCTCCGGGTCGATGTTTCCACCGAATGTAATGGTGGGTTCAAACCTCTGGGAATAGTAGCTGGCATACACATTCAGGAATGGACCGTTTGCGACGAGATCGTTGTGAAATTCCCCACTCATTCTGCTCATGTACTGCCCCCATGCGTCGGCTGCATAGGTCCAGTTCTGCTGACCGGCCATTGATGGACCTGCGTAGACAATACTCACCGAGCCCATACCTTCAGGGCCTCCCACATAAACCGTTGTGTCTTCCGGAATTGAAATATTCAGCCCCAGGTCAAAGTAGTCGCTGTTGCCTCCGTACTCCCAGTTTCCAAACATCTCTTCAACTGCCGGCAGTACTGTTTCCATGTCGAAGTCGCCGGTGATGATCAGTGCCGAGTTATCCGGCGAGTAATACTTGTGCTGGAACATGTGCATTACCTCAGGGCTGGCAGACTGAATTACATCAGGGTCTCCTATGGAGCTGCTTCGCCAGGGTTCGATGGAAAGAACCTGTTCACGCATCCTCCACAGGTTCCAGTAGGGGCTGCTGGTGTTCCTCTGATACTCGTTCATTATCACAGTCCGCTCGTTAACCATCTCCTCCTGATCAAACAGAGGGCCAGTGATGGCATCATACATAAACTCCAGCCCCTCATCAAACAGGTCTGAAGAAACGGTGAGGTAGTAACGCACTACCTCATTGCCTGTTGTACCGTTACGAATCACTCCAAGCTCTCTCATCCTGTTGTTGTATGCAGTCTGGTCGGGCAGAGCAGCATTACCCTTAAAGAACATGTGCTCGTAAAAATGTGCCAGACCGTTTGTTTCCTCGGTTTCACAGCTTCCACCTGTGTTAACCACAATACACACAGTAACAACAGGGGAAGAGTGATCCTCTCCCATGATAACATCAAGACCGTTGGACAGTTCGCTTTCAACAATAGGGAAATTCATGGAAAGCATAAAAATCAGTGAATACAGCACCGTTAATCCTTTCTGCAGAGACAACTGACATTCAGGCAAGCATTGATTATAAGAACATGTGCAACACAGGTAAAACAGGAGAACCAAGGAGAGCAGATTGATACAGGTTAAACCCACAGTACAAAGCCACATACACCTCTGCCAGACTCTGTTCAGAGGCATGGCTGAAAACAGAACTCTTATTCCATGGCTTGAAGAGCGGATCTGGCCGCTTGAAGCGGCGCACACACCGGAGACCCTGGCTGTTTCCGTTATTCTCTCTCTGAGGGAAATCATATCAACAGGATCCACAGGCCTTCTCGACATGGGCAGCGTTCAGCACTCACAAACCACCGTAAGCATTCTGAAGGAAAGCGGTATAAGGGCAGTTGCCTGCAACGCCCTTATGGACAGGGGGCCGGACTTTATAAAGAAACCATTGAAATGGCTTGTAAAAGAATCAGAAAAAACACAAAAAAGCTGCGGAGGCCTTGTTCAATACGGCCTTGCTCCCAGGTTTGTTCTTTCCTGCTCACCTGAACTATGGCAGTGGCTTGAAACAAAAAACGAAAACACCGTCAGAACAACCCACGCTGCAGAAGCCCCCGGGGAGATGGCAAACAGCTGGATAGCTGAACGCGGCGGCAACATCCACCTTCTTAGCAGCCTTAACTTCCTCTCTCCGCGAACCCTTCTTGCCCACTGTGTTCACCTTCAGCCGGGAGAGCTTGAAGTTCTCAAACAGACAAAAACCGCTGTGGTTCACTGCCCCTGGACAAACCTGTATCTGGGCAGCGGAATCGCCAGTGTTCCGGAACTGATAAAAAACAAAGTAACAGTGCTTCTGGGCAGTGACGGAGCCCCCTGCAACAACCGCCTCGACCTGTCCGGGGAAACCCGCCTTGCAGCAGGTCTTGCTTCTGTAAAGGCATCACCGGGAACAATAAGCAGCAGCACATGGGCAGCAATAAGCGGCACCGATGCGGCAGACTTCTTCAACTTCAGTAACTTCCGGAATGATGAGGTTTACATCGACCTTACGGAAACCGAGCAGGAAGAGCTGGAACTGGCACATGACAAACAGCGCTACCTCAATGATATCCCAAGAGCCGGCAGTGTTGCAAAGGTGGTGTGCAACGGCACAACACTCTTTGAGCACGGTGAATTTCCCACACTGCCAAAGCTTCCAATGAGTATAAAACAGGCGAGAGATACAGTCTGGAACAGAGCTCTTTCCCTTGGTATGAAACCGTGACTCCCCGAATATTCCCTTCACATCCGGCTGGAGACAAACTGTGACAGCAGTTTCAGTTGCAATTCCAAGGCCAATACCTGTAACCTACACCTATCTTCTGCCTGAAAGCATGCAGGGAGGCACTCTTGAGGGATGCCGTGTTGTTGTGCCGCTTGGCCCCGCAAAGATTGCCGGTGTCATCTGGTCTGTTGAACACACCGTACCGGAGGATCTGAACAAAAAACTGAAAAAGGTAATACAGAGGCTGGACCCCGCGCCGCTTGTTTCAAAAGAGCTTCTAAAACTCCTGAAGTGGGCAGCCGACTACTACATGGCTCCCCCTGGAATGGTTGCGGCAGCAGCATTTCCCCCGGGAATGCAGGGCAATGCTGTAAAAAAGATCAAACTGCACAGCAACTCGAGTCTTAAAAAACATGCAGGCCAGCGGAATATCATTGACTACAACCTTCTGAAGACCCTGGTTCCAGACAGCCTGCCTCTTGATCGTATTCTCGCGGAAGAAGCTGCCTCAGAAAAGATAGAGATATGGTGGCAGCCTGTAAAACTTCCACCGGACAGACAGATCACAATTGTAGAACCACTTGTTTCCCCGGAGCAGCTTACATCAGCAGGGCATTCACTTAAAAACAGAGCACCCAAACAGGCGGCACTGCTGGTTACACTTGCCACCACAGGTGCCGTTCCCAGAACAGAGCTTCTAAGAGCAGCCGGGGCCGGCAGGAATTCACTTGAAAGGCTGCGCCAGCTAAAACTCATAAAAGAAGTAGTTAAAAAGGTTCCAAGGGACCCTCTGCTGAACACCCCCGACCTCGAAAACAAACCTCCCCCTGTGCTGAACAGCCACCAGACAGAGGTGATATCATCGGTAACACAGAGCGGTGCTGGAGCATACCTGCTGCACGGTGTAACAGGCAGCGGCAAAACCGAGGTTTACCTCAAACTCATTGAAGACCGGATTAAACACAACAGAGGCGCAATTGTTCTTGTTCCGGAAATATCCCTTACACCTCTTGCTGTGAGCAGATTCAACAGCCGTTTCCCGGGAAAGGTTGCCGTTCTTCACAGCGGTCTTTCAAAAGGCGAGAGGCTGGATGCCTGGAGCATGGTTCAGAGAGGGGAGCGCACAATAGCAATAGGCCCCCGCAGCGCTGTGTTTGCCCCTGTAAAAAACCTGGGGATAATTGTAGTGGATGAAGAGCACGATGACAGCTACAAGCAGGGTTCAACTCCCAGATACAACGGCCGCGACCTGGCTGTTGTAAGGGGCACAATCGAAAAGATCCCGGTTGTTCTGGGCACTGCCAGCCCGTCAGGTGAGAGCTGGCAGAATGCACAGCACAACCGCTACACACTGCTCTCTCTGCCTGACCGCGCCACAAAAGAAAAACTCCCCCAAATTACACTGATTGACTCTAACAAACAGGAGTTTGCCCTGCTCTCCCGAGAGCTTCTGGCAGCCATAGGCAAGCGCACTGCAAAAAAAGAGCAGTCTATCATTCTCATCAACCGCCGGGGCCACTCCCCAATTCAGATGTGCTTCGCATGCGGCCATGTTGAAAAGTGTCCCCAGTGCGACCTTTCCTTAACCTACCACCGTCACGGTGAAATACTCCGCTGCCACCACTGCGGCTACTGGAAAAGTGCAAGAACAAGGTGCCCGAAGTGCAGCGGTGAAGAGTACACAAGGCAGGGCCCCGGTATTCAGAAGGTACAGGATGCCCTGAAAGAACTTCTGCCGCAGACCAGGGTGATAAGAATGGACGCCGACACCACAACAACAAAGTCTTCCCACTGGAAGATCATCCGGCAGTTCGCAATGGGAGAGGGAGATGTTCTTCTGGGTACCCAGATGGTGGCAAAAGGCCACGACTTCCCCAATGTAACCCTTGCCGCTGTTATCGGCGCCGAGATGGGCCTGTACATGCCTGATTTCAGAGCACAGGAGAGAACCTTCAACCTGCTTCTTCAGGTTGCCGGAAGGTCAGGCCGGGGCGACAAACCCGGTGAGGTAATCATACAGACCACCGACCCTGACAACCCTGTAATACAGATGGCCTGCAGCCACGACTACAAAGCCTTCATCACACAGGAACTGGAAATGAGAAAAACACTGCACAACCCGCCGGCCTCACGCATGGTAAGGCTTCTCTGGTCTGGTAAAAACGAAGCAAAGGTGAGGAAGGCAGCCGACGCAACCTGCGCCGCACAGCTTCCCGCCACCTGCACACTGCTTGGCCCCAGTGAAGCGGCACTGGCAAGAATCTCAGACAAGTACCGCTACAGCGCCCTGCTCAAAGCCCCCCGGCACCAGACCCTGAAAACCGCAGTTCAGGCATTGCGAAAGACCTTCGGCGAACTCAAGCAGACCACTGTCCGCCTTGATGTTGATGTTGATCCCCGGAATTTGATGTAAGAAGTATTACCAATAACTCTACTAAAGTACAATTCCATGTAAATCACAATACTCATTTAAATACTTTGTCGATAATGCAAATCCTGTTCCAGCAATATGGTGTCTGCCTTGGTTTCCTGATTCTTCATCCATAATCCGAGCAGACTCACTGACTCCCTCATCAGGTTCATCGGTTATTGAATTTGAATTCAGGCCAGTATAACCACTGAGAATTCCAACCACAATCTTGGAATCATTCATCAGAGCAGCGCCATAGCAACCTTTATTAACGGATGCTTGAACACAAATCAAATCGATATTAGT
>Ga0256845_1001312_pt1 | contig 20252 bp, 12 predicted proteins | sample RiftiametaG_FD_189101 | JGI IMG/M metagenome (GOLD analysis project Ga0256845, IMG submission 189101) | Tube worm associated microbial communities from hydrothermal vent at the East Pacific Rise, Pacific Ocean - Riftia | ecosystem: Host-associated > Annelida > Integument > Unclassified ...
AGAGTAAAAGCATCAAAAAAACAACTGGTTTCAGAGTAAAAAACAGTTATTTCAACTAAATAATTGAAAAATAAGACAAAAAATAGCTCGTAAATTTATTTGCCACCTTTTGCAACGGTCTTCTATTTTATTAACAACTTTACTAATTTTCATTTCTAATTTAGCAACAGCTCAATTGGCTGGTGGATATACAATTGATGCTACTCAAGCAGCTTCAGCAACTAATTATCAAACCTTTTCGAGTGCTATTTCAGATTTAATTTCTGGAACAAGGGCAGATGGTGGAACACCTAATGGCAATGGAGTTAGTGCTTCCGTAAATTTTCAAGTAGCAAATGGCACTTATACTGAGCAATTAGAAATAACCTCAATTACAGGTACTTCTAACTCCAATAATATTGTTTTTGAATCAGTTAGTGGTGATAGTAGTTTAGTAAAAATTGAATTCTCTCCTGCATTTGCTAGTAATTATGTTGTTAATTTAAACGGTACTAGTTTTATTACTTTTAAAAAATTAACCATTGAAAACACAAAAGCTACTAACTGTACGGTTATAGAAATAGAAGGAAACACAAGTGATATAAATATATCAAACTGTCACATTTTAGGTCAACCTTCAACATCTTCTTCTTCTAACTATTCTATTATAAAAAGTACAGGAGATGCTAATCACAATATTTCAATTACAAACAACCATATCGAAAATGGTAGTAAAGGGATTGAGTTTATTGGAGGATCATCAACAGATGAAATTAACCTTGTTATTTCTAATAATTTAATAGAGTCCTATTATTATAGAGGTATTGTAGCTTATAATCAAGAATCTCCACTAATTGAAAAAAACACATTAATAGGTACGTCTAGTGCTACACTCTGTAAGGCTATAGATATTCGATATGTATCAGGAGGAATGGTCATTGATGCAAACCGCATTTCAGGTAACCACAACATTATCTTAGAACTTGAAGATATTGCTTCAACAACTTCAAATCATACCGTATTAAAAAACAACTTTTTTCAATCAGATACCGAAATTAGCTATGGTATAGCTTTTGAAAATGGAAATAACAGTTATATCGATTTAATCCATAATTCCATTTATGTAGAAAATACTTCATCAAATAAATATGCTGTAAGAATTGAAAATGGAACGAATAACATCACCTTCCTTAACAACATCATTTTTATTGAAGATGGCTACACAATATATAATCAAAGCGGAACATCAATTACCGCTAGCGATAATAATAATTTACATACTAATGGTGGTGGATTTAGTTACTCAGGCACTACACACAATACCTTAGCGGCATGGCAAACAGGTACAAGTTTTGATGCAAATTCAATTTCTGCAGACCCTTTATTTACTTCTTCTACAGATTTACATTTAACAAACGGTTCTCCATGTATTGCTGCAGGTGTTTCAAGCACTGTTACAGTTGATATTGATGGAAATACGCGCAATGCAACACCAGATATTGGAGCGCATGAATATCAGTTAAGCACAGGAATTTCTAATGTAAATAAATTCTCAAAAACCACGCTTTACCCTAATCCTGCGGCTAATCAAGTGAAAATCTTATTAGGTGACAACAAAACAAATACAATACTAAATATAGTAATTATTGATGTGTTTGGAAGGATAGTGCTTTCAGAGCAAACAAATAATAATGCCCTTGATATTACGGCATTAGAAAATGGAAATTATTTTGTCCAATTACATTTTATAAATGGAGATGTTGAAGTTCAGAAACTAATGATTATGAAATAAAATTAAGCTGGTTACATAAAAAATCTATACCAATGAAAACAAATATATTTACACTCCTAGTTATTACTTTAGCTTTTTGCTTGCCAGCAAAAAGCCAAGTATGCGATGTCTGTCCATCATGTGACAGCCTTTTAACGGGTACATATAATGGGAATATTAGCTGGGGAAGTGGATCTGGTAGATTGTGTATCGCTGCTGGAGCTGTTGTTAACGGTAATGTAAACAATACTAGCCTTAGAGATATCTGTATTCAAGGAACTGTTAATGGGATTGTAACCAATGAAGCTACTGGAGATATTTATCTTAGCGGAACTATTAATGGCGGTGTGGACAATCAAGCTAATGGTCATTTTTTTAGTAGTGGAGTTATAGATGGAGATATTATAATCGATGGACTTGGAAACTTATGTAATGATGGAGTTATTAAAAATGGGACTCTAACTTTATCTAGTACTGGTGATTTTAACAACCATGGAGCAGCAGATTTTCTTGGAGATATAACTATTAGCGGGACAGGCTTAATAAATAGTGACTGTTCTGTAGAGATTGGAGGTTCATTATTTATAACCGGAAATGGTGATATTACCTTATCAGGAGAGTTAATAATAGCTGGTGACCTAGTATTAACTTCTACAGGAGATGTTACTGTTACTGGCTCTATCCAGGTTTTAGGAGACCTTACACTTATTAGTAATGGAGGAGTTCTTATTGACGGAAACCTTGTGGTAATTGGAAACACTACTGTATCTGGGCTTGGAAATATTGAACTAGAGTCCGGAGCATATTTTTCTACGAATGACCTTACCTTAACATCAACAGGAGATGTTGATGGAGTTGGAGGTTCTGCAGGTCAAGTTGTTATTTTAGGAGTAGGGAGTACAGGATCTATTACCTCTAACTTTGAAGATAATTTAAATGTTTGCGGATCTTGTGTTGGCTGTAACTCATCTGGAGGTGTTAATTTTACTTCTTCTCCATGCGCTAGCTCACCTGCTATTAGTCTTAATTTAAGTGCAAACTGTATATCTGTATTACCTGTTACACTGCTTTCTTTTACTGCAACTCCTATTAATCAAACGGTATTGTTAAATTGGGTAACCACTACAGAAATTAATAACGATTATTTTACAATAGAAAAATCGAAAGATGCTATAAATTGGGTAAAATTAGTTGATGTTTTAGGAGCTGGAAATTCAACACAAAACCTTTACTATTCTACCTCTGATGACGCTCCATATTCAGGAATATCCTATTACCGTTTAAAACAAACCGACTTTAACGGAGCGTATGAATATTTTAATATTGTGGCAGTTACTTTTGATAAAAGTAGCAAAACAGATATTTTTCCAAACCCTTTTACAGATTACTTTACTGTTCAACTTTCTTCAACAACAACCTACCCTATTACATTACAGGTAACAAATTGTTTGGGTGAAATAATTATTAATAAACAAATTTCAGAAAAATCAACAGACAATATGTTAACTATAGATGGGCTAATAAGTTCTGGAATCTATTTTGTGACTATCCATAGTGAAACAGGTTTTCTCACATTAAAAGCAATTAAAAAATGAAAAAAATAAAACAACAGACTAGAAAATATTCAGCACAATTAATACTTTCTATCTTAATGCTTTCAGCCATCAACATTAATGCGGCAACTTATACGGTAATTAATAATAATGATGCTGGAGCTGGATCATTACGTCAAGCAATTTTAGATGCCAATGCGAATGCAGGAGCAGATGATATTGATTTTAACATTTCGGGTAGTACAATACTTGACCGTACTATTGTTTTAGCTTCTGATTTACCAGATATTATGGGCACAGTAGTTATCGATGGAACTACCCAGCCTAACGGAACTACATTAGGCTTATCTGACGCTAAAATTGTTGTTGATGGTGTTGGTAATCATGATGTTTTTGTGTTAGAAGCTGTTGATATTGAAATTTATGGTATTTACATGAAAGATGCAGGTACACGAATTTATATTGCTTCTGCATATACAGGTTGTATTATTGGAGCAGCAAATAAAGGAAATGTAATTGCAGGAACTAGTTCTGATGGTATTAGAACAGAAGCAGACAATACCGTTATTAAAGGAAATTTTATTGGTGTTGAACCTGATGGGTTTACGCTTAGAGCAAATACAGGCATGGGGATTTATATTAGACCAGGTGCAACTGATGTTATAATAGGAGGCGTTTTAGCAGGAGAAAGAAACGTGATTTCAGGAAATGTTTCTGATGGAATTAGATCACAAGGGGCTGACATTACTATTGAAGGAAACTTAATTGGTATTGATATTAATGGAACAAGCGCAGTTCCTAATGGTGGTGATGGAATCTACATGGATTTAGGTGCAGATACAGATATGGCAACAATTATTAATAATGTAGTTGCCGGAAATACAGATGCTGGCATCTACATAACAGATGGTAGTGCAACCATTACAAATAATTTTATTGGTACAGATGTAACCGAATCCATTAACTTAGGAAATGCTAATGCTGCCGGAGTTTATATTAATTCAGGTTCTGGTGCTAGCCTTACAATTACCGACAATACTATTTCAAATAATGGTGGTGCAGGTATATATAATTACAACGATGGTATGGTTGTTAAAGGGAATTATATTGGTACTAATAGTGCACATACTTTAACTTTAGGCAACGGTGCTGATGGGGTTTATTTAAATGGTGCTGCAAACTGTATCATTGGTGGTTTTGCTGCTGGCGAACAAAATATAATCGCTTACAATGGACAAATAGGTGTTGGTATTGCAGGCAACTCAAACTCCGTTATCAATAACATTATCCATCACAATCAAGAAGAAGGTGTGGATTTAGTTAGTAATGGGAATTATAATTTAATCACTCAAAACAGTTTTTATTGTAATGCTCTTTCTGCTGGTCAACCTAAAGGTATTGATACTCAAACAGGAAACGAAGGGATGCAAGCCCCTCTTTTTATAACACACAATGGCACTACAATAGATGGAACTTCAGCACCTAATGCAATTATCGAATTATTTACTTCTGATACTTGTAACCATTGTGAAGGAACAACTTATTTAGGGGTAACTACCGCAGACGGTTCAGGTAATTGGTCTTTTACAGGTACTTATACTGGAAACCACACCGCAACAGCAACAAACTCAAACAATAGTACTTCAGAATTTAGCTCAGGTATAGGTTGTGGAATTATACCTCCACCACCTCCTGCATATTGTTGTGGAGATGGTATTTGTGATCCGGGAGAAATTTGTCCTTGGGATTGTAGCACTGCAGGTTTAAACTGTCCAGAAAATGTACAATCATTTTATGAAATTAACCCTTGGAACAGTTCATTTAGTAATGCTGTAAACGTTGGAAACACTTATGTTTTAAAACCACCATATGATTCTTATGTTTGTTTTGAATATATTGTTCCTGCAGGAGGTTCTTATGGTTTAAAGTTAGAACCAAGAGGGTGTAATTCTGGGGGTTGTAATGGCTTCTCCTCTGGTGTAACTACTAATCCTGGAGGTTCTATTTGTGGTAACATTTCTGTTAGTGGTGGTCTTACTAGTGCAATACATACCTTAGATGCTAGTTGTGACACCATTGCTCTATCTCCACAAGTAAATTGTCCTAGTCTTAACCCAGGAGATATTATTTCGATGTGTATCGAAATTAATTTAGCAAATGCTGCAGCCTATGATTCTATCATAATTGTACCTATTGTAAGTTGTGGTGGCGGATGTGAAACATCTCCAGTTCCTGCTGTTGGTTGTCCTCCTTTTGATTTTACAACGCTTACAACACCAACATGTGCAGGTGATACAACAGGGTTGGCCGCTATTATCCCAGATTGTGGTACACATTTTTCTTATGTATGGAACGATACTCAAAACCAAGTTACCGACACAGCAATTAATTTAGCTCCAGGTAATTATTCTGTTACCATGACCAATACTGCTTATCCAACTTGTGATACCGTTATTAACTTAACAGTTGCTGTTGATGCTTGTAGTATTAATGTAACAGGTAATGATGCAACAATTTGTGAAGGTAGTTGTGTTGATTTAACTGCAACTACATCAGGTACAACCGGTACTGTTTCTTATACTTGGACTCCAAATATTGGCTCTGGAGCAGGTCCTTTTAATGTATGCCCAACAACAACTACAGATTATATTGTAAGTATTATTGATGGAGCATTATTAACAGCAATAGATACAATAACGGTTACAGTAAACCCAACTGTAAGCACACTCCAAAACGACACCATTTGTCAAGGAGATAGTATTATGTTAGGAGGAAATTTTCAAACAATTGCAGGCACTTATAATGATACTTTAAGCACTGCTCTAGGATGTGATAGCATTATCTCAACATTATTATTAATTGATAATTTACCTCAAGCTGTATCTACCAATTTAAGTTTATGTGATGATGGTACTGGTCAAGGTTTATATAATTTAACAGGAATAAACACTACAGTAAATGGAGGTACTAACTACACTGTAGAGTGGTTTTTAGATGCAGCAACAACCTCATCAATTCCTAACCCTTCAACTTTTACAACAATACCTACAACGGTTTATGCAACAGTATCTAACGGGAAATGTGTTAGTACAGTAGCTGTTTTATTAGAAATAAACCCAGTACCAACAGCAGGATTTACAATTTCTTCAACTTCAGATTGTAGCGGTGCACAATACAGTATCCTCAACACATCTTTAAATGCATTGACCTACCAATGGTATCTTGATAATGAACTAGTTAGCACTGATGTTGACCCGGTAATTTTAACAGCAAATGGAAATAATGGTGATTTACTATTAGTGAGTTCTATAAGTAATTGTAGCGATTCAACATTAAAATCATTGTCTTCCGAAGCAATAAATTTAATCATACCAAACATTTTTACTCCTAATGATGATTTCTCTAATGATGTTTTTCAAGTAAATGAAGAGATGAGAGCTTGTGTAGAAATAGAAGTGTATAACCGTTGGGGACAATTGATGTTTAAAGGCGGTAAAGGAATTGCTTGGGATGGAAGAACCTCTGCTGGAGAACTCGTACCTGAGGGAACATACTTTTATATCGTATTCATAGGTGAAGAAGTTTACAAAGGCTCAATAACATTATTAAAATAATTAACAAGATGATGAAAAGGAAATTATACATTACACTATTGTTTAGCTTTTTTAGCTTTACTGCAACATATGCGCAATCTGGTGATTATTGTTTACAACCAGAATCATATAATATTGAGCCCGTTGGGAGTTGTACTTCTACCTCTATTAATGGTATGGGGGCAGATTTAGACAATCAAGATGATTCTGGAAACCCTGGTGGAGTAGATATCACAGCGTTTAACTCAGGTTGTATTAATCCTTCTAATAATTGGAATGTGTATTGGGCAGAATTTACTGGTAATGGAAACCCCGTAACCATTAAGGCATTAAATCCCAACCAAGATGGTTCGGTAATTGTATTTGAAAATACACCTTGTGCAGCAACAATGAACGAATTAGTTTGTTTTAATTTTTTGGATGAGATTGGTGCTGGAGCAATAGTTAATACCGTTAATGGCGCTACTTATTTAGTTGCAATAATAAGAAGCAGTGGTTCTTCATCAATGAATCTTGAATTAGCAATAGTTGATAATCCAACCAATACTCCCTATTATTTACCTTGTGATCCTTGTGTTAATGGCTCTCCTCAAAACTTAGCCGTACACAGTGCATCAATAGATTGTTTTACTACTTATACTGATTTAAACACCTCTACTAGTGGGTTGCAAGCTGATAACGGAAACCCATTACCATATAATGGTTGTGGGTCTGATGATGATTGGGATTGGGCTTCTTTTACAGCAACAGAAACATCTATTAACCTTTTCTTTTATGGTCAATCAAGCGATAATATAGATTTATTTGTAACAGAAGGCCCTTGTGCTGCAAGTATGACAACGATATTATGTGACAATACTGGAGATAAAGATTACGGAGCATCATTTCAATTAAATACAACTATAGGAAATGAATACCATGTTTTTATTAGAGATAATGGTAGAGATACTAGAGTTTGTGCATTTACCGATAATGCAGATCCAGACAAAGCTTTTTGTAATGATGGTTTATCTTTTGAAGATGGTTTAGGAGCTGGATGGCAAGCATCTAATGGCTCTTACCATTTAGTATCTGCACCAGGAATAGATATGATGTGGGATATGTCTCCAGGTCAAGTTGCAGGAAGATTTGAATTAACTTCTGGTGGTTTTGATCCTATTGCAGGGGCAGTTTTATCAAAAGTAGCACCAGGTGGTGGTAACTATTCTTTTAGAATCGGAAGCGATGCTGATAATACTGACCCAATTTCTGGAGTTACTTTTCCTGGGTCTATTGGTGAAAACCAACCTTCAGCAGAAATGATGACATATTCATTTGTTGTAGATCCAAATAATGCAGGTTTTGGAGTTAAATATGCTACCGTTATGGATTATGCCAACCACCTTGAAGCATACCAACCAACTTTTGCAGTTACTATTTACAATAGTACTGGAGATACTATTTCTTGTGCTGATTACATACTTAACCCTACAGATGGATTTACACAGTTCTATTCTGTTGGTGATGATGGAGATGTTGCAGGACCGTTATCAGGAGTGATTTTTAGTCCTTGGCAAGATGTAGCAACAGATTTATCTGGCTATGCCGGACAAACAGTTACTGCAGAGTTTAAAGTAAAAGATTGTCATGGTAATGCCACTTGTTCTACCAACGATCCTTCATGTTCTAATTATTGTGCCAACTGTCAAACAGGTTTATGTGAACCATGTTTACAAGCAGGTACACACTTTGCATATGCCTACTTTGATACTTATTGTTCTCCGATGAACATAGATATGCCCGAATTTTGTGCTGGCGCTGCTCAAATAGATATTTGTGCGCCTGCCGGTTATGCTGGTTATGATTGGCCTGCGGGTCAGCCAGGAGCTGTAGCTCCACTAGACCAACAATGTTTAACGATAAACAACCCTGTTGCAGGTAATGTTTATACCGTAAATATGATTACACTAGGAGGTTGTACGGTAACCAGAACAATAACTTTACAAGAAATCCCTGCTGGAGTAACAAATGATACAACTATTTGCCCTGGTGAAACAGCTATTTTATCAATTAACCCAACAGGAACAAATGGACCATATACTTACTTATGGTCACCTGGAGGAGCAACAACACCATCTATTTCTGTAACTCCTGCAGCAACAACAGCATACTCCGTATTGGTTACTAATTCTTCTGGATGTTCTACTACATTTAACATTACGGTAACTGTATCAGCCTGTGGTGTTGACGTAGATTTAGGAAATGATGAAACAATTTGTGCCGGTGATTGTGTAAATTTAACAGCAACACCATTAAATACAACAGGAACAGTAAATTATACCTGGACACCTAATATTGGATCAGGTTCTGGTCCTCACAATGTTTGTCCTACAACTACAACAGATTACATTGTTAGTATTATTGATGGTTCATCACAAACAGCAAAAGATACCATTACTGTTTTTGTAAACCCAATCGTTACATCGAATCAAATGGCATCAATTTGCCAAGGAGACAGTATCATGTTAGGAGGAAGTTTTCAAACTACTGCAGGTACATATAATGATACGCTTGTTGGTGGAAATGTAAATGGTTGTGACAGTATTATTGCAACAGCCTTAACGGTTAACCCTTCTGATGATGCAAGTTTTAACTATAGTTTAGCAAGTTATTGTCAAGCAGACCCAGATCCAACACCTACAATTACAGGTACTGCAGGCGGTACGTTTACAAGCTTACCTACAGGTTTAAATATTGTTGCAAGTACTGGTGTAATAGATTTGAGTGCAAGTACTCCAGGAACTTACAATATCCTTTATACTACAGCTGGTGTTTGTTCTGATACACTAACAGTTGCTGTAACAGTTACAACAGCTGAAGATGCAACTTATACTTACCCATCAACTAATTATTGTCAAGATGATGTTGATCCAATAGCAACAATAACAGGAACTTCAGGTGGAACTTTTACTAGTACACCTACAGGTTTAACTATTATTGCAGCAACTGGAGAAGTAGATTTAAGTGCAAGTACTCCAGGAACTTATGGTGTTTTATACACTACTCCTAGTGCAAGTTGCCAAGATACGTTAACAGTTTATATTACGATAGACTCTAACGACATCGCAACATTTAACTATAGTTTACCTAGTTATTGTCAAGCAGACCCAGATCCAACACCTAGCATAACAGGTACAACTGGTGGCACATTTACCGCAACTCCTGCAGGACTAAGCATCACAGCTTCAACTGGTGAAGTAGATTTAAGCACAAGTACTCCGGGAACATATAATGTTCTTTATACTACATCGGGTATTTGTTCTGATACTTCTTCAGTAACAATTGCTGTAACCACAGCAGAAGATGCAACCTTTACATATTCTGCAACAAGTTATTGTCAAAATGAAACTGACCCAACAGCTAATATTACAGGAACACCAGGAGGTGCATTTACTGCAACCCCTGCAGGCTTAAACATAATAGCAGGAAGTGGTTTAATAGATTTAGATGCAAGTACTCCGGGAACTTATGGTGTTTTATATACCACGCCAAGTGCAAGTTGTCAAGATACGTTAACTGTTTATGTAACGATAGAACCTGCAGATACAGCAGCATTTTCTTACCCACAAGCTAGTTATTGTCAAGCTGATACAGATCCAATAGCAACAATAACAGCTACTATTGGGGGAACATTTACAGCAGCTCCTACAGGATTAAGCATTACAGCTTCAACAGGCGAAGTAGATTTAAGTGCAAGTACTCCAGGAACTTATAGTGTTTTATATACAACACCAGGTGTAAACTGCCCTGATACCATAACTGTACAAATAATTGTTGAGGCTAATGAGGATGCAACATACACTTATCCTTCAACAAGTTACTGTCAAAATGGTATAAACCCAACACCAACAATAACAGGTACATCGGGTGGTGCATTTACAAGCTCACCAGGAGGATTAAACATAACATCTTCTACTGGAGAAATAGATTTAGCGACAAGCACAGCAGGAACTTACAGCATACTTTATACTACACCAAGTGTTAATTGTTTTGACACATTAACAGTTTCTATAACTATCAGCACAGCAGATGTAGCTGCTTTTAGTTATCCTGCCACAATATTTTGTGTAAATGATGCCAACCAAATTCCAGCAATAACTGGTACAACTGGCGGTTTATTCTCTATAAATACAGGAATAATTAACACCGTAACTGGTGAAGTAAACTTAACAAATAATGGTGTTGGCAGTTTCATAATTAAATATGTTACCAATGGTGCTTGTCCAGATTCTACAACAGTTACAATAACTGTTACTAATCAATTGGATGCAACAGTTATTCAGGTAGGTCCATATTGTTTAGATGAGGCTTCGATAAACTTAGTAGCAGCTGATGCTGGAGGAACTTGGAGTGGAACAGGAATTACTTCTGCAACTACAGGAACATTTGACCCTAATACTGCAGGAGTTGGATCTCACTCTGTGAAATACAGTGTAGGTACAGGCTCATGTATTGACAGTGATTCCATAACAATTGTTGTAAACGCAATTCCTGTAATTAGTTTTACTACAGAGGATGATAACTGTTATAGCAATGAAGGAAGCGCAACAGGAAATGTAACTTCAGGAAGCGCACCATACTCTTACAGTTGGAATGTTGGAGGAAGTGATAGTTCTCTTACTGGTTTATCTGCTGGTGATTATACGCTAACAATTATTGATAATCAAGGATGTACAGCAACCTCAACAGCAACAGTAAATGATCTTGCCAACAATTGTGATTACCATATTTTTGTTCCAAACATCTTTTCTCCTAATGGAGATGGTCATAACGATGTATTTATTGCAAGAGGTAAAGGAATTCAAGCTATTGAGTTAGTTGTTTATAGCAGATGGGGCGAAAAAGTGTTTGAAACAAAAACTCCAGAAGATGGTTGGGATGGTAGTTATAAAGGTCAAGAAATGAATGCTGGTGTGTTTGTCTATTACCTTAAAGCGACTATGATTAATAACGAAACTATAGAGAAACAAGGAAACGTAACTTTAGTAAGGTAAATTAAACTCAGATATAATAATAACATAATACTTTGATTATGAAAAAAATATATACAATAGTACTTCTGTCATTGATTACATTATCAATAAGTGCGCAGGACTTCCATTTTTCACAATTTTACAATACCCCTTTAATTGTAAATCCTGCTTTAACAGGTGTTTTTGGTGGTGATCAGCGGGCAATGTTAATTTACAGAAATCAATGGGCGACAGTCGCTAGCCCTTATAAAACTTATGGTTTCTCTTTTGACACTCGCCTACTCGACAATAGAAGTAGTAATTTCTCTTTAGGTACAGGTTTAGGAGTTTATAAAGATGTTGCTGGTGATACTGATTATGGGATAACCAATGCAGTAATCTCATTAAGTGGTATTCTTGCTATCAATAAAAAACAACACTTTACCATTGGTGCTCAAGGAGGAATTGAACAAAGAACTCTAAATAATCCTGATTTAATTTGGGATGAACAATATAACGGATCAGGATACGATCCTTCTCTATCTTCGCAAGAATCAACCAATTATAACCAAGGTTTAAAAGCAGGTGATGTAAATGTTGGTTTGGCTTGGATTTACTCTGAATCGCAACGAAGAATAGTTTCTAATAAAGATTTCTCCGTTAAATTAGGCGCAGTTTATCATCATTTAACCAAGCAAGAATTAAGTTATGGTGATGAAGCAGATAACCTTTACAGTAAGCTATCTTTTCATGGCGAAAGTAACATCTCTGTTAGCAATTCCAATGTATCTTTTAAACCAAGTTTCTTATACCAAAAACAAGGTCCTTCACAAGAACTTTTACTAGGAACTTTAATTCGTTATTCTTTTGGTTTTGATTCTAAATACACCGGAATAATGAAACAAACAGCCCTTTTTATTGGAATACATACTCGTGTAGGTGATGCCATTATCCCTTCTGTTGGCTATGAAATTACCAACTGGAAAATATCGTTTAGTTATGATGCAAATATTTCCAAATTAGTATCCGCAAGTAATAGTGTTGGTGGTTTTGAACTAACATTGATTTTTGTTAACCCAAACCCTTTTTCTTATGGAAAAGGAAACAGTGGAAGATTTAATTAAGTATGAGCGAAAACCATAAAATAAAAAGCTTTTTTAAAACCTTGAACACATCAAATGTTCATACCTATTTATTTTGGTTTTTCTTGTCTTTTTATGCCATTGTGATATTCATTCTCACTTATAAATATTTCTTTTAGACAACTAGACAGGTCCTAAAAGATATTAAATGGTTACTCAAATTGAGTAGCCATTTTTTAGATATATCTAAATATTGTTGTAATTATTTTGTACCCTGCCCCAATCGTTCCTTTTACAGTACCCGACACTTTAGAAAAACCTATTCTATTGCGATAATTTACTGCAACTTCACAGCAATTCATTTTTTGTTTAGCAGCTTTTAGTTGCATTTCTACAGTCCAACCATAAGTTTTATCTTTCATTCCTAAAGCAACTAAGCTATCATACTTTATCGCTCTAAAAGGGCCTAAATCAGTGTATTCTACTTTGTAAAACAATTTCATTAAAAAAGTAGCCAACCAATTTCCAAAAATTTGTTGTGGTGTCATTGCTCCTTTTTCCATATTGCCTAAAGCACGAGACCCAATAACCATATCCATATCTTGCTCTTGAATGGGTTTTATTAAATCAACCATTTCTTCGGGATAATCGGAATAATCCGCATCTAAAAAAACAATAATATCAGGTTTAATCTCTTTTACTGCAACATGCGCCATTCCTTTTAAGCAAGCATTTCCATAACCTTTTTTAGGTTCATCTAACACTGTTGCACCAGCAGTTTGTGCATTAACAACTGTTTTGTCTGTAGAATTATTATTGACCACAATAATCTCACGAACCAAACTTTTAGGAATATCAGTTACTACATTTCCTACAGCATTTTCTTCATTAAATGCTGGTATAATAATATCAATTATTGGGTTGTTCTTCATATTCTTTTACTTCAATAATTTCTCTTTTTTCATTAAGAGTAACCCAAGTTCCTACTTTAATATTATTTTTAAAATGCCCTGCAAATTTAGGCTTTCCATTTTCATAGATGTGATGAAAACCATTTTTAATTTCTCCATCATAATGTCCTTCATGAGTAATTTCACCGGTATCTTTATAGAAAATCCACCATATTTTTTTATAATCATTTACATAAAAACCTTCAGATTTAATGTTCCCATTTTTATAATAAAATTTCCAATAGTTTTGTTTGGAACTATTGCCAAATTGACCTTCAGATTTTTTAATTCCATTTTGATAAAAGTAGGTCCAATAATCATCCTTCTTAATGTTAACTAACCAGCCTTGACTTTTTAATTTCCCGTTTTCAAAATAATTTTTTTTGTATGATTTATTATTTCCTGTCTGATATAATAGCTCAGACTTAAGCTGCTTATTCGAATAATAAGTTCTTTTTGTTTGAATTTCTTGCCCCATCAAAAACAGAGAAAAAAACAAGGAAAATGTAAGGCTTAATAGTTTCATTTATTCAATTCTATTTTTTCTTTTCCAATTAAAATAGGATCATGGTTAACTCGTCCTTCTTCAGGAGCATTTTCTAGCTTTAAAACACCACGAGGACAAACAGCCGAACAAACACCACAACCAACGCAAGAGGCCCTTACAATGTTTTGTCCTTTTTGAGCATAAGCACGCACATCAATTCCTTGCTCACAATATGTTGAACAGTTTCCACAAGAAATACATTGTCCGCCATTGGTAGTAATTCTAAAACGAGATTTAAAACGCTGAATTATTCCCATATAAGCTGCAAGTGGACAACCAAACCTACACCAAGTTCTGTTTCCTAAAAGAGGGTAAAAACCAGTACCAATAACTCCTGCGAAAATAGATCCGATTAAAAACCCGTACCAATCTCTAATATCAAAAGCAGAGAAACCTAATAAAATTTCTTTACTATCCATATCAGGATTATTAAATACATTGTAAGTGTGATATCCTGTCCAAACAGTTGTAACAACAGCAAATCCTAAAACAGGATATAAAATCCAACGTTCTAATTTCCATGATAATAACGTTTTACTAGAAAGCTGTCGGTAAGGATCTCCTATTGTTTCTGCTAAACCTCCACATCCACAAACCCAACTACAATACCATCTTTTACCATAAAAATAAACCATTACAGGAATTATTACTATCGAAAAAAGCATTCCCCAAACAAATAAAAATTTACCAAAATGACCACTATCCATTAGCTGCTGAACATTCCAATCATACAAAAAATAATAATCTAACGGCCACGCATTTTTTAAATCTTTACCCGGCAAACCAAACAAAGGCAAAATCTCTACCAACAAAAAGGCGAATACAATTTGAAAAAACAATACACTAGCAGTTCTTACCATTTGGTAATTGTTGTGTCGGTATTTAATAAACATTCTTACCCCCATAATTATCATAGAAGTACAATACAATAAGCCATATAAAAACCATTGCGAAGCACCTTCTTTGGGGTTAAATAAATGTTTAACAAGATCTACAATATTGGTCCAATTTACAATAATGTAAGGGTAAAAATAAAGTAGGATGTAAAAGAAAAACAGAAAGCCAAAAGCTAATATTCCTACCCAACCCCTATTGGTTGCGGCATCATGATAAATACCATCATTTTTAATTCCTGCAGCACCAAGCAATATGATATTAGGAAGAATAAACATAAGCGATCCAATAATTCCCAAACCAAAAGTGAGGAAAAAAAACATCCATTTATTATTACTTAAATAACCTGTTGATGAAGCTTTAGAGAGTGTTAAGGCAAAAGAACTTGGTTTTGTCCACATTACTTTATCCCACGCTTCGTTGACTTTAAAACTATTGTTTGTTGCGGTATAAATTTTTATTGCATCCGCAGAAAAAGCATAAGAAGTTGCATACGTTTTACCATAAATTTCTTGCTCAAACTGTGTGTGTAAATTATTGTATTCTTGTGCTGAAACAGCATTTTTAAAAATGTTATCTGTTAACTGAAAATCACCAAGAAATAGTGTGGATGTAAAAATGGCTAGTCCCAATAAAAAGATAACTAAACCACTGTTTTTAATTAATTTCATTTATTTTCTTGTTTTAATTCAGTTGAAAAATACGTTTCCAATCACGTTTTTTAACAGTAAGATTGGTGTTGTTTTTTTGATTGTATTGTGTGATAATTTCTTGTTCGTAATGTTTGTAAAACTCAGGGTCAAAATTAGCATCTTTCATGTGCACTAATGCATGTTCAATAGTTTGGTTATTGGTAATCCAATTTTCGCAAACTTCGTGACGTAATCGGACACCAAAATTGTTAATGCCTAACAATACTTTAGTTGTTTTATCGTACACCAAATGCAAACAAATTTGTCCATTAGGATGTTCCCAATAAAAGTCTGCTTCATTGTCTTTTAACTCGCTAAATACCCACCCGTAAGTTTGGTATTCAATATCAAAAAACTTGGCAGAATTAAACCACATTCCTGGTCGGTAAGCCGTTTTATTATCACAAATGGTTTGAGCTAATGTTTCGCCCATCATTCTACCGGTATACCAAACTTGTTCTAAATTTTTTCTACCTGTAGGGTGTTGATGAAATTCTGCACAGTCGCCAATTGCATAAACATCGGTAGCATTCGTCTCTAAAAATTCATTCACCAATATTCCTCTATTGGTAGCAATTCCCCCATCCTTCATAAAAGAAATATTAGGGCTAACCCCTGCTGTTAAGCCTACAAACTGACAAGCTATTTTTTCGCCAGATTTAGTAATAATTGCTTTTGCACGTCCGTTTTCATCGGCTACAATTTCTTGCAACTCTGTTTCAAATCTTAAATCTACATGATGAGATTTAATATGTCGGGCAATCAAATCTCCTTCTTGTTTGGGTAAAACGCCTCCCCAAAAGCGATTTTCTCTTACCAAAAAAGTAACGGCAATACCTCTAGATAAAAACATTTCTGCCATTTCAACTCCTATCAAACCACCACCAACAATAACTGCTCGTTGTGTGGTTGGCGAATATTCTTCCATCGATTGTAAATCTTGATAAGAATATAAACCTTGTACTGCTTTTAAATCTTGACCGGGCCAGCCAAACTTGTTGGGTTTAGACCCCACCGCCAACACCAATTTATCGTAGGCCAATGTTTCTCCATTATCTAAAATCAATTCTTTTTTTGATGTGTCAATATTTTGAACAAAAGCACGCAATAAATCAATTTTATTTTTTGCCCAAAAACCTTTTTCATAAGGTTGTGTATGTTCAAACTTCATATGCCCCATGTAGATATACATTAGGGCTGTTCTAGAAAAAAAATGATCTGTTTCGGAAGAAATTACCGTAATTTTTTTATCACTCAATTTTCTAATGTGTCGAGCAGTAGTAATACCAGCAATTCCATTTCCTATTATAACAACATGTTCCATTTTGCTTGTTTTGTTTTACAAAAAAACACTTTATCATTGATTCTTACTGTCAACTTCATGACATAACTATTCAATTCTAAATGCTTTATTTTGTTAAATTAATAATTATCAGATGAATAAAAACAAGCTTTTCTCCCTTTTTGTAATACTTTTTACAACTACTTCTTTAATGGCACAAGAGGAATCTACTAGTTTACAAAGTTATACTCCTTCGGTTTTAATTGATAAAGGACAGATTGAGATGAAATTGTTTAACAATTTATATACCCAAACACAGTTTTTTGATGAATCGGGAACAAAAAAAGACGCAGGAAATAGAAGTACATTTTTCAATTCTATTTTAAATATTAATTACGGAATTTCTAAACGATTTACATTGGGTGGAGAACTGTGGTTAAAATCTGTTAAAATTGGAGATGTAAATAGTAGCCCTTTTGGAGTGTTAACATTTACCAACAACGAAACAAGTAGAACTGCTATTTCGGGAATTGGAATGAAAGTTAAATTTAATCCCATAAAAAAATGGGGAAAATTAAGTGTGCAAAGTACTATTTTGGTTAACGTGATTGATGACCCAGAAAGTGAAAATATTAACCAACCTTTTTTAGATAACAACCGCCACCAATGGATTAGTAAAATATATTACGATCATCAATTTGGTGATAAGTTTCAGTTGTTTGCTCAGCTTTCTACCTGGGTAAGTATCGATAAAGAATTAGGGAGTGATGATATGGGTTTAGCCGTTCCTTTAGACGTGTTTTTTAGCTATTTTGCGACTAAAAAACTAACCGTTTATGTACAAAATCAAATATGGCCTTCTTTTGGTTCTTCGGGTGTTAGCTCTTATTTTTATCAAAGTGGTTTAGGAGTAAAATACTTGTTCTTTCCTGGCGTAGAAGTTGAAGCATTGTACACCAAATTTTTATTTGGAGAAAATACGGGTGCTGGCGAAACAATTAATTTAGGGCTTAGAATATTGTACTAATTCATAATTAAATTAGAAACAGAAGCATTAAGTGAACTCCATTCTTTATTCATTTTTTCTAAGGTAGCATTTCCTTGCCCAGTTAAATAGTAATATTTTCTTGGCGCACTTTCTTCATTAACTTCCCATTTACATAAAGCTAATTTTTCTTCTTTCAATTTTTTTAACAACGGATATAAGGTTCCTTCGGCCATATCTAAACCAGTTTTTTCTTTAACCTTTTGAATAATTTCGTAGCCATAACTGTTTTTACTTTTTATAATGTTCATCACTAAAAAAAGTAATAATCCTTTTTTTATTTGCGTGTTCCAGTTGTCAATAAATACTGCTTGCTCCATAATTATTATTTTTATTTGATGAAAATAAACAAAACATTGCACATAGTAATATTTAGTTTGTACTTGTTTATTATTATTCTGAGTAATTCCTATTAATTTTTTTACATTTGGTTTAGCTTAAATAAAATATTTAATAATGAAAAAGTTAATCGTTTTTCTTACTGCAATAATCTTTTTAGTTGCATGCAAATCTTCAAGTAAACAATTAGAAACTGGTAATTATGATGCTGCACTACAAAAATCTGCTAAAAAAATAAAAAAGAACCCCGTAGATTTTGAAGAGGTGACTGTTTTTAACAATGCTTATCGTTTGGCTTATGCTAAAGATGAGACTGAAGTAAACAGATTAAAATCGATGGGAAATCCTGCCAATTGGAGAAGAATTTACACTATTTATTTACGTATGAATAAACGACAAAACTTAGCGGCTTCATTGCCTTCTGCAGGAGTTAATTATCAAAAGAGAGACTTTAATGATGAAATTGTTGCTGCTAAAGATAATGCCACAGCTTACGCCTATGATCAGGGGATTCTATTATTAGCAAAAAATGATCGTTTTGAAGCAAGACAAGCTTATGATTTTTTTGGTGAAGTTCAACGTTATAATCCATCTTACAAAGATATAAACGACCAATTAAAAATTGCTAAATTAAAAGGAACAACCAATGCTTTTTATCGCGTAGAAAACAATACTGGATTAAGGTTGACTAAATATATGCTAACCGATTTACAAAATATTGATTTAGACCATTTAGATGAAAAATGGAAAAATTTTGACTCGTATATTGATACCAATATAATATATAACTATTCTATTGTTTTAAGTTTAGAGATGATAGAAATTTCGGCAGACCAACTAGAAGAAACGGCAGCAATAGAAACTAAAAAAATTAATGATGGTTTTGACTACGTGTTAGATATTAACGGAAATGTAACTAAAGATACGCTTGGTAATGATGTTAAAGTAATTAAATACAAAACAATTAGTTGTAATGTGCAACGTTTTATCCAAACTAAAACAATTCACATTGCAGGTAACATCACTTATATAGATAATGCAACAAACCAAACATTAAAAAAAGAATATGTGGAAGCCAATGCTGCATTTGCTCATTATTATGCTACTGCTTCGGGCGACATTAATGCCCTTAGCCCAAAAACAATTGAAGAGATAAAAGTACTGGGAAAACCATTTCCTACAGATGAACAATTTTTAATGCAAACAGGAATAATCTTAAAAGAGATTACCTCCGATTTTATTACCAATAACCAAGAGTTAATTAATTAAATATAATGCGTGTATATTGCACTAGTGATATATACACAGTTGTTATGAGTAATATTTGCATTTTCGCAGATATACAACCGCTTATTTTTCAGGGTTATAAGGGATAATTTTTCGGCTTGATTTGGATAGCTTAAAAAAAAGAAACTAAACCACTATGGACTGAAAGTCCATAGGTTTCTTAAAAGGCGACTGAAAGTCGCTCCCCCCACTCTCTACTCCAATATAAAGTCTGAGTTATTGTTGTCATTAGGTTTTCTATGATGCT
>Ga0256845_1001313_pt1 | contig 20241 bp, 11 predicted proteins | sample RiftiametaG_FD_189101 | JGI IMG/M metagenome (GOLD analysis project Ga0256845, IMG submission 189101) | Tube worm associated microbial communities from hydrothermal vent at the East Pacific Rise, Pacific Ocean - Riftia | ecosystem: Host-associated > Annelida > Integument > Unclassified ...
AATAAAAAACGATTACATTCTTCTTTAGGATATAAAACCCCTTATGAAGTAGAACAAGAATTTTATCAATTTAAATATGTAGCATAGGTCTTAGAAAATTTGTCCGCCTTTTTGTTGAAAGTCCAATTAATCGAACTCAGGTTAAAAGAACTTTGATGTTATCAATCTTCTTGTTTTATTAAAAAATTCGTATCGCAACAATACTTCGAAGGATCCATTATTGAAGGCGGTGTCCCCTAGAGCTGTAATTTCTTTGTCGTATGTGATTCCCATCATAAAACTGTCCGATATGTGGAAACCTACCATAGTACTGATTGAAGCATCCCATCTATAAGCCATTCCTAAAATCAGTTTTTCGTTGAACATGAAATTAGTCGATAAGTCTACCTGTAGAGGAGCCCCCTTTACCGCTTTTAGCAATGCGGTCGGTTTGATTTTTAGGTTATGAGACAAATCGAATATGTTCCCCACGATCAAATAATAATTGATACGTTCCGTAGAGACATAACTAGATGCCGCATCTGAGGAATCATAATGTTTTGTCTCTAAGAGGCTAGGTGCAGAAATTCCCAGATAGAACCTGTTTGTTTGGTAATACATGCCTGCTCCAATATTGGGGGAGAACTTATTGTCAATATTAGTAAGTTCTATGGGTTCGTTGCTGTATCCTGCCAATTTTGTAAAGTCCACGTTCAGTATATGTCCTCCCATCTTTAGTCCGAAAGAAAGCTTAGCTCTATTAGACACTTGCACGGTGTAGGAAGCGGAAATATCAAAATTGGTCTCCGCCATGGTGCCGTTCCCTATTTCATCATTGACGATGGATATCCCTAATCCCATTTTCGGAGAAACGGGGCTGTGCAGGTTTAGTGTTTGCGTAGTGGGTGCCCCTTTTAGCCCCACCCATTGCGATCGATGCAACAGGGTAGTACTGAACACTCCTCTGGATCCTGTGTATGCGGGGTTTATGACCATGGTGTTGTACATGTACTGAGTGTACTGAGCATCTTGCTGTGCCCATAGCCCTGCTGGGGAAGCCGATAGCAAGAGCACAGCTACACGGAGACACCTTTTTAATATTTTTATTCTTCTGTGGTAATACATACTTTTTTATTTTTGGTTATTAAGTGCGAATCAAGGGTTGAAAACCAAGCTTGATTACAAATGGGTATTTGACTATTTTCAATACTGATAAAAATCCAACCCTTGATTCACATTATTAGTTGATATATAAATGACCTGTCTCTTTTTTAGAATTTGTACCATCCATATATTTTATGACATAGAAATAGACTCCGGTGGGCAATGTATTGGATTTTGACAAAGTAGCTCTTCCGTTGGATATTCCCCTGAAGATATTGGCGGTATTGTCGTACCCTTGCACCTTAAATACCGATACGCCCCAACGGTTGAATATTTCTACCGTATTGTCTGGGAAGTGCTCTATGTTCTTGATCCTAAAGAAGTCATTGATGCCATCTCCATCCCTGGATATAATCTCGTTTGCAATTTCAATTTCAGAATCCGCTATTGATGGGTCCGATCCCGATGTAACCTCTTCACCATTGGGCACTCCGTCCTTGTCGCAATCCATTGCTTTCCATGCATCGCTCACTTCGGATATGATCTGGCTCAATGGGTTGTATTCGCACCCATCTGTTTCGTTGGTAATATCAATGCCCTCTTGTAGGTTGCTTACCCCATCACCATCCAGGTCAGGATTTGTAATTGTTACGTTCCAGCTTTCGCTGTCGGTATTCTCATCACTATCTGTAGCGATTACCGTTACTTCGTACATATTGTCCGTATTGGTGTCGACAGGGTTGTTAAAGTCTCTTTCTATCATACTGACTATTCCAGTATTCGGATTCACGGTAAAATTTCCTGCATCGGCACCACCCAAAGTGTACGTGATTATGCCTATGGGACTTCCGATGATGTTCGGGGCGATTCCTGTATATACCGTATTCCCGTCTACAGAAGTACTGGTAGTAGTGTAACCCAAGGTAAAGCTGGCAGATTCTATTACGTCTAATATAGTAATCGCCAACGATTGTGTATCTGTTCCTCCTGCTCCATCGGTTACGGTCACGATTATATCATATATATTATCATTTCCATTATCAGATGGGTTTTCATAATCAGGAGGACTATTGAAAGTCAGTTCTCCCGTTGCCACATTCAATACAAACAGTACGGCATCGGTTCCTGTTAGGGTATAGGTTAATCCTCCTCCGTTTTCGGTTTCCCCGTCTAAATCTGTTGTCTGCCAATCAATAATCATTACTGTTTCGTTTTCAGAAAAAGTAGCTGTATTAGTTGGTAAACTACTGTTGTTTATTATCATAGGAGCATCATTTATTGACATAACGCCTATTGTGCTTATTGCAGTATTTGAATCTAGACTTCCATCGTTGACCGCTACATTAAAAATCCTATCTGTTGTATCGGGAGTCTCGCTTCCGTTAGAGAAGGTTACTTGTGTTATTGCAGTTTTGTAATCTGTCAAAGTAGCACTTCCTGTCAAAGTCAGTGTAATTGTTCCTGCAATCAAGGTATCTACATTTGCCGTTATTCCTGTAGGCAATACACCTGTTATGGACAACAAATCATCTATTTGTGTATTGGTCAACGTTATAGTTGCACGTTCAATATTGACATTGTCCGCATCTGCAATTGCAATATCGACATCCGTAATACTTGTTCCAGTACTTCCTTCGGTAAAGATGCCTTGGAAACCTGTGGTATTGGTGGTGTCATTATCATTGTTGGTGTCTAAATCCAATACAGGAGAAGCTTCTCTATACCCTACTTCTGATGTATCTCCACCTTCGTTTGCCAAATCGGTAGTAGGAATATTTACATCTCCGTTAATATCTGCATACGAAGCATTTACGCCATCTCCTATTCCATCTCCGTTTCCATCCATACCAGGCGTTAATCCACTTTCCACACTATCGTTTATTCCATCTGCATCGGTATCGGTGTCGAGATAATCGGGTAGTGCATCGCCATCTGTATTCACAGGTTGGTTCAATGGTGTTCCTGTAGGGGTGTCACCGTCGTACTGATCGTCGAGGCCGTCGTTATCGATATCGTTTCCTGAAGGAGGTAGGTACCCTGATGTCGACTGTGCCTCTACATTGTCGGGAATTCCGTCATTGTCCGAATCGATATCCAAGTGATCGGGTAGTGCATCTCCATCGGTCGCTGTCGGTAGTGTGCTCACACCTGCCCCGTCGGTTCCTCCATCCTCTGCTGCATCTGGTATTCCATTGTTACCCACAGGTCCATTGGCTCTTCCATCATTGTCCGTATCGATCGTCGCATTTCCTGATTCTACTATATCGGGTATTCCATCGTTATCGGAATCGATATCTAAATAATCAGGGGCTGCATCTCCATCGGTAGCTTTTGGCGTGTTCGTAGAAATTCCGCTATCTACGGTCGTTTCAGCAGCATCTACATACCCGTTGACTCCCACGGCGCCATTGGCTCTTCCATCATTGTCCGTATCGATCGTCGCATTTCCCGACTCTCTTATATCTGTGATTCCATCATTATCGCTGTCTAGATCGAACTGGTTAATACTACCATCGCCATCTGCATCAAAAGCATCCACCACTCCATCGGTATTCAAATCGTTCATTTGTGTTACTTCTAGGTAATCGAACAGTCCATCGGAATCGGTATCTGCAAATGGGTCTGTTCCGCCATTCTCTACGGTATCTAAAATGCCGTCGTTGTCATCATCTAAATCTACGGTATTCGGCACTCCGTCTTCGTCGTTATCTAAGAGTTCTCTATAATCGACTTCGCTCGTTGCAGGGTTATCAGAGTTGTCTGTATCTGCCGAACCGTTATTTTGGTCATCATTGGAGTCTATGAGGCTTCCAGAAGTATCAACATTGTCAAAATCATCCAATAGCCCATCGGCATCAGCATCTAATAGGGTTGTTGACAATGCGAGTCCTGCCTCTAGGGTATCGCCCTCTCCTTCGTTATCGGAGTTGGTATCTATATAATCAAAGGTACTGTCTCCATCAGTATCCAAAGGGGATATTCCTTGGTTTCCAGATCCTTCGTAATTGTTGAGCAGTCCATCTACATCGGTATCTCCTGCCCCTGGAGCCACATAGCCTATGGTGGGCTGTGCTTCTATATTGTCTGGTAGCCCGTCATTATCTGAATCGATATCTAAAAAATCGGATATTCCATCACCATCGGTATCAATACCATCTCTTACGGTAAATTTTGGGGAGGTTCCGAACCCATTAGGGTTTGAAGGGTCGAACAGTCCGTTAATATCGCAAATATTGAAAGCAACAGAAGCTAGGTTCGTATTTGCGGTTGCCGATAATAATTTTGCCGAAAGGCGTATTCTGAACGTAGAGCTCTTATAGTAATTGAAATATACCGCAAGATCGCCTCTTAAATCCACACCTGGATATGTTATCGGGGGACCCTGAAAGGCTACTGTTCCCTGACTGGGGTTGGGTGTTACGGTAAGTTGTGTGCTTGCATCTACGGCGTATAGCCCTGGTGCGGTAAGAATTACGCTTTCTTGTGCGTTCTGCCCGTCAATATCGTATATGGTCGCTCCGAACCTTCTTGGGTTGAAAGGTGTATTGGTGTTGTGTAGTACCACATGTATCTTGAACTCCATTTCCGAGGTGCTCCCCGTTGGTAACGGTACGGTATATTCTGGTTGCCAGGCATCGGAATCCCCTGTTCCATTATTGTCTATGGATATTAGGGAGACTAAAGGGTCTTTATAGGTGATCTCGACAATGGCATCTACGCTGTTTCCTCCGAAATCCCCAATGTTATCGAACTTATATTTTGCTCCTATTTCTCCTGCTACTCCAGAAATAAGCGAATTGGTGGTAAAGCTTATTAGGGGAAAAAGTCCACATGAAGGGTCTGCCGTTGTTTTGGGTTCAAAGCCCAACGATTCTACGTAGTCTAATATACCGTCATTATCATCATCTATATCTACATTGTCATTTACGCCATCATGATCGGAGTCCGCCGAAGAGGAGAATACTGAAGTGTCCCTGAAATCTACCTCGTTCGTATTTGCATTTTGATCGTTAGGGAATGTTGCTACATCTTGATTGTTATTGGAAGCTCCGTCAGGATCTGAAATTCCCCCGGGATTATTATCAAAGTTGTCGTCGATACCATCGTTGTCGGTATCTGTATTTGCATATACGGTATCTGCAAAACCATCGGCATTTGTATCGTAAGCTTCTATGTAATCACTTGTTCCATCGTTGTCGGAATCTGTATCCAAATAATCTGGTGGGTCGGTACCATCGGCATTGTGGGGAAGTTCTACCATGATTCCTGAGCCTGGTGTTGTTTCATAATTATCAGCCATTCCATTACCATCACTATCGGCTCCTGGTGCTTGGTAGGTGAATGTGGACTGCCATTCGATGTTGTCTACGATTCCGTCATTGTCCGAATCTAGATCTCTATAATTGGGAAGCCCGTTCGTATCGGTGTTTTCAGGGGATATGATAGGGGTGGAACCGCTATCGGCATCATACGCATTGTCAATCCCATCACCATCGGTATCGTTCCCCGTTGGTGCTATATAACTTGCGGGGTCTTGGGCTTCTATGTTGTCTGGTATTCCATCATTATCAGAATCCATATCTAGAAAGTCGGGCCCTGCTGTTGCATCGGAATCAGTTACCGGTAAGGGTGTTCCATTGGTAACGGCTCCTGTGATATTGTCTACCGCATCATGTAGGCCATCGTTGTCGGTATCTATAAAACTGTCTAAAATACCATTGCCGTCTGCATCGGTTCCTCCTGCTTCGAAGGTGTCAGAAAGACCATCGCCGTCGCTGTCCCTGTCGAACTGATCGATGATTCCGTCACCGTCGGTATCAAAAGAATCTACGATTCCGTTGCCATTGGCATCATTGCCCGGCGTAGCCTCGAGGTAATCGAAAATGCCATCACTATCGCTATCAGCCAAAGGATCTATGCCTCCATTCTCTACCGTATCCAAAATACCATCATTGTCATCATCTAAATCTAGAATGTTAGGAATACCATCGGTATCAGTATCTAAAATATCTCGATAATCTACTTCTCCATCAGAATCTTCATCTCCCAGATTTCCTGCATTGGGAGGATTAATACCATCATGTATAGTTGACCCTGGTATTCCAGTATCATCCGTATCATCAAAAGCATTGTCCAATCCATCATTATCCGTATCCATACCTGATGGAATATTTTCTATATCACCATTTTCCACACTATCGTTTATTCCATCTGCATCGGTATCGGTGTCGAGATAATCGGGTAGTGCATCGCCATCTGTATTCACAGGTTGGTTCAATGGTGTTCCTGTAGGGGTGTCACCGTCGTACTGATCGTCGAGGCCGTCGTTATCGATATCGTTTCCTGAAGGAGGTAGGTACCCTGATGTCGACTGTGCCTCTACATTGTCGGGAATTCCGTCATTGTCCGAATCGATATCCAAGTGATCGGGTAGTGCATCTCCATCGGTCGCTGTCGGTAGTGTGCTCACACCTGCCCCGTCGGTTCCTCCATCCTCTGCTGCATCTGGTATTCCATTGTTACCCACAGGTCCATTGGCTCTTCCATCATTGTCCGTATCGATCGTCGCATTTCCTGATTCTACTATATCGGGTATTCCATCGTTATCGGAATCGATATCTAAATAATCAGGGGCTGCATCTCCATCGGTAGCTTTTGGCGTGTTCGTAGAAATTCCGCTATCTACGGTCGTTTCAGCAGCATCTACATACCCGTTGACTCCCACGGCGCCATTGGCTCTTCCATCATTGTCCGTATCGATCGTCGCATTTCCCGACTCTCTTATATCTGTGATTCCATCATTATCGCTGTCTAGATCGAACTGGTTAATACTACCATCGCCATCTGCATCAAAAGCATCCACCACTCCATCGGTATTCAAATCGTTCATTTGTGTTACTTCTAGGTAATCGAACAGTCCATCGGAATCGGTATCTGCAAATGGGTCTGTTCCGCCATTCTCTACGGTATCTAAAATGCCGTCGTTGTCATCATCTAAATCTACGGTATTCGGCACTCCGTCTTCGTCGTTATCTAAGAGTTCTCTATAATCGACTTCGCTCGTTGCAGGGTTATCAGAGTTGTCTGTATCTGCCGAACCGTTATTTTGGTCATCATTGGAGTCTATGAGGCTTCCAGAAGTATCAACATTGTCAAAATCATCCAATAGCCCATCGGCATCAGCATCTAATAGGGTTGTTGACAATGCGAGTCCTGCCTCTAGGGTATCGCCCTCTCCTTCGTTATCGGAGTTGGTATCTATATAATCAAAGGTACTGTCTCCATCAGTATCCAAAGGGGATATTCCTTGGTTTCCAGATCCTTCGTAATTGTTGAGCAGTCCATCTACATCGGTATCTCCTGCCCCTGGAGCCACATAGCCTATGGTGGGCTGTGCTTCTATATTGTCTGGTAGCCCGTCATTATCTGAATCGATATCTAAAAAATCGGATATTCCATCACCATCGGTATCAATACCATCTCTTACGGTAAATTTTGGGGAGGTTCCGAACCCATTAGGGTTTGAAGGGTCGAACAGTCCGTTAATATCGCAAATATTGAAAGCAACAGAAGCTAGGTTCGTATTTGCGGTTGCCGATAATAATTTTGCCGAAAGGCGTATTCTGAACGTAGAGCTCTTATAGTAATTGAAATATACCGCAAGATCGCCTCTTAAATCCACACCTGGATATGTTATCGGGGGACCCTGAAAGGCTACTGTTCCCTGACTGGGGTTGGGTGTTACGGTAAGTTGTGTGCTTGCATCTACGGCGTATAGCCCTGGTGCGGTAAGAATTACGCTTTCTTGTGCGTTCTGCCCGTCAATATCGTATATGGTCGCTCCGAACCTTCTTGGGTTGAAAGGTGTATTGGTGTTGTGTAGTACCACATGTATCTTGAACTCCATTTCCGAGGTGCTCCCCGTTGGTAACGGTACGGTATATTCTGGTTGCCAGGCATCGGAATCCCCTGTTCCATTATTGTCTATGGATATTAGGGAGACTAAAGGGTCTTTATAGGTGATCTCGACAATGGCATCTACGCTGTTTCCTCCGAAATCCCCAATGTTATCGAACTTATATTTTGCTCCTATTTCTCCTGCTACTCCAGAAATAAGCGAATTGGTGGTAAAGCTTATTAGGGGAAAAAGTCCACATGAAGGGTCTGCCGTTGTTTTGGGTTCAAAGCCCAACGATTCTACGTAGTCTAATATACCGTCATTATCATCATCTATATCTACATTGTCATTTACGCCATCATGATCGGAGTCCGCCGAAGAGGAGAATACTGAAGTGTCCCTGAAATCTACCTCGTTCGTATTTGCATTTTGATCGTTAGGGAATGTTGCTACATCTTGATTGTTATTGGAAGCTCCGTCAGGATCTGAAATTCCCCCGGGATTATTATCAAAGTTGTCGTCGATACCATCGTTGTCGGTATCTGTATTTGCATATACGGTATCTGCAAAACCATCGGCATTTGTATCGTAAGCTTCTATGTAATCACTTGTTCCATCGTTGTCGGAATCTGTATCCAAATAATCTGGTGGGTCGGTACCATCGGCATTGTGGGGAAGTTCTACCATGATTCCTGAGCCTGGTGTTGTTTCATAATTATCAGCCATTCCATTACCATCACTATCGGCTCCTGGTGCTTGGTAGGTGAATGTGGACTGCCATTCGATGTTGTCTACGATTCCGTCATTGTCCGAATCTAGATCTCTATAATTGGGAAGCCCGTTCGTATCGGTGTTTTCAGGGGATATGATAGGGGTGGAACCGCTATCGGCATCATACGCATTGTCAATCCCATCACCATCGGTATCGTTCCCCGTTGGTGCTATATAACTTGCGGGGTCTTGGGCTTCTATGTTGTCTGGTATTCCATCATTATCAGAATCCATATCTAGAAAGTCGGGCCCTGCTGTTGCATCGGAATCAGTTACCGGTAAGGGTGTTCCATTGGTAACGGCTCCTGTGATATTGTCTACCGCATCATGTAGGCCATCGTTGTCGGTATCTATAAAACTGTCTAAAATACCATTGCCGTCTGCATCGGTTCCTCCTGCTTCGAAGGTGTCAGAAAGACCATCGCCGTCGCTGTCCCTGTCGAACTGATCGATGATTCCGTCACCGTCGGTATCAAAAGAATCTACGATTCCGTTGCCATTGGCATCATTGCCCGGCGTAGCCTCGAGGTAATCGAAAATGCCATCACTATCGCTATCAGCCAAAGGATCTATGCCTCCATTCTCTACCGTATCCAAAATACCATCATTGTCATCATCTAAATCTAGAATGTCTACAACTCCATCATTGTCTGTATCTGTTAAAATAGTAAGTTTATAATCTTCTACCTCCCCACTATTTTTAACTCCTGTTGCATCTGCATCTGCCAAGGCATCTTGTGTATACCTGACTCTTAAATAACTTATTCCCCCTTTTGCATCTGAAGGTACTATCCAAGTTAGTGTTTTGGATACATTGTTTGTTCCGTCTGCAACAGCGATTAAATCTGAGGCTTCGTCTGTATCAAAAATACCGTTACCATCAAAATCTATCCACCCTCTTAAATTTGCAGCAATACTTCCTGTGGTATTGGTTGTTGCAACATTTACGGTATAGGTGCTTCCTGCTTGTGCAACGTTGTTTATTATTGCAATAGCATCTTCGTCATCACGATTTGCGGCATTTAGAATACCATTTTCGTCATCTACATTAGCGTTAGCATTTTCTTGTAAACCATTATCGGCATCTACATTATCTCCTAAGAATAAATCATCAATTATTAAATGTTTGGTTTCGGATGCTCCTGCGGTAGTATCATAACTAGCTGCATCTCCAAAATCATACATATTACAGGTTAAAGAGGAGTTTGTAAAGTGTTGTTCAAACCCTGCAGTTCCAAATGAATTTCGTTGACCAATTACAATTCTAATTGTATGCTTGGCTTTATAGAAAGCTATAACCATTCCATTTTCATCCGTATCTGATTGACCTTGTGTACCTGCATACTCTCTAGTTGTGCCATTATCTGTTTCTACTAAATTAGTTGCAACATCAACTTTGGTTGTTGCAATCTCAGAATCGTAAAAACGGAAATATTCTGTTCTACTAGTAGAAGATCCATCAATATCTGTTCCTGTAAACGAAAAATTGTATGCTGCATCCGAATTATCATCTTCATGTATAAAGTGGTATTCAACAAGTACATTGTCATCTATATGTCCTGTATTAGAGATTACATCAATTGTTGCATTAGATATAGTAACGGTTGGATCTCCTGTTATAGAAACTATAGTTACAACAGCATTAATCCATCTACCATTAATTCTTGCAACGTGATTAAAATGTTTAACATCTCCTGCTAGAACAGCTCCATTTCCTTCCGTTGGGGTTATATTAAGATTGTATTCTACAATGTTATCTGGTATTGTTGGCGAGGAACAATCTACAAGTGCCAATAGGTTAATAATAGTTATAACAAAAGCTTTTTCATGAGTGGCTCCGTACGAGTCGGTAGTCCGTACCCTAATCTTATAGATGTTTTTTGTGTCAAAATTAAAAATAGCATTGGCCAAGAGAGTATTTCCGCTTATCAAGAAATTGGTATTATCATCATCATCAATACCTGAAACAAGGGTATAGGTATGGCTATCATTAGTATCAATATCGGTTGTGGTAAAATCGCCTATAGCGTCATTTATGGCGTTATATTCCTTAATTGTATTGGAAGATAGAAGTAGGTTGGTAGGGAGGTTGTTTATTTCCAATAACGGACTTGTTTCAAAGCGATAGTATAATCTCCCAAAATTATTTCCGGCTCCCCCATCTGTTGTAGCGGCACATTCCTTATAAATTATTTGCTGTCCGGTTCCTGCTGGGTTACTGTTATTTTCTTTAAGGACAACATAATAATTGGTGCTTGCACTCAATGCTACCGTACCAGGAAATAAGAAAGTAATCTCTCCTGCCGCTGTACTATTGCTAACGGTCAATATCTCAGAAGTAGTGATTAGACTATTAAATTTAACGGTCGGATTAGCCGAAGCAGGGTTCTGATCTATTTCATGAAGCTCAAGGAACAGACCGTATGAATTGGAGGAATCTGTATTTTCCATTCGTAAGGTTACAGATCGTAAGGCTCCTACTGTGGCTGAAGTAGTCAATTTTTGCCATGCATTGGTCCATCCAGTACTACATGCCGCCACAGTATTGTTGGCTACTTCAAGTTTTCCGGTAGTAGTGCCACTTTCATTGGTAATACTTATGTATTTGTTTGTGGCACCGGAAGGCACAGTAGCGTTAATGGTAGTGCTGTTTACAATTGAAAATGTCGCTTCGGTACCATCTATTGCCACGGAACTGGTTGTTGTGAAGTTAGTTCCTGTTAGTGTTATACTTTGATTATAAGATGCAGGGGAAGGTGCTATGGCAACAAGTGTGGGAGGCCCTTCAAGAGTGGTCAGGGATTCGTTTATAATATTGGTGAACGTAGGTGTGCCAACATTGTCGTATTCTGTAACAAAATAAAAATCGTAGGTAGTGGAAGACGACAACCCTGTTATATTATAGATGACTTCTTGGTTGGCTAACATTGCCGAGCTTCCCGAGTTTACGATATTGACTCCTCCATAATCCACTCCTGCCTTTATTTGAGCGTCTGTGGGTGGATTTGCTCCTTGTGGAACTACTACCCAGTATCCATCTGCATTAACATTAGAAGTTGCGGCATAATCGGCGGCATTATAGGTAATGGTATTGAACGCCCCAGATGCGGCAGCATTCGACACATTGGTTATAATATCATCTATCTCTGCAAGTGTGCCTGCAGCATAGTACCAAACAAGTTCATCACTTTCGCTAGGCGCCAAATCATTAAACCGAACATAGATGGCATAAGAACCATCTCCTGTTTGTGATATTACATTCGTTGCCGGATTTTGATTGGTAGTATTGCTAAAACTACAACATCTATTGATTGTACTGTATGTTCTATCAGATTTGCTATAAAACAAAACAGCTTCTGAATTTGTAGATATTTTTATAGCCTTGGATTGATCAACCTGATTGGGAATTAATTGAAATGCTCCATTGACCAAATTTCCCCGTTCTTTCGTTGGGCGATCTGTAGCCCCAATGTAATCATCTCTTGTTCCTACCCATAGGCGTACATTGGAAGCTGTGGATGCGCTTTGATTGGTCAGTTTTACTTTTATTTCAACATACCCTTCAGGCTGTAGTAGATTGTATCTGTTCTCAACTAAAAATTGCTGTCCGTTTATCGTAATATTACCTGTCGTTATTATTGTTCCATAGCCATCTCCTGTAACAGCATTGGTTATTGTAAAGCCACTATAATCAAATGTCTGACCAGCTAAGTTGGGGTTTTCAACGATATTTCCGTTAATGTTCCAACTATTTGTACCATCACCTCCTGCACCCCATCGTATATCGAGTGGGTAGCTACTATAGGTAAGTTTGCGCCATAAACTTAAATTTCCATTATAATAAAATGGTTGTTGCATGTTCCCAAAGGAATTAATGGAGTTTACAGTACCATTTCCTGCTCGCATACGACCATTATTCAATACTCTATTTGTTTGGGCATTACCAATATTACTACTCAAAATAAGTAGCAGTATGATTGCCGATTTTTCTAATATTTTAAGTAGAATAGTACGCATTCTATAATGGTTTTTTGGTTAATTTCCAATGATTATTTTCTTTAATAAACGAAAAAACGGAAGTCACTATTTTTTCATTACCATCGATGTTGCATATCAAATACAGTCTTACCAGAGCCTTTGATTGCTCAATATTCAATGTATGGAATATAAAATACGGACTGTTGGATATGTGGGGTAAATAATTCTTTTGAATCAAGGATACAGGCTTGCCGTTAATTTTTAAATCTTGTGATATATTTATGGTAGTACCATGATCTAAAATGTAATACGTATCTATATTTCTACTGTTCATAGGTAATTGCCCCCATAAAGATTCATGGGTGAGGCAAGCAGAAAGTATTTCTATAGAGGTCTCACCTGCGCTTTGGTCGCTTCGTGTTTGTGATCTAATGACACCACTTACAAGGGTGAATATTAAAACATGAACGAGAATAAGATTTTCAAAATGTTTTTTATTGAATTTCATAATTAGTTGTAATATAATGTTTAATAAAATATATAGTAAGAAACGGATTACTTTTTAATTAGTTTCAGCTTACCTATGGAAATGTTGTGAATTGCTTAATGATTGTTGTCTGTTAAGAGTAAAATGTGGTAACCCTCATCTTTAAATATGCATGTTGCGCTTATAACTTGAACTTAGTATATCTTTAATTCAAATAATACTCCGAAGCTCTGCTTCGGTAGTCGTGTCAGTATTTAAAAAATATTAACTTTGTTTTATGAGTGAACATATTCATAAAAATCATAATAAAAGCTTACTTCTGTATCACTTAGTTTGTCCAATAAAATATCGAAGAAGTGTATTGTCTAATCATGTTGAAGCAAGTTTGATAGAAGTGTGCAAAAATATTTCAAATCGATATGTGGACTTGCAACAAAAAAGTGGACATTTAGTTGAGAGTCATGCAGCTATTTTTTGATTAAACATTTCGATTTCAAATTCTTCTATAGTTTTATACCCCAAAGTGGAATGTATTCTTCTTCTATTATACCAAGTTTCTATCCATTGAAAGATCGATAGCTCGGCTTCTGATCTAAGTTCATAATTGTGTTTATACACCCATTCTACCTTTAAGCTTATAAAGAATGATTCCGCTACTGCATTATCCCAACAATTTCCTTTTCTGCCCATACTTTGTTTTACCGGCCCATTATAACTTTTTAGGACATTGGAGAATTTGCAACTTGCATATTGAGTTCCCCTATCAGAATGAAATATCAATTCTTTAGTAATAGCATTTGATTTTACAGCCATACTCCAAGCAGGGATTATAGCATTAGTACTTAAAGTATGGCTCATTGCCCACCTGCCCACCCTACGACCTTTCGATAAAACAGATCTATAATTACCGTTAAATACATCCAGCCTTGTTTCGTTTGGATATATGTGATATCACAGACCCATACTTGATTTTCCCTATCGACTGTAAAATCCCGGTTTAATATATTGGGAGATATCAATACGTTTACGTGTTTTCTCTTCCTCGTCACTTATCTGTTTTGCGAAAAGGTGAAATACCGTGCCATTCAAAAAAACCCATAATAACATCAAAGGTCCCTGAATAGGATTTAGTCATTTTTTTTAGAAAAATCTTTATACCTTTCAATAGTTGTTGTTCGAAGTCGTATAGCCTTATATCCATCGCCCATTTTCTTAATCTCAATACACCATTGTTTCAATTTTCACCTCTTTTTATAGGCTTTGCAGAGTGAATTGTTACAATTTTGGTAATTTATTTATTTTTTAAAATTTATAAAACCCCATTATATACAGGGCTTTGCGAAGCAAAATAGATATGTAGCACCGCCTTGGCGTGCTACCCTCTTGCTTTTCCATTTTCGTTCGCTTTAGCGAACCAAAAATTCCAAACAACCTGACTAAAAGTCAGTTGCTTTTCTCTGGGTAACCGGCCTACTAAATGTATTCAATCGAGGTATAAAATTGAAACGCAGAATGTTGTCAAATGCCCTGTTTTGACAACATTCCTTATGATTCTTAAAAAACTAGCAAATGAAAACGTCAGATTTTAAATTTTTAAAGTGGTTTATGCGCAAAAAAAGACCCTCGAAAATCAAGGGTCATAGGTTTGGTTGTAACTAATCAGTTTGAATAAAAGTGTCTAATAATTTGGATCACATTGGATAATATCGGGTTTTGTTGTTATCGAGAAGGACAAGATTATATCAGAACTTATTTTCCGCTTGGAAAAGCTAGAGAGGCGTGTAGTTAATTTGGAAATAGAAAACGGTGAACTTCGCGAACGTCTTTCGCTATATGAGAACCCTAAGAATAGTCAAAATAGTTCTATACCGCCTATTAGTTACGGAAATAATATAGAGGGGCCTATTGGGTATTTTCATGCAAGGCAATATGTGCCCTTTGCTCGGATGAAGGAAATGATGTCCGATGTTTTCAATATCCAAATTAGCCAAGGTGGACTACATTATTTATTGAATCGTTTTGCAGATAAAACGGCTCCATTTTACCAAACAATAAGGAAAAGAGTATGAAGCTCTAAGGTGATTGGAACAGATGAAACAGGTGCAAAGGTCAACGGAAACAAACATTGGTTTTGGACTTGGTAGACTCCAAAATCAACTTATATAGCACATTGCGATACAAGAGGCAAGGCGGCTATCCAGACTCATTTTCCTCAGGGATTTACTGATGCAACTTTAGCGCGATGGATGGAGAGCACAAACAACAACCAAAGCAAAGCACCATCAAACATGTTTGCCGCATCTATTAAGAGACTTGAATTATCTGAACGGAAAATTCGATAACAACCAATGGACTAAAAAAATACAAATAGTACTTCTTGATGCTATAACCTTATCCAAAAATAAAGGTATAGAGCAAGCAGCTATGGAGGGAGTTAAAATAGTACAACGACTGGAAAACCTTTTAGGAAAACCACCTAACCAAAAACACAAAGAACACTATACTTTTTATAAGCCTATGTGCAGGGAAAAGCAGAATCTGTTCACTTTTCTTTTCATAAAAGACGTTCCACCAGACAATAACGCATCGGAACGAGCTATAAGGAATGTAAAGGTCAAACAAAAAATATCTGGACAATTCAAAACAGAAAAAGCAGTACAAAATTTTGCCATGATTCGCTCTGTAGTAGATACCACCATAAAAAACAGTATGAACGTATTGGAGGCAATGAACCTTATTGCTAAATTACAACCTCAAATTATAAACTGATTAGTTACGACAGAACAATGGAAGATGAATATTAAAAAACTGTGTACAACAATGGTTTGCGTTTCATAGCCACAACTAACCGAGCCGAGACGTTGTGCAACACCATAAAAAAAATGCAACTAATCAAAAATAAGTTCTAACTTTGTACTTGATAAGTTCTTTAACATACTTCATCAAACGGGAAAGGTTTTGCTTAACTGTGAATTAATAGGGAATCGTGTGTAAATCACGAACTGTCGCGCAACTGTAAGTAACATAACAAAGGATTTCATCTACGAATATCCACTGCTAAAAGCGGGAAGGATGATGAAATCCGTTACAAGTCAGGAGACCTGCCTATTCCGAATGGACAATGCTTTCGCGATTTGAAGCTTTTAGTCAGACAGATGCGTTTTTGACACAAGACCAAATCTCTTGAATGAGATTATTGGGATTTGTTGTTTCTTATGCACATTTTCTTTCTCTAAATTTTTATCGTAAACGTATTGCGAAGTTCTGCAAAAGAGCTTTTAAATCATTGTTTAATCATTTAAAAGTTAAAAGAAAATGCAAACGCACAATCTTGGCTATCCGCGAATTGGTAGCAACAGAGAACTCAAAAAGGCCTGCGAGCAATATTGGTCAGGCAAAATTACAGCACAAGAGCTGACTAATATCAGTCGGAATCTTACTATTAAGAACTGGAAAATTCAACAGGAAGCAGGCATAGACCTCATTCCCTGCAACGATTTTTCGTTTTACGACCAAGTATTGGATATGTCCCTTACTGTTGAAGCAATCCCCGAACGCTATCACGAAATAATTCTGAACAAATCCAACAACGAATTCGATTTGTATTTTGCAATGGCAAGAGGTTATCAAAAAGATGGTTTGGACATTACGGCAATGGAAATGACCAAATGGTTTGACACCAATTATCATTACATTGTTCCCGAGTTTTATAAAAATCAGAAATTTAAACTTTTCTCAAATAAAATTATCAACGAATTTGTAGGTGCAAAACAAGCAGGAATAAAGGCTAAACCTGTCATTATTGGCTTAGTTTCCTATTTACTTTTGGGAAAAGAAAAAGATGACGGTTTTGACAAATTGGATTTAGCCAAAAATCTGCTTCCTGTTTATACGGAAATTCTAAAAGAGCTTGAAGCTCACGGTGCAGAATGGATTCAGTTTGACGAACCTTTTTTGGTATTGGATTTAAGTAAAAAAGCAAAAGAAACTTATCAATTCGTTTACAAAGAAATCAGAAAACAGTTTCCTTTTCTTAAAATAATGGTAGCCACTTATTTTGATGGATTGAAAGACAATTTTTCGTTAGCCATTTCGCTTCCTGTATGTGCTTTACATATTGATTTGGTGCGTTGTCCAGAGCAATTAGACGGTGTTTTAAACAGTATTCCCGAAAATTTGAGTTTATCGCTTGGACTTATTGACGGACGAAATATCTGGAAAAACGATTTTGAAACATCAATGTCATTCATCAAAAAAGCGGTTGAAAAAATAGGTAGTGAAAGAGTAATGATTGCTCCGTCCTGTTCGTTGTTACATTCGCCTTGTGATTTAGATTTGGAAACCAACGAAGAAACATTATTACCCGAAATAAAACAATGGCTCGCTTTTGCTAAACAAAAATTAGATGAAGTAGTAATACTAAAAGAACTTGCTTCCGAAAATCCTACTGAAAAAATATTAGAAAAATACGAAAGCAACAAAAAAGCCATTGCAAGCCGTAAAACATCAACACTTATTCATAATGAACAAGTAAAAAAGCGTGTAAACAACACCACGGAAGCCGATACCAAAAGAAAAAATAGCTTTGCCATTCGTAAATTCGACCAACAAAAAATACTACAATTGCCGTTGTTTCCAACTACAACTATTGGTTCGTTTCCGCAAACTTCCGAAGTAAGAACTTTGCGTTCAAAGTTCAAAAAAGGAGAACTCACAGCGAAAGAATATGATACTTTACTAAAAGAAGAAACTGAAAAAGCCATTCGTTGGCAGGAAGAAATCGGCATTGATGTATTGGTTCACGGAGAGTTTGAACGCAACGATATGGTGGAATATTTTGGAGAACAACTTTCAGGGTTTGTATTTACAAAAAACGGTTGGGTGCAAAGCTATGGAAGCCGTTGTGTAAAACCACCGATTATTTTCGGTGATATAAGCCGTCCTAATCCGATGACGGTTTATTGGTCGGAATACGCACAATCATTAACCAAAAGTTTGGTAAAAGGTATGCTCACGGGTCCCGTTACTATTTTGCAATGGTCTTTTGTTCGGGACGACCAACCTCGTACCGTTACTTGCAAACAAATTGCATTAGCTATCAGAGATGAAGTTTCGGACTTGGAAAAAGCGGGAATTAAAATCATTCAAATTGATGAACCTGCCATAAGGGAAGGACTGCCTTTGAGAAAAGCGGAATGGAACGATTATCTACAATGGGCTGTTGAAGCATTTAAAATTTCTTCGAGCAACGTAGCCGATTCTACACAAATTCATACGCATATGTGCTATTCGGAATTTAACGACATCATTCAAAACATTGCCGATATGGATGCAGATGTGATTACAATTGAATGTTCACGTTCACAAATGGAATTGTTAGATGCTTTTGCAGCCTTCAAATACCCAAACGAAATTGGCCCAGGTGTTTACGACATTCATTCGCCAAGAGTTCCTTCCAAAGAAGAAATGGTACAACTGTTAAGAAAAGCACAAGCCGTAATTCCTGCAAATCAACTTTGGGTAAATCCCGATTGCGGACTGAAAACACGCCATTGGGACGAAACAAAAAAAGCTCTAATAGCCATGGTTGAAGCTTCAAAAGAAGCAACATCCTCTTTTGTAACGGAAGAAAAAGCAACTAATCATTGTTTATAAATTATTGATAAAACATGAAAGAAAATATTGCCCAAGATGTAAAACCCGATTTGAATGTAAAGTAGGTTCTATACTGTTATACCAATGCACAACAATAAATTTAAGCTATGAGGAGCGGAATTATATTAACGAAAAGTATGATGACTATTTTTGTGCAAATTGTATACAGACATTAAAATCGGAATATCATAACCAACTTTTTCAAAACAAATTAAAAACATCTTGGGCGTATTTTACAAAAAATCTAATCATAAAATGACAGTACAAAAAAAAATACAACAATCGGAAACACGAATATTTAAAGCCGTTTTCCCGAGCACAACCAATCATTACGATACGCTTTTTGGTGGTACGGCAATGCACCTTATGGTTGAAGTCGCTTTTATCACTTTTAAACAGTTCTGTTTTTAGGGAAACTTATACAATAACTCATCATCTTCGGCCAACAATAGCCTTTTCTTCTCCTCCATCTAAAATGGTTTACATTTTCTTCAATCTTTCTACTTCATCACCAATAGCTTGTTCTACTATGGGATATTCTTTTAAAAAACAGTTATATAAATTTTCAATTGTTTTTATGTCTTGTGTGGTTTCATAATTTTCATGAATTTGACCCACAATGGCCAATAGGCTAAATGCTTTCATCATTTTTAGGCCTGCCAATATTTTATGGGTGGCAAAATCAAGTTCCTTAAAATCAACATTTTTAATGCTTAATTTTATTTTGCCGATAAACTCTAGTGCATTTTGTCTAAATAGAATTACCAATTCTTCCAATAAATCCATTTCTTCCATACATTCTAGGTATAACTTGTCTAGGTTTACTTTGGAATGTTGATCAATTTGATTGTCATTTTTAGTGATTTCAACTGCCTTTGTTTTTCTAGAATTCTGCAAGTTTTTATGATTGCTGTTCCTGATGAGTTTTTCTAAAAGCTCATCAGAACTATAAGGTTTAAGAATAAAATCATTTATACCAAATTCATTACATTTTTCTTTGTCTTTAACTGTAAAATCAGCTGTAAGCGCTATAATGGGAACTTGTGTTATGCTAAGATCTTTATTGCATCTAATTTTTTGGTAATCTCATAACCATCCATTTCGGGCATTTTAAGGTCCATTAACACCAAATCAATTTTATTGTTTTTTAATATATTAAGTCCATATATGGCCTTATCCGTAACAAACACATTATATTTCCATTTTTTTAATCGTTGTTCAATAAGACGTTGGTTGAGTGTATTAAGTGACTTGGTTTTAGCTTGTTTGATTTGTTCATTTTCTTGATCTATGGCTTCCCATCGGTGTTTTATTCTAATGTCCTGTAGTGCTTCTAACGCTAATTTTTGCACATGAAACCTATCGGTGA
>Ga0256845_1001314_pt1 | contig 20228 bp, 16 predicted proteins | sample RiftiametaG_FD_189101 | JGI IMG/M metagenome (GOLD analysis project Ga0256845, IMG submission 189101) | Tube worm associated microbial communities from hydrothermal vent at the East Pacific Rise, Pacific Ocean - Riftia | ecosystem: Host-associated > Annelida > Integument > Unclassified ...
GCTCACTTCTGTGTGGATTGATTGCTTCGTGGTCATCACTGCCGAATTCTACACACCTGTTCATTTGTACAAGCTTAAAATTCATTTATTTTGATAAATACCTCCCATCAGAAAAAATCACACCCTACCGGATGGGCTTAGTAGGTGTATCGTAGTGTCTCTCTGATCGGTCAGTTGATGAAGTTCCAAGGCGGTCCCGTAAGCCAAGGTGCAACCGTGATAGCCCTCAAGGGCAGCCTCGTATGGATTGGGCGCTTCAGGAGCAAAGGGTGCCGTGATTCTGAATAATTGCTGTTTTCCGCCCTCTAAGGGTTTTACCCAGTCCATACGCTCCATTGTGCGGATGATGCGTAATGCGCGCGCTTCATCCGCAAATGGCTCACCTGCTATCCATAGAAAATAGCGACAGCGCCAGCGGGAGACAATGGTTCTACCCTCCTTGGCGAAGTTTTGAATGATTTGGTTGCTAACTTTAATCGACATAATAATTGTTCTACTATATTAACGCTTGTCCTTAGGACAAGCGTTAATATAGTATGACGCAATGTCAACTTAAAAATCTAGTTTGTAACGTATTCAATATAATCAGTAAGTTCAGGCAGTTCCTATGCTCAAATGGATTTAGCGATTTAGCGTGATTTTTTTGAGATTTAGCGTTGAATGAATTTCATGAGTCGGAAGAAAAAAAAGGCCGGGCGTTCTGGAGAAGAGCCGCAAATTCCCAATGCCTTTGGTGCCTTGGACACACTTGAAAATCTTCCTACAGGGCCGGAAGGCTCTCTGCCCGTGATTCCGGTAAAAACCTCCAAGCGCGGTCAAAAAAATACCAAACGAGGTCGTGTGGACATCGTCCGCCAGACGGCGGGTCGCGGTGGCAAAGGGGTCACGATCGCCAAGAATTTCATAGGGATCGGACTGGCTGAAAAACAGGAACTCGCGAAGAAAATCCAGAAAACCTGCGGTGTAGGCGGCACTGTGAAAGATGGCTGCATCGAAATCCAAGGCGACAAACGAGACGAGGTGAAGCAAATTTTAACAGAAGCTGGCTTCAACCCGGTTTTCTCTGGTGGATAGGCAGGGAGTTTTTGTTTCTATTGACATTCTTCAGCTGATCGACGTAAAGGGGGCTAGAACTCTGCCCCCCCCCTCAAACCTTGAGATCTAAAATTTCATCAACAACAACACTCACCACAACATACCACTATGTCAGAAGAACAACAAAACACATCTACTTCATCTTTCGGATTTCCAAAATCAACACCCAAAAGACTTCAAGAAGAGATCGAAAAATTGATCCCTAAAGAATTCCACGAGCAAGCCATTGTGGTCTTACGTGATCAGGAAAAACAAAGCCTCCGTGACGTTCTTTCAACGAGGCCTTATAAGCTTAGTCCAAGCATCATTGCGATGCTGATGAAAAATTATTACTCTCACGGATGTGACACAGCCACTATTTTGGACAAAGCGGGTCAACTCGCCGAACTCATCAGCAAAGGGAAGTAATTTCAGTTTAAAACACGACCTTTCATCCGTGCCGTCAATGTCGAGAGCCATGTCTGAAATGCTCTTTTTCGTTTTCCCTCCGCGAGGCGATCAATGCCGTATTTCAGCTCGCCGACGGTTATGGTGGAGATGTAGAGTGACGGCTCGTGCTGTCTCATCCACGCAATGACGCAAGGCTTAGGCTCCTTCTTTAAGGTCTCACTCCAAACATTGGTATCAACGAGGTAAGAGGCCATGTTATTCTTCGATCAAGGGGATAGCTGGCGTGTAGCGGGAACGAGCTGGTATATCGAGCTCACCAGGAGCACTGAGCAGCAGGTCGACTAAGCCAGAGTTCGGAGGACGAGAGACCCGCTTAAGCAGGATGGTGTCGTCGTCTTCAATGAAAATTTCAAAATCATCCCCGGGACGAAGTTCAAGCCGTTCTCTCACGGAGGCCGGTAGAACTAATTGGCCTTTTTGAGATAGTACCGTGGTCATGATGTAAGAATATCTTACTTTTCAGTGGAAATCAAGGGTTCTTTCATTCGGCGGATGGGGAGACGCTGTCGTTGCGTGGGAGAGTGAAATCGCCCTCCCCATTCCGCTTGCTTCTCAGAAGTCCGTCCCTCATGCTTAGGGCATGAACAGCGAAGAGACTCCTGAACCACAACCACACAAGCGCCGAGTGCGTTACAAGGGTAAGAACCCGAGGCGCTTTGAGGACAAGTACAAAGAGCTCAATCCCGAGCGCTACGCGGATACTGTCGCTCATGTACTGGCGGGTGGTAAAACTCCCGCTGGACAACATGTGCCAATCATGGTGGACGAGATTATGCAGGCACTCTCAATCCAGCCGGGTGAGCGGGTCGTCGATTGCACACTCGGCTATGGAGGTCATGCTACAGAACTATTGAAGGCCGTGCAGCCCGGTGGTTGTTTGCTCGGAGTGGATCAAGATCCCATCGAGTTACCAAAAACGGAGAAGCGTCTGCGCTCTGCGGGCTATCCTGAAGAATCCCTCCAGTGCGAACGCACCAACTTTGTGGCCCTGCGTGCCGTGCTGGGTAAAATAGGCTGGCACGATGGTGCCGATGCCATTCTTGCCGACCTCGGCGTCTCATCAATGCAGATCGATAATCCGGCACGCGGGTTCAGCTTTAAACACCAAGGACCGCTCGATATGCGAATGAACCCAAACAAGGGGGTGTCAGCCAGCGCCTTGATCAAAAAATTAAAGGAAGAGGAACTCGCCAATCTGTTGCGCGAAAATGCGGATGAGCCCAATGCCACCCTCCTTGCCGGGGCCTTGGCCCATCAGGAATTTGAAACCACAGGGGAACTCGCCCGCGCTATTACTCAGGCGCTACCGAAATCTTTTGACGAAGACCGGATCAAACTCAGTCAGCGTCTTGTTTTTCAAGCTCTCCGTATTGCGGTCAACGATGAATTTAAAGTCCTCGATGTCTGGCTGCGTGGGCTACCTAACTGCCTGAGTTCGGGCGGACGCGTCGCGGTCTTGACCTTTCACAGTGGAGAAGATCGCCGGGTGAAAAATGCCTTCAAATCGGGGCTGGCAGATGGTCTCTACAGCGCGATCAGCGAGAACGTCATCCGCGCCACCTCCAGCGAGAAATACGACAACCCACGGGCCAGCTCAGCCAAACTGCGCTGGGCGGTGAGGGCTCCGTCTTCTTAGACGATTGAGATGTGGTAAGGGGGGGGTGTTGAATCAACCATCTTCAAGAACTTTTCATCTCGTCACTCGGCGAGGTTTTTTGTAGCTTTCCACCATGCCGTCAACCCCGCCGATCGCTCAACTCGACCTGTATAGTCCATCGGATGATCTACTCATCCACGGCGTGTTTACCTACGGGTTATTTGAAGATAATATTCGAGAAGCTCCGGAGAGAACGGCTCTACACCGGCACGATTTTCACGAAATCTTTATTCTCACAACAGGTTCAGGCATTTACTCAGCGGATTTCCAAGATTTTACGATCACCTCCCCCAGCATCGTGATCGTCCCATCAGGCACCTGCCATCAGTGGAGCGATACCGAGCAACTCAAGGGGCATGCGCTTGCTTTCGATCTAGAATTTTTAGGAGTCCGCAGTCGATCTTCCGGAACGGCCACTCTTTTACGGCCTCCCGTTCTCCATGTTTCTCCGTTAAACAAAGAAACTCTCGATTTGTTGACTCCAAACATCTCACGAATCAGGGGCGAATGGGAGACGGATTCACCGAATCGACGCGAGGCCATTCGTGCGTCTCTCACTCTAATTTTGCTAGATCTTCACCGTTACCTTGACCAGCAACAATCAATCGACCTGACCCCCGGAAGCGCAAACTCAGCTGGCAACAACCTTTACTCCGACTTTCTCGAACTTTTGGATCAAACATGGAAAACATCGCCGCGTCCCAAAGATCTCGCTGAAATGCTCCGAATCACGCCAGATCATTTATCCGCCACCTTACGTGAGATTGCAGGAGCCAATACGAGCGATCTCATTTCCGAACGGATTATTCTCGAGGCCAAACGATTACTCGCACATTCCCGACTCGGTATCGCAGAGGTCGCCTATTCTACCGGATTCGAAGACCCTTCCTATTTTGCTCGATTCTTCAAAAGAAAAACGGGCGCAACCCCTAAAGAATTCCGAAAAGAGTTTGAATCCGCATCATAAGCTGAAACTGACGTCTTAATTCTCGGAATCGTCCTGTTTTGAAGGGCGTGCGTCCCCGTTCCTTCTCTGGCATATTGGTTGAGGTCCCTATATGATACATCCATGACTGCGAACACCCCGAAAAAACCAATTCAAGAAAGCACACTATTCACCCCTTTTCAAATGAAGGGGATCGAGCTCAAAAACCGCTTCGTTATGGCTCCCATGACTCGCTCCCGAGCCACTCAATCTGGAAATGTCCCAAACGATCTCATGGCCACTTATTACGGTCAACGCGCATCAGCCGGACTCATTATCTCCGAAGCCACTCAAATCTCGCCCCAGGGGCAAGGGTATGCAAATACCCCTGGCATTTACTCACAGGCGCAAGTTAACGGGTGGAAAAAAATAACATCAGAAGTGCACGCAAGCAACCATGGAGGAAGTAAGATTTTTCTTCAACTCTGGCACGTTGGCAGAGTTTCCAGTGCTCAGGTCAACGGACTTCAACCCATAGCTCCTTCAGCGATCCCAGCCAAAGACACCAAGGTGTATATTTTCGATGGAGCCCCCAATGGTGACGCTACGATGATCCCAGTGGATGCCCCCCGTGAGATGACTCAGGAGGATATCCAGCAAACGATCGATGATTTTCGCACCGCGGCCCGTAATGCCATCAACGCCGGATTCGATGGAGTTGAAATTCACGCTGCTAACGGATATCTTCTCGATCAATTTCTCCGCAGTAACTCGAATCAACGGACCGATAAATATGGAGGAAGTCAGAAAAATCGCATCCGCTTCATCACTGAAATCACCGCAGCTGTGGTGGATGAAATCGGTGCACAGCAAACTGGAATCCGCCTCTCCCCATTCATTTCCTTCAAAGATATGAATGATCCCGAAATCCTCGACACGATCATGCTTGCTGCTGAGGAGCTGGAAAAACTCCAAGTCACCTACATTCACCTCTGCGAGGCCGATTGGGATGACGCCCCCGAGATCCCCAACGATTTCCGTCGCGAGCTTCGCCGGGTTTTTTCCAACGCCATCATAGCCACCGGAAACATGACACCCGAAAAAGCCAACACCTTGCTCGATGATGAACTTATTGACCTCGCTGGATTTGGTCGAAAATTTCTAACCAATCCTAACTACCCGGAGCGCGTCGCACAAGGCACCCCGCTGAATGAAATTTCTGACACCCACACTCTTTTTGGAGGACTCGGCTCCCGTGGTTACACGGATTACTAAGAAGTAGCACCGCGATCGCTGTTTAAATTACTGTTTAGAGTCGGTGGAAGCTAACTTGAAAAATACTTGGCCAGAATAGGTTCCTTCAAGTTTAATATCTCTGAGGTAATTACCCCAGTCCAAGTCTACGTAGTCTATAGCGCTGCTAGCATAAACCGATAACTTGCCATCTTTAACTGCCAATCTTACATTGACATCTGCGTCACCGTAAACTGAGAATTGGCAGTGGTTTCTGTTGTCAAAAACAAGTCCGATTTCACGAATGAATTCTTTGGGGATATTCTTAACATCAGCTATAAACTCCTTTAGTGAATCAGCATGAATCAGGGGTCATAGGCTCTGAGAGAAAGAGCTTGTCAGGTGTTCGCGCCACCTCCAGCGAAAAATACAACAACCCCCGGGCAGGGCGAATACATTAGGGAGATTTTACCTGGATGTCTTTTTATTTCAGACAGGATTAACAAGATTCACATGATTTTTTTTAATCATCACTTCATGATGAGTCCGAAGGACTCGTTCAATCCTGTTAATCTTGTGAATCCTGTCAAAAAATTAGAATGAACCTCCCTAACGTAGGGACCCTGCAACCCCCGGGCCAGTTCCGCCAAACTGCGTTGGGCGGTGCGGGCGCCGTCTTCTTAGACGATTGAGCTCGTTCTCAAAGGGGGAGCTCATTCAGAAGTGAGGGTTGAGGAGAATATGATGATCACAGGTGATTTGCGGCTTCTTTGATTATCTTCAGTTATTTTGCCTCCGGAAAATTTGAACTACCAGCCATTGTGGGGTATCCTTCGGCGGGTTGGGAATTCTCAGCCGGCACTGCGGCTACGGGGAACACCTCGTGGCCCTTTGTTTTTCTAGGGGAAATCCAGTTCTTGCTGAGTTAAAGTCGAATGAATGAGTTACCTCCCTGCCTGAGGTCCGGGTGGATGCGTCGCGGTCCTGAACTTTCACAGTGAAGAAGGCGCTTTCTGACACTGCGACGTTCAGAGCAAGGCTGTGTTTAGGTGGACTGAAGGTAAAAATGACATATAGAGTTTACAGACGTCAATTGATAGACAATCCTGATTTTCTTCTCACCTTACACTCTATTTAATTTACATTTATGAACAACTTGGCAACCAAAACAACAATGCACACATTACTCGTCTTATGGACCATCCTGATCTCTGCTCCTTGCATGGCCCGTGACTGGACGGCCGGCCTTGATTTAAGTTTCACCAAGGGTTCCTACACAATGCCCTACAGGCTCTACCTGCCAGCGAACTATTCAGCAACCAACAAGTATCCCATCGTGATCTTCATGCACGGGGCTGGTGAGCGCGGGACGGACAATGATAAACAGGTGAATGTTCACATCAAGGGACTGATTAATAAGACAGAGACCGATTATCCTGCTATCCTCATTGCACCACAAGTGCCTACGGGCAAATACTGGTATTACTATCCTGAGGATTTAACCATCGATATTTTGGAGCATGTCATCCAAACCTACTCAACGGATGTCCGTCGAATTTACTGCACCGGCTTGTCAATGGGCGGATTCGGAACGACCTACTACGCCAGAGCCTATCCTCACCTCTTCGCTGCTATCGCTCCGATGTCTGGTGCGAATCTGCCCGAAGCGCTCCCTGAGGGACACCCACTCCGAACATTACCAACATGGCTCTTTCACGGTAGTGGTGACACGGCTGTGACTGTAGACTACTCGCGGGATTACTACCGCTTCACAACAGGGGTTTCTACCATCCTTTTTAATCAGACGTTCTATGGATATACTACAGCCATCACAGGGGATATCCGCTACACCGAACTGGCAGGACAGCCACATGCCATCTGGAATCCAATTTACAACCACAACAACACAGATCTCTACGATTGGATGTTCGCCAAGGCACGCTCAATGACCGGAGAGATCAATGCAGGTATCACGCTTTCGGGTGGCTCCCTCACCATTCAAGCGAACTCAAATATGCCCTTCGCACAAGCGTTTCTCCGAGGCTCTGCAGCACTCAATTCCCCCTTGCCAAGCTGGCAAAGCTTCAGCACAAAACTATTCGATGCCAGCGGCAAGGCCACGTTCACTATTCCAAAGGATTCAGAGGTTCACCGCTATTTCTACGGTGTCACATCCCCACAAGAATAGTGTGTAAACTTATAGGCAATACGCTGCCGTTGCCGTCTGTATGCTCACCTGTCTTGGAGGTGTGTTAATTCCCCTGATGTTAACGCTTGGTTTTTTTGAATATTCTTAGAGGTGAACGCTCCAACTTTGTCGCCCTGCGCGCCGTGCTGGGTAAAATAGCTGGCACGAGGGTGCCGATGCCATTCTCGCCGACCTTGTCCACGTCGCGGTCCTGACCTTTCACAGTGGAGAAGATCGCCGGGTGAAAAATGCCTTCAAATCCGGGCTGGCAGAGGGAGTCTACAGCGCGATCAGCGAGAGCGTCATCCGCGCCTCCTCCAGCGAGAAATACGACAACCCACGGGCCAACTCTGCCAAACTGCGTTGGGCGGTGAGGGCTCCCTCTTCTTAGCCGATTGAGCTCGTTGTCAAAGGGGGCGCTCTGGATGCGAGAAAGTTGTTACGGCCCACTCCACCGGAAACAATTGGTCAAAGACCTCGCAAAACACTATAACCACGTTACCGATCTCGACAACATGCTGAACCAAGTTGATATCGACAGCATCAAGAATCCAGAATTTGCCCAATCGAGTAAATTAACCGCGCATATCAGAAAAACCCTCCTCAGCGATCACTCTCCAAAATGATCTAACCCTCCGGGGCTCCTTGCATTCAAATAAATCATTTTTTTCTTGAACAAAAAAGCCTTTCACAAACCTTCGCCACATGGATAGCTATCTCGTTTTTTGTTTCACTGTGTTTGGTGGTTTTTTTGCAATCATGAATCCAATCGCGAACGCCCCCATTTTTATGGGGCTGTGCGATGGTTACACTGAAGGTGAGCGCAAAGCGGTAGCATTTAAATCATTGAGCACCGCCTTTATCATCATCACGGTGTTTACGATTGCAGGCCACTTCATTTTCCAAGTCTTTGGTATTGGCCTTCCAGCCTTTCGCATTACCGGCGGGATTCTCATTTTTATGATTGGCTACCACATGCTTCAGGGGGAATCCTCCCCAGTTCAAAAAGCAGTAGATCCACAACCCGAAGCCCCCGAACCCAAATCCACAGAAGTCATTGAACCCAGTAAATTGAGTATCGCTATTTCACCCCTAGCTACGCCCCTACTCGCTGGCCCCGGAACGATCGCCACCGCGATGAATTTTGTTTCCGATTCCCAACAGCCAGTCCTACGCTCCATTTTAGCTGTGATTGTCGCTTTTGCTGCCCTCTGTGCGATCACTTACTTTATTTTTATCAATGGACAAAAACTTGTCATCTTTTTAGGAAATGAAGCCCTGAGCGTAATCACCCGTATGATGGGACTTATCCTCGCCGTCATGGGAGTGCAAATGCTCATCCACGGCATTCATGGTGCCATTCAGATGTAGAGTCCAAATAATCAATGCGTACCTCTGTCATTCTGAAATGCTCATATTTAGTATTGAGCATTTCAGCGGTTCTTCTAGGTTGTTTTCATTTCATAGCTCTTCATTCTCAATTCCCGCAGTCTCCACATGCTCCGCTTCACCCTGGCCATCGTTGGTTTCCAGGTGATGATGCCATCCGTGAGTCGGGCGGGGCGGAAAAGCTCATCCCGCCCCTCGTCGATAGTATCAGACGGAAAGTGCATGTTTGGCGGGAATCTGGGTATGAAGGTGCCTCCCCCACCTCGAAGCACTGCTCGCTTTTTTGTTCCACACTGAGCACTTGCTCGAGCAAGCCGATGGCAGCCTTTATCCATTTCAATACTACTTTGCCCAGCAAGAAGCGGTTGAAACGGCAATCTGGCTCTACGAAGTGCGCCAGGCTCACGATAAATTTGATCTCATGCGCTTTGATGCCACTGACTCAGTTTCCACGGGAATGTTTGATGATCAAACGAGCTCGTGAAAAGTGCCACGAATGGCTTAGTCGTCAAACCGATACACCCTCCAGAATGATCTGACCCCTACGAGACTCATCGTTTCACTGGCTGTGCCGTCTGTGTGTGGGACACGGGAGAGTTCCGCCCAGTGGACAAGGTCGTCGCTCTTCTGAATCACATAAGAACCACCCAGAGTTGTTGTGAAAGAGAGTTCGTAGTCGCTGCCGACCTGCTCAAGTGTAGCAGAGACGTTGGTGACGGGATGGTCGTCAAGAGCCTCGCGCCAGCGGCGGTAGTGCTCAATATCCACGGCTTCGTCAGAGCCATAATTGACCTCCAGAGTATTCATGATGTCTATAAAGAGCCCCAGATTGTCCCATGTCTGAGAGGGGCCAATCTTGGGCTGAACTGCAGTTCTCACAGCGGCTCCAGGGACGGATGCCCGCTCGTAACTCACGGCACCGTTGATACTTGAAAAAGAATCACGCGCAAAAGCCATCATCGAAATGCCGTCGAGGGGGACGCCGATGGCTGTAAACCACGCATCGCGGTCGGCGGCATCTGCCCAACCAACACTACCACCATCCACAGGGAGTTTATCATACCAGACGGGGAGGTCGGCGTAGAGTTTTACGTCGGTTAGGCCTGCGGCATCCAGATGTGCACGCACATCGGTGTAGGTGTCTCGGAGTAAGTTCAAGTAGCTGCGTTTCACTGTGGCGTCTCCTGCATCCCAGGTGGGAAGTTGCTGGGGTTCGATATCGAGGTGAACGGCGTTGAATTTTTCAACAGCCAGACGACCGGGCGCGTTGTTAAAGTTGACCACGCGCTCGGTGATTTTTGTCAGTAAACTCGCTCGGTTTGCCGTCTCCACCCACGTTGGCTCGGCGAGAAGAAACTGCGACGAGATACCGGCATTGTGAAGACGGGTATTCCAGGCAGCGATTACCCCGGGTTCTGAAATGGTTCTGCTTTTGTAGCTACCGTAAACACGTTTGACTTGGTGACTCGTCATAAAATCGACGGCGTCCACTTCCTTGCTGGTATCGCCGACGACATTGGCGGCGCCGTAGGGACTGCTGGAAGAGTTCCAGAACCACACCCCCCGGTGCAATTCGGCGGCGCCAAGAGATAGGACGAAGGTGGTGGAAAAAATCGCGAGTGAGGTGAGAGCGGGGAGTATTTTAATCATGATTCTGATCTTATAGCAAAAACGCCTGTGCCTTTACAGGAAAATTTGTGTGCCTAAACCCAAAGGATAGCCATGGCGTAACGCCTCTCATGTGGGCAAAGGCTCAACAACAAGAATCCTGTGCCGCTGTATTGCAGAAGGCTGAAGCCGAATTAAAATGATCTGGGGGCTGACGTTTAGTATATAAAAAGAAAAAGTTGCCGGACAACTTTTTTCCAGATCTCTACGATTGGATGTTCGCCAAGGCACGCTCAATGACCGGAGAGATCAATGCAGGTATCACGCTTTCGGGTGGCTCCCTCACCATTCAAGCGAACTCAAATATGCCCTTCGCACAAGCGTTTCTCCGAGGCTCTGCAGCACTCAATTCCCCCTTGCCAAGCTGGCAAAGCTTCAGCACAAAACTATTCGATGCCAGCGGCAAGGCCACGTTCACTATTCCAAAGGATTCAGAGGTTCACCGCTATTTCTACGGTGTCACATCCCCACAAGAATAGTGTGTAAACTTATAGGCAATACGCTGCCGTTGCCGTCTGTATGCTCACCTGTCTTGGAGGTGTGTTAATTCCCCTGATGTTAACGCTTGGTTTTTTTGAATATTCTTAGAGGTGAACGCTCCAACTTTGTCGCCCTGCGCGCCGTGCTGGGTAAAATAGCTGGCACGAGGGTGCCGATGCCATTCTCGCCGACCTTGTCCACGTCGCGGTCCTGACCTTTCACAGTGGAGAAGATCGCCGGGTGAAAAATGCCTTCAAATCCGGGCTGGCAGAGGGAGTCTACAGCGCGATCAGCGAGAGCGTCATCCGCGCCTCCTCCAGCGAGAAATACGACAACCCACGGGCCAACTCTGCCAAACTGCGTTGCCTTTCCGCTCGAATATCCCGATATACGAAGATGAAAGTTGCCTTGCTGATGAGAGAAGATCTCTGCGAATCTAAGGCACTCTATTTATTTCCGTGACCCTAACTTCGCGACCTCGACGAGCGAAACGGATCTTGCGTTAAGGTTTAGCTCAGTTTTTTTCTTCTACGATGAGCCGCGCAAAAAGACGTGTCCAACCAAAGGGAGCGTTTAATCGATAGGTAAGAAGCTCATAGCCATCTCCTTGATCTGTAGGCAGTCCCTGCAATGTAGCGCTACTGCTCACAGGTATCCACGAGTTCAGCGTCTCTGAAATCTCCAGCCTATAGCTTATTCCCTGAGCTTCATATTCTTCCCTGATGTCTCCTGTTCCTCCTTTCATACGACGGAAGGTGTAATCAAGAGCGGGTCCAGATATCAAATCCGAAGAAGGCCGGAAAGTCGGGTTACTCACGTCAGATGTATCGGGTGCTGATCCCAGTGCATATTCGAGTAAATTTGACCAAGAATCCACATCCGGATCATCTCCTGTTGCCCAGTTGTCATCGAGAGGGTTTTCTTGGTTAGCCATCCAAATTTGAAACCCTGAAGGATCTGTCACAAAGGATGATGCCACCATGCGAACATCGTCCACATGCCAGCCCTGCATCGCCGTATTACTATCGGATATCGCAGACCAGCGGAAACGGACAGCTTGCCCAGCTAGAGTGTTCGCATCTAGTGAGAGCACGGTTTGGACAAAATTTCCGCTGTAGGAAGACCAGAAACTATAACCATTCGAAAATTGGCTAGTATTATAACCATTCATTTTGAAGATGCCAGGATTAGTGCCCTCTGTGACATCAGTCCACGGACCGTTGCTTTTAGAAATTTGAAGCATGCCTCCGTCCCATCGAGTCTCAAAATCATAATGATTCCAGAAGCTAAGTTGTAAATGTTCGGTATTTGAAGGAATTGAGATCGATGGGGATTCTAACCAAGTTTCGCTGGTAACAGCCTGATTCGGCGTATAGAACGAATGTGATCCGGAATGTCCCTTATTGCTAATAAGCTGCCACTCAGAGGAGCCAACAGTAGCTCCAGTTTGCCAACCAGTAGAACCAGATTCAAAATCTTCATAGAAAATTTCCTTTCGCAGCGGAACATGTAGAGCAGCAGACAGTGTTATGGATCTACCATCGGGAGTTTCCACCACCAGATCATAAGTGCCGGGTGCTGAATCACCCATGTGAAAACGCGCTTGAAGAACCTGACCACTTGTGGTGCCTCGGAAAACTTCAATCACTCCAAAGGCATTCAAGTCAACACTACCCGCACGGCGTAGCTTCACCTTGCTTCCTAGTTGGAAACCCGTTCCCTGGATCTCAAAAATCCTAGCCTCAGCCCAAGCATCACTATTAGCCAGGAAGCCGCTCACCGTAAGGGGCGTCATGGTTCCTGAAAAACTGGCACCAGATACCAAGAGAGAATAATGCTGGCAATCATCAGTTAAGCTAGCGGGAGCCTGAATACTAAGGGCGTATTGTCCTGCGACAGGAGAGGACACATCAATTTGCTCAATTGCATCTGTCGTATTTAAACCAGTCGTTGCAGGAGTATCATAATAATTCGAGTCAAAATTAGAGGTTACATAAGGCATCACATAAGGAGAGTGTATTGAGCTATTTGGTGACTCTAGTGCCATATCAAGATCATTCACCAATACGGAGGTGCGACTATCATTAACCGTTTGTCCAGGCCCAGCAGGATCAATCCAACAAAGCGTGGCTCGGATCGCCTGCGTTCCATCCCATGCAAATGGCAAGGTTATCTTTTCGCCTTCTCGGATGATTCCTTCAATCATCATCATATCCTCAGGCTGAGCTGCATGTTGCTCGATATGCTTTGCCGCGCGCAAGGAGTCCATCAGGCCCCAGCCATGTTTATAGTCTGGCCCAGCATTCCCAAGATCCTCTGCCGTGTGGCAAATTAGTCCCTTCAAGGTGCTAGAACGCATTAACTGGCCTGGAAAAAGTTGATTAAAATAGTCCTGTAGCAATAACGCAGATCCTGCCGCATTCGGACTCGACGTGCTTGTCGCTCCTCCATGGGCTAAAATGTCTGGCTTGATCCTACCATCATCAGTTGGTCCTTTTGAGCTTTTGGAAAGCAACGCTGCACCACTTGAGAGATTTCCGCTGGCGTCCCTCGTGCCAGCACTTGTCACTCCTACAGCCATGACATTTTTTGCAAGTTTATACCCATAAGATAGGGAATTCCAACCATTCGAACCATTGTTTCCTGCAGAGAAAAAGGGTAGCAGATATGGAGTGTGATAAATGGAGTAATCAATATTAGCATCCGAATCAGTATACTGACCAATTTGGACAGTATCAGATGTCCATCCGAGCGATTGATTAGATATGATCATTTTACCAGGTTGGCCAGGCCACGACATACCATCATCTAGCATTTCGTGGACAGCGGCATTGCCCGTATAGGAATACAGTGTTGATGCTGGAGCCATCCCACGTGAGTCGGAATTGTCATTATCTGCGGCAAGAACACTGGCTACAGAGTTTGAGTGTGATTTGGTGGCTGAACCAGAGTCTCTATAAAAGATTCGGTAATTACCATCAGGGAGCTGAAATTTTGCTTGAAGAGCGACTTTTCCGACGTCAAAGATCCCAATAAAAAAGCCATCTCCATCGGCATTATAAGGAGCCGTTTGGCGCACAAAAGAGGTAGCTGTCGTCGCAGATTGCTCCTTAAGGCCCTCTCCTTGAATGTAAAGCGGTTGATCCTCTTTAAAAGCTACTAAAAGAGCCACTTGCTCAGACGTAGTCTCACGAACCATAGGAAGGTTGAACACCTCTGCTTTGGCTTTCACTTGCTTCTCTTGCTTCAATGTTAGATCGCGCAACTCTCCAATGAGTTGGCGGCGTTGAGTGTTGGAGAGAGAACCCTGATATTTAGATACAATCTTTTGTTGTTCATGAGCAAAAACCTCTTGTTCAGCTAAATCAGGAACATCTTGCTTTATGCATGTATTGTTTAAAAGATTATTGGCCGATAGAGGCATATTTACCCTATTGTCTCCCCCGACCATATTAGCATGAGTGGTTGGATTTGAATTTACAGCATACCAAGCAGATATAGATAGACCGCCAATTGCAGCGATAAGACCCACGCCTTTATACATATAGGAAGTAAATTTTGAGTGTGTGTTTTTGTGTTTCATAATTATTATAAACTTCTTCAAATCGGGGCTTTCAGATGGACTCTACTGCGCGATCAGCGAGAAATACGACAATCTACTTTGTCGAACTCTCTAACGCATTGAGCAACTCCAGAGCCTTCTTCTGAGCTTCCGGCCAATCACCTGAGTCGAAGTATTGAACCACACCACTAGCATCGATCACGCAGTATGTGGGCGCGGCCTGAGGCTGAAAAGCGCATCGAACTGGATGGTCATCACGTTCAAATCCAAATGGCATACTAAACTCCTTTTTGTGCTTACGTTGATTTTTAAGAAATTCTTTGAACTCCCCCTCACGAATTGAAGAGTGCAGTGAAATCATTTCGAGCTTGCGGCCTTTATTTTTTTGCCAGAATTTTTCCATTTTGGGAAGATTCGCCACACAAGGTCCACATTGAATATTCCAAAAATCAATAATGCGAACTTTGCCTTTATTCAGCTCAGGGTAGCCTTCGGTGTTCATCCATCGGTCCACCTCTACCTTGGGAGCCACCTTGCCAATCCAACTAAAACCTTTAGGTAACGTCTCGAACTTATCTTCATTCGACTTACCTTTCATGCGGAATACTTCATTTTCCAATCCAGGCTTTGTCCGCACCTCCGTGGGATCTTCATCGTTCAATGAATGCTTGATATGCAAATCCAGCCAATCTGAATAAACTCCCTTTAAAATAAAATAGCCATGGCGGTCTGTCTGAGTATTCAACTTTGGCTGATCAGACATATATGTCGCTACCCACACCCCAGGTGCAGGCTTCCCATTTTCGTCTAGCACACGACCTCGCACCGTTTTTGAGGGAGCCCCAAGCCTAGACTTCAACACCACATTCGAGGCACCCGCCTTCACCCACTTTCCTGCAATTTTTCGATATGATTTATATTTCATGTCCTTCGCCCCGATGTAAATATCCCCCTTTGACACATTCTTAATCTCGAAACGACCATCTTCCCTTGTTCTCTGATAATAATCAGGTTGGTTCTCTCCATACGAGAAAACTATGGATTGCAGCGGTTCTCCATTTTTGTCCAGAACCTGACCGATGACCGTCAAGTTTCCTTCTGTTTTCAAGACGACATCACCAAGATCCATCTTCACTCCAGGTTTGAGTTCTTCCAACCTTTCCCATCGGCTCGAGTAGCCCTCTTTCTTCAGAGCCACATGTGACCGCTCATGTGGCCAGACTGAGCTGAAGCGAAACACCCCATCCTCACTCGTTATAATTTTTGGGATAACAGGTTCCTCATGATTTCCAAAATAGTATCCATTACCATATTCCACCTCCACACCTCCCACGGGTTCACCTCCACCATCTACGACTCGTCCGTAGAGACCTGCCATTTCCTTAGGATTAATTTTAATAGTATAGGTATTACCCCGTGTCACCTTTTTCATCTTCGAGATCTGCCCGTCTTTAATAGCACAGAGGAAAAGGCCATTTTTGTGCTCGCTAGCATTCACATAAATCTTAAATTTTCCGTCTCTATCGGTAGTCGCCAAAGGAAACGAATGGGCTGAGCTTCTGCTCCCTCCTCTCACGCTTGCCCCCTCAACAGGCTTACCATCTAGATCCACGACCACACCTGTGACGTAGTGCTCTTCCTGTAAGGGCTGAATCAGGAGATCGTGCTCAATCACGGATTCGTCTTTCGACTCAAATTTAAAACTTTTGATTGAGTCTCTATCATAGCCATCTAATAATCCTCCAAAGTGTAGACTATACCTACCTTCTGGAACTTTGATTTCGAAATACCCTTTCTCCGAAACCGGTATTGAGAGTGACCCCAATGAGAGTCCTCCGTAATTTTCCCCTGATGGGATCAAACTGAGCAAACTCCACATACTCTTAGATTCATTTGCAATAGCCACCCCACTCTTAGCGTCTTTTAAGTAGCCTTTTAAGGTGCCGCCTTGCTGAAATTGAATATCAAAACCTTTGAGCGATTGACCGAGGGTAAGTTTTGCTCTGAGTAATGGAGCTGCACACTCACGAGCTAGTTCATCACTGAGATTGGCCATCACCCCATAGCTGTTTGGGCGTAATTGCTTAAGTGTATAAGCCCCATTTTCATCCGATACAGTATCATCTCCACAGCCGTCGTAGCGTGGATAGCGATCAGTCAGGCACCTTATCTTCACACCTTGAACAGGTTTCCCAACAAGATCAACAACCCTACCGCTAATCTGAGCAGCCGCGAGCAATGGCACATCAATAATAGAGGTAGATGGTTGAATTTGATATTTGAAGTTAAGACGCCCTTCTAGCTTCGCGTAGCGGTCATCTTCATGATCTAAATAGACGGCAGATGACGAAGGTAAACCGCGGAACCTGACGATGCCTAATTCATCTGAAACAATCGTAAATTCGGGTGCGTCAATGGCTGGAATATCGAAGAACCCATCGTAATAATTTCGAGGATTAGATTTAAGCAAAGTCATTTTCTTTAATGAAAATGAAATCTTAGATACTGGATTACCCTCAGCATCAAGGAACCTCAATTTCAACTCCTCTTGATTTTTCTTAAGCTCAAATATTGCCAGCTCGTCTTTCCAAACTTGTTTATTATAGAAGTTGTATCCCCATTCATCGGAATGAGTGATTAGAATGTATCGATCATTTTTGTATTTCTCAGTAGGTGTCTTTTGAAAGCTAAATTGCCCCTTTTCATTGGTCTTTCCAGACACCACTCGATTTTGCTCCGGAGAATAGTAATTCGCCTTATACAAATGATACTCTACAAGGTTTGCAGGCTTACCCTCAGGAGTATTTAGCTGAACGAGCTGAATCACACCTCCTGCCTCTTTTGCGTTCAAATGCGTAAACAACAGAAGCATATAGCCAAGTATGAAAGCTAGTCTCGGCATGAAAGAATGATTAGACATAATGAGTTGGTCGGATTCCATGGGCAGGATATCTGACGGGGCAAAATGTAATTCAGCCTCTTGCTAGAGACAAGAGGAAACAAGTTTCTTTCTGAGCAGGTTCCCAGATTAGAAATGACACATGTCCGTCCCTCATGGTTGGAGCACGGCCTGTGATTGCACATCGAGGTGGTTCATACGTCTGTATCGGTTGCTATTCCTGCACGCTGAAAGAGTCTTGAGCTCTCCGGAAGCCCTAGCCGTGCTGATCAGCGATAGGCAGTCGGCGGCTAGCAGCTGCCACTCCATAGCAGATTGAGCCATTCTAAATGGACTCGCCTTACACGGCCTGGAGCGCAGTCTTGTTCTTTTGGCGCTCTTCCGCTCTTTGCTTGCGTTGCTCTTTGCGAGAAAGTTTAGGTCCTTTGACGGGAGCTGGGGCTGAGGTGCTTGCGAGGCTACTGAGAGTCGGCTTGGAGGGAGTCTTGGTGAGTCCTTTGCTCGCCGATTTTTCGGCTGCCTTTTTGTCGAGGTAGTAGGTGACGTTGCCGTGGTAGACCTGTGGAGATTCGCCTGGGCGGAACTCGAGGGTCTTGGTCACGATGGGGTCGAGGAAGGATCGGTTGTGGGAAACGATCAGGTAAGCGCCCGGGTATTCGGCGAGTGCGCTCTGGAGCACGGCTTGTGATTGAACGTCGAGGTGGTTCGTAGGCTCGTCAAGAATGAGGAAGTTAGCGGGCTGAATGAGCATGCAAACGAGAGCCACGCGTGAGCGCTCACCACCAGAGAGAACCCCGACTTTCTTAAAAACATCGTCACCTCGGAAGAGGAAGCAACCGAGGATGTTACGCACGAGTGGTGCGTTTTTAGCGGAGGCTACGGCCTCACAGGTCTCGATGACGGATCTTTCTGGATCGAGTTCGTCAGCGTGGTTCTGAGAGAAAAATGAGATCGCTGATTTCCGCCCAAGAGTGAGGGTTCCGGAGTCGGGCTCTTCTTGGCCGGTGATGAGTCGACAGAAAGTCGATTTTCCTGCGCCGTTGGGTCCAACGATTGCCAGGCGCTCGCCGCGTTCGACTTCGAAGTCAAAGCCTGCGAAAATATTGAGTTCTCCGTAGGCTTTTGATGCGTTTTCGAGCTTGGCCACCGACTGGCCCGATGGTGGTGGCGTAGGGAACGTGAAGTTCATCACGGCATCATCTCGCTCCAGCACGATGAGTTCGACCTTTTCCAGCTGCTTGATACGCGACTGGGCTTGGGTGGCTTTGGATGCCTTAGCCCGGAAACGTTCGATGAATTGTTTGGTCTTTTCGATTTCCTTTCGCTGGGCGTGGTAGGCTTTGACGAGGATCTCTTTGCGCAGCTTGGACTCAGTGAGGTAGTAGGAATAATTGCCTGCATACTCTTCCGCTTTGCCGTGGGCAAAGGCGATGGTGCGCTTGGTCAACGCATCGAGTAGTGCAAGGTCGTGAGAAATGATGATGATCGCGCCAGGGTAGTTGAAGAGGTATTGCTCCATCCATGTCTGGGAATCGATATCAAGGTGGTTCGTAGGCTCGTCAAGAAGGAGGACGGCAGGCTCTTGGAGGAAGAGTTTAGCCATCGCGATACGCATCTGCCAACCACCGGAAAATTCAGAACAGTCGCGGGTGAAGTCACTTTGTTTGAAACCGAGCCCCATGAGGACGGATTCCACACGTGGCTTGATCGTGTTTGGGTCGTAGTGTTCAAGCGCTATGTCTAAATCACCAATCTTGTAGAGCAATTCGAGATACTCGTCTGAAGACGAATTCATGGTGGTGAGTTGCTCAGAAAGTTGGTCGATTTCGTCCTGGATGGTTTTGGCTTCACCAAAGGCAGATTCAGTTTCATCCCAGAGTGAGATACCGTGGATGTGGATACCTTCCTGAGGGAGGTATCCTATTTTACAATCTTTAGGTTTGCTGATTTCACCACCATTGGCTTCGAGCGCACCACCGATGCATTTCATCAAGGTGGACTTGCCCGCGCCGTTATGACCTGCAAAGGAGATACGCTCCTTCGGCATGACGGTGAAGGAGAGATCTTTGAAGATGACTCGGGCGCCAAACTCGACGCGTAATTTTTTGATCGCTAGCACGCGGGAGGCAGTATCCAAAAATCTGATTTCTGCAAATACAAAATGCAATCGATTTTGTCAGAAGGAGTTATCGGTAAATTGCTTGGAGCTTAGTTTGTTTTGCCTTTTTAGGGTGAGACGATATCAGGCGATTCCCCCCCCGTGCCATCACATGACAAATATATTCAGGTCACCTCCGGCAACCTTCATATCAAAGCTCGGTGTATTTTTTGGCTGACCCGTAGGACTTTTCGATAGGATACTTCTGCTCGTTTTTCTTAATTTTATCTGAAGCTGCCTCGATTATATCAATTCCTAACTTATCCGCTAAACGAATCAAATAAAGGAAGATGTCGGCAACCTCCTCCTCAGCTTGCTTCATCTTCTTCGGATCATCAATAACAGAACGACTTTGCTCTTCGGTCAACCACTGAAACACTTCCGTAAGCTCCCCTACTTCCCCCGATAATGCCATGACGAGGTTTTTAGGAGTATGAAACTGCTCCCAATCCCTCTCTTTAGCAAAAATTCTTTGACGCTCCTGTAACTCTCTAATACTCATCTGAGTTCAATGATTAGCAAAT
>Ga0256845_1001315_pt1 | contig 20216 bp, 20 predicted proteins | sample RiftiametaG_FD_189101 | JGI IMG/M metagenome (GOLD analysis project Ga0256845, IMG submission 189101) | Tube worm associated microbial communities from hydrothermal vent at the East Pacific Rise, Pacific Ocean - Riftia | ecosystem: Host-associated > Annelida > Integument > Unclassified ...
CTAAAGAATCAAGGTCTGCGATGTTTACTTCGCGAATAACTAATCTAGTGGTCTCTATTATTTTCATTGAATAAACAAGATAGTACAATTTTAAAAAATATTAGATTAATCTAATTAGATATAATTGGCTACCATTCACCAAGCCTAAACCTCCACTTAAAAAATCGATTTTATTTCTCCCGAATAATTGGTTAATTTTCTAATTCATTACTGTGCCATTATTTAAACACAACCCTTTAATTCCTTTTTTTATGAAGTTATTCCTATCCATTTTTTTACTACTTGTTTCCACCCAAATTTACAGCCAATCAGATACTGAGTTCATTAGAAAAGTATATGACGAAGCCTTAGAAAGAGGAGAATCTCACCAAAACTTACGAAGCTTATGCAAAGACATTGGCGCACGACTTGCTGGTTCAGCAGAAGCTGAAATGGCCGTAGTCTGGGGAGAAAAACTACTCAATTCCTACGGATTCGATAAAGTATATTTACAAGAAATTAAAGTGCCACACTGGGAAAGAGGCACAACAGAAGCTGGTTGGATTATCAACGAACAAGGCGAAACATTAAAATTAGACATCCTAGCCCTAGGTGGCTCTGTTGGCACCAAAGGACTTATAGAAGGAGAAATACTCGAAGTAGCAAGCGTAAAAGCCCTTCAAAAGTTAACCACTAAAGAAGTAGAAGGGAAAATTGTCTTCATAAATAAGGCCTTCGATCAAAAACTTATTCAAACATTTAAGGCCTATGGTGCTTGCTACCCAATCAGGGGAAATGGCACTAGCGAAGCTGGCAAACTCAACGCAAAAGCAGTAATCATTCGCTCATTGGCAACCCCCGAAGATAATTTTCCACATACAGGTACAATGAATTACGAAGAAGGTGTAAATCAAATACCCGGAGCAGCTATTAGCACCAATAATGCAACGCTACTTACACAGTGGCTTTCAAAGGGGAAGGTGATGTTAAAAATGGAGATGGATTGCAAAGTGTTTGAGGACAAAACCTCTTATAATGTAATTGCAGAAATGACGGGAAAGGATGACAAAATCATTTCTTGGGGAGGGCATTTAGATTCTTGGGATGTGGGCGAAGGCGCACATGATGACGGAGCAGGAATTGCACATTCCATAGAGGCTATGCGTATTTTAAAAACCCTTGGTTATCAACCAAATCATACCTTAAGATGTGTGCTATTTATGAATGAAGAAAACGGCAATAGAGGTGGGAAAGCCTATGCTAAAATAGCTTCTGAAAATAAAGAAGAGCATATCTGTGCCATTGAAAGCGATAACGGAGGGTTTCTACCTCTAGGGTATAAAATTGATGGATCAGAAAAGCAAATTGAAATGGTTCAGCAGTTTAGACCAATGCTCGAAGATTTTGAACTCTACTCTTTAAAAAAAGGACATGGAGGAGTTGACATTGGCCCTCTTAAAGAATATTATCCTGATATGATTCAACTAGGCATTGCCATCAATTCGCAAGAATATTTTAACTTACACCACTCCAAAAATGATGTGTTTGAAATGGTTAATAAAAGAGAGCTTGAACTTGGAGCGGCCGCAATGACTACCATTATTTACTTAATGGACCAAACACTTAAATAATTAGATAAATTACTATTATGAAAAGATATTTATTACTCACTCTGCTTAGCTTATTCATTCTTCAACCTAGTTTTTCGCAACGCAAAAAATCGAAGAAGTCAACCACGCAAACTGTAAAAGTTGATACAGCTCTTTATAATGGGCTTAAATGGCGAAATATTGGCCCTTTTAGAGGTGGCCGATCTGCTGCCGTTACAGGCGTGCTTGGCAAAGCCAACTTATACTATATGGGTACCACAGGTGGTGGCGTTTGGAAAACTGAAGATGGTGGTAGCACTTGGAAAAACATTTCGGATGGGTTTTTTGGTGGCTCTATCGGAGCCATTGCTGTAAGCACCTACGACCCAAATGTAATTTATGTGGGAGGTGGAGAAGTTACCGTTCGTGGTAATGTTTCTTCGGGTTATGGCATGTACAAGTCGGAAGATGCGGGTAAAACTTGGAATGAAATTGGGCTTAAAAACTCACGCCATATTCCGCGCATTAGAATCGACCCTAAAAACCCTGACATTGTGTATGCAGCCGTGCTAGGTGATTTGTATAAATCATCGAATGAACGAGGTGTATATAAAAGTACTAATGGAGGAGCAACTTGGAACAAAGTTTTGTTTGCCAACAAAGATGCTGGAGCGGTTGATTTAATCATCGATCCCAATAATAGCAGGGTTTTATATGCTAGTACTTGGAATGTGCGCAGAACACCTTACAGCTTATCAAGCGGAGGAGAAGGTTCAGCCTTGTGGACAAGTACAGATGCAGGAGAACACTGGGTAGAAATTTCTGATCGAAAAGGATTGCCAGAAGGCATTTGGGGAATAAGTGGAGTAACTATCTCTCCAGTTAATTCAGAACGAATTTGGGCGATAATTGAAGCCAAAGAAGGAGGAATCTACCGCTCTGATGATGGAGGCAAAACATGGAATAAAATTAATGAAGCTCGCAAACTACGTCAGCGTGCTTGGTATTACACTCGCATTTATGCCGATACCCAAGATGAAAATAAATTATACGTTGCCAATGTGCAGTTTCATGTATCTACCGATGGAGGCAAGTCTTTCGAATCCATCCGAACTCCACACGGAGATCACCACGATTTATGGATAGCACCTGAAGACCATAACCGAATGATTGTAGCTGATGATGGTGGTGGCCAAGTAAGTTTTGATGCTGGTACCAATTGGTCAACATATATGAACCAACCTACTTCGCAATTTTACAGAGTTACTACAGATAATAGTTTCCCATACCGAATTTATGGAGCACAACAAGATAATTCAGCCATTCGAATTAATCATCGTTCCTCTGGAGGTTCTATTTCTGAAGAAGACTGGGAATCAACTGCAGGTGGCGAAAGTGCTCATTTGGCACCCGATCCAAAAAACAACGACATAGTATATGGCGGTAGTTATGATGGCTTTTTAACAAGATATGACCATCAAAGAAAAGCAGCCCGAGCCATTAATGTATGGCCAGATAACCCAATGGGCCATGGAGTTGAAGATATGAAATATCGTTTTCAGTGGAATTTCCCCATTCAGTTTTCAGCCTTTGATCAATCGAAATTATATACATTCTCAAATCACGTGCACGTTTCTACTAACCAAGGCCAAAGTTGGGAGGTTGTAAGTCCTGATTTAACACGGAACGACCCTTCAACTTTAAAATCTTCTGGAGGCCCTTTAACACAGGATAACACTGCCGTTGAGTATTACGGAACCATATTCGCAGCAGCATTTTCAACGCACGAAGAGGGTGTTTTATGGACAGGCTCTGATGACGGGCTCATCCACATCACTAAAGACAATGGTAAGAACTGGAAAAATGTTACACCAACCAATATGCCCGAATGGATGATGATTAACAGCATTGAGATTGATCCATTTAATAAAGGTGGCGTATATGTGGCTGGCACCAAGTATAAGACAGGTGATTACAGACCATATTTATACCACACCATCGATTATGGTACTACTTGGAAGAAAATTACTACTGGTATTAATGCCGAGCATTTTACACGTGTAGTACGAGCCGACCCCAAACAAAAAGGATTGCTTTATGCCGGTACTGAAGCGGGCATGTATGTTTCATTTGATGATGGAGCCAGCTGGCAAAGTTTCCAACAAAATTTACCGATTGTACCTATCACCGATTTAACCATTAAAAATGATAATCTAATTGCTGCCACACAAGGACGTAGTTTTTGGATAATTGATGATTTAACAGTGATACACCAAGTAAATGCATCGAATAAAAGCAATGTGCAATTGCTCAAACCAATGCCTGCATATCGTATGTCTGGAGGTAGCTGGGGTAAGAGTTTAAAAGCAGGTGAAAACCATTCCGGAGGAGTGCCTACCTATTTCTATTTACCTACTAAACCAGATTCAACAATAGCAATTTCCTTAACTTATTTAGAGGCCAATGGAGATACTATTCGACATTATAGTACTACTTCTAAGGAGAAGAACACTAAGATGAAGGCTCAAAAAGGGCTCAATAAATTTGTTTGGAACATGCGCTACCCAGATGCAAAAAAGTTTGATGGAATGATTATGTGGTGGGCAGGCACAAATGGGCCAAAAGCTATTCCTGGTAGCTATAAAGTAGTGCTCAAAGTAAATGATAATGAGTTTTCTCAAGATTTTGATATTGTAAAAGATCCTCGCACCGAATCTTCACAAAAAGAGTTAAAAGCACAATTTGATTTTCTTTTTGCGGTAAGTACAAAATTAACAGAGACACACGAAGCCATTATCAACATTCGTAAAGCGAGAAAGCAAATCAATTTTGTGAAAGCAAATTTTGGAGAGGATCAAAAAGCATTGTCTGATACGGCTAAATCTATCTTAAAAAATATGAAAGCAATTGAGGAAGCTTTATATCAAACTAAAAACAGAAGTGGCCAAGACCCGTTGAATTTCCCAATTAGATTGAATAATAAATTGGGGCATTTAGGCTCATTGTCATCTATGGGCGACTACCCTCCTACAGATCAAGACGAAGCTTTTAGAAAAGAAGTAACTGCGCAAATTGATGCAGAACTTACAAAGTTGAAAGTGATTTTCGAACAGGATGTACCTGATTTTAACAAAATGGTAAGTGAAGCTAAAATTCCTGCAGTAAAATTGGAGTAAGATTTTTTCTTTTTATTCTGAGGAACGAAGATTCTTCTACTTCTTTAAGACAAGTTTATATCTTGAGAAGATTTCTCGTTCCTCGAAATAGAAAGGGAAACGTTTAACGAATCAAACGTCATTCCAAGGGCTCTGCCCAAAGATTATCTTTTGTATTTACTTAATTCCAAAATTATCTGCAACAAATCACGTCCTAATAATCTCTCTTTAACTTAATCCAACTATTTTTGCTCGCTTAAATAGCATACCTATGGGATTAATATCGGAACGATTAGAGGCAATGGAAGAATCTGCCACCATTGCAATGGCACAAAAAGCCAGAGAGCTTAAAAGCAAAGGAGTAGATGTAATAAGCTTAAGCTTGGGCGAGCCTGATTTTAAAACACCAGATCACATCCAAAAAGCAGCTAAAGACGCGATCGATTCTGGAAAGTATTTTGGATATCCTCCAGTGCCTGGCTATCCAGATTTACGCGAAGCAATTGCAAAGAAATTTACCGAAGAAAATAGCATCCCATCACAAGCAGCCAATGTAGTAGTTTCTACAGGTGCAAAGCAATCGCTTGCCAACATATTTATGTCTATCATAAATCCTGGGGATGAAGTAATTGTACTTAGTCCATACTGGGTGAGTTATGCCGATTTAATTCAAGTAGCAGAAGGCAAGCCAGTGCTTGTAAAAGGAACAATCGAAAACGATTTTAAAGCAACTGCAGCCCAAGTAGCAGCAGCCATTACGCCAAATACAAAGGCATTAATATACTCTTCTCCTTGCAATCCTACAGGTTCTGTATTTACGCACGAAGAGCTAAAAGCAATTGCTGATGTACTTCAAGGAAATGATATCGTAGTGATTGCCGATGAAATTTATGAGCATATCAACTTTACAGGTAAGCACGTAAGTATGGGTTCTTTTCCAGAAATGAAAGACCGTGTAATTACAGTAAATGGTGTTGCTAAAGGATTTGCGATGACAGGTTGGAGAATTGGATACATCTCTGCTCCTTTAACCATTGCTAAAGCATGCAGTAAAATACAAGGACAGTTTACTTCAGGCGCTAATAGTATTGCACAACGTGCCACATTAGCTGCCATAACAAGTGACTTGACCCCTACCAGAAAAATGGCGGCCGAATACTTAAAACGAAGAGCCCTTGTGCATGATTTATTGGTAGAAATACCTGGCTTTAAAGTTAACATGCCGACAGGAGCGTTTTATTTCTTCCCAGAAGTATCTAGTTATTATGGCACTTCAGCAGGTGATTATAAGATAAATAACGCAAGTGATTTATGTATGTATTTACTTAATGAAGCCCATGTTTCATTAGTAACAGGCGAAGCTTTTGGATCTCCAGAATGTATTCGTTTAAGCTACGCTGCTTCTGAAAAAGATTTAAAAGAAGCCATTAGCAGAATAAAAAACACACTTGAAAAACTAAGTTAATTATGATTTCTGTAGATCACTATTTCCCAATATTCGATGCTTGCATCAATCAATATCATATTAAAGATTCAGTAGATCAGGCCTTAGAAAATCCACATAAAGAGGGAAGCTTTGAAGCACTTCTTTTTCATAAATGCTGGATTGATACCGTGCAATGGCATTTCGAAGATTTAATTCGCGAACCCAGTATTGACCCTAAAGGTGGAATGGATTTAAAGCGAAGAATCGATCGTTCGAATCAAAAACGAACCGATATGGTGGAACAAATTGATGATTGGTTCTTAGACTCCTTTAAAAAAATTACATCAAATTCAGATGCTAAATTAAACACCGAAAGCCCTGCGTGGGTTGTAGATAGGTTATCTATTCTTGCTTTAAAGCTTTACCATATGCAAGAGCAAGCAAATAGGACAGATGCAGATGACGCACATAAGCAAAAAAGCCAGGCACGTTTAGATATTTTATTAGAGCAAAAAGACGATTTAACAACAGCTTTTGGTCAGTTATTAGAAGAGTATGCCTCTAGGAGCAAAACAATGAAAGTCTATCGACAAATGAAGCTCTATAACGACCCTAACACTAACCCTGCACTTTACGGTAAAAAATAATACTGCCGGACCTGTTCCGGCATCCCCTTTTTATTTCATCTACTCAAATGCCCTCTACAGTTTCGTCATTGTCGGGCGTAAGACCCGACAATCTCGTCCGTTTGCCAACGGACATTGCAGAATCTGTTGAAGATGCCCCATATTTCTAAAAAGAAATTCGGAGTATGACGGGATGGAAAGATTATAGCACTACACACTTAAAAATTTTGTCCTTATTTTAGCACCCAATGAACTGTCTCGTTTTTAGATTTTCAGCAATGGGCGATGTGGCCTTAACGGTTCCTGTTCTTAGGAGTGCGTTGGAACAAAATCCATCGTTAAAAATTACGATGGTATCGAATAAAGCATTCGAGCCCTTCTTTTACGACCTCCCAAACTTTGATTTTTACGGTATAGAACTAGCTAAGTATAACGGAATAAGTGGGCTTTATCGCCTATTTAAGGAGATTAATTGTCATAAAAAATGGGATGTAGTATTAGACATTCATAGTGTTATGCGAACTTGGACTTTAGACACTTTTTTTAAATGGAGTGGCATTCCCGTGTTTAAAATCGATAAAGGCCGGGAGGCTAAAAAGGCATTAACTAGAAAAAAGGACAAACAATTAGTTCAGCTGCCACATACTACCGAACGATATGTAAAGGTTTTTACACAGGCAGGCATCAAGCTGGATTTAAATTTCGAAAAGGCCATCCACCCTTCTAAAGAAGCTCCCGAGTTGAACATTGATGGAGCATTGCCTTGGATAGGCATTGCTCCATTCTCTAAGCATCAACAAAAAGAATGGCCTCTCGAAAAAGTGGAAGAATTGGTAGCACAATTAAGCAGGTCTTCAAAATTTGAAATCATTCTGTTAGGTGGTGGAGCCAAAGAAAAAAAAGCACTAGATCAACTAGCTGAACCATTTAAAAATGTGCATTCCTTAGTAGGAAAGTTTAGTCTTGAAGAAGAAATTCCGCTCGTTAAAAAACTAAGCCTATTAATCTCCATGGATTCCTTTAATATGCATCTAGCCTCTCTGGTTGGTGTTAAGGTTATTTCTATATGGGGCGCAACTCACTCTTTTGCTGGATTTGGACCTGTAAATGGAAATGAAATCTATAAAATAGAAGTCCCTGTGGAAGAATTAGATTGCCGCCCTTGTTCAGTGTTTGGAAGCAAACCTTGCCATAGAGGAGATTTTGCATGTATGCAGCGCATTTCTGCGGAAATGGTGATGGAAAAGATCAACTTTGCATTGCAATAATAAGAATCCAATCATATGTCCTACCTATTCGAAACCTTTAAAGGCTGGAATGCCTATTGTGTTAAGAACAACATGTCTCTAGCCGAATCGGTGATTGAGTATGAAACCAAGCAAAAAGGCACTTCGAAAGAAGACATTTATGCAGGCCTAGCCAAGGCATACGGGGTAATGAAAGATGCCATTGAAACTGGATTTACGAAGGATATGACTTCCAATTCTGGTATGATAAATAACGGAGCCAAAAAGGTATACAATTACCCTAAAGCTGTGCTTTCAAAAGAGTTTCAAAACTTAATTTCTCGAGCGTTAAGTGCCAAAGAGGTAAATTCATGCATGGGTCGAGTAGTAGCGGCTCCTACCGCTGGGGCTTCAGGAATTATTCCAGGAGTGTTGTTTACACTACAAGAATTGCATCACTTAACCGATCAAGAAATATATGATGGAATGTTGGTGGCTGCTGGTATCGCTTTAATTATTGAACACACTTCGAGCTTAGCAGGTGCAGTAGGCGGTTGCCAAGCAGAAACTGGTAGTGCTGCTGCTATGGCAGCAGGAGCCATAGTGTATTGCCTTGAGGGTGATAATGACCAAGTATTTAATGCGGTGGGCATTACCATTCAATGCATGCTCGGGTTAGTGTGCGACCCCGTAGCTGGCCTGGTTGAAATCCCTTGTGTTGTGCGCAATGCAAGTGCTGCTGCCATTGCCAATAGCTCCGCTCAAATTGCCTTGGCTGGCTTAGATGCCGTAATACCAGCAGATGAATGCGTTGATGCCATGGCCGAAGTTGCTGAAAGCATGGAAACTCGTTATAAAGAAACTGCTTTAGGAGGATTAGCGGCTACTAAAACAGGGCAACGTATTTCTAAAAGGGTGTTAATTCAGGATATTGATATACTACCTGATGAGAATTGATGTTAACAATCTCAAGTAATATTAAAAAGAATCCTTTTCTATTTCGAGGAACGAGAAATCTTCTCAAGTTAGAAAACCACCTTCAATAAGTAGAAGATCCTTCGTTTCTCAGGATAAAAAAAGAGCCTTGATAAACTTAAATGTCAATGATAGTTTATTTCAATATCTTAGCAATTATTGAGAAAAGAAACTGTATTAAGTAACCTCGAGCTTTTATTTTACTTATGAAATCCCATTAACTCTCGCACGCCATCACTCGAGTAATAAAATCCATACGTAAGAATAAACGACCACATCACACTAAAAATGAACATATAGATAAACATCTGTTTACGATTGCCCCCAAAAGCAACGGCCAGTATTGCACCTCCTGGAGGGGAAAGTAAAATGGGTGTTAAAAAGGAAATCCCTAAGAGCCCATATTTATTCCAAATCTTAACAAACCGCCTGCTTTGAGGTGAAAATACTTTTTTAAATTTAAAAAACTTAATGAAAGCTGTATGTCTCAATCGTTCCCCAAAGAAACTAAAAATGGAAATGGTCGTCATCATTCCTGCAATTGTTAATAATGTGGAAACAAGCGGATGAAACCCAGCTGCATAACCCATAGTTGGGCCAAACACAATTTTTACAGTGCACAATAAATATATGGTTATATAGACCATTATTTCTTCCATCTAAAAATATTATGAGATTACGGTGTACGTATAATATACGTAAATACAGAGCAAAATGATTCCTTCTACTTTGCCTAATTTTCGATTAATAAGCATCATTGGGAAAATAATTAGCGTTATGCCAAGCATCCAATACATATCTACCGATAATAGGGTTTTATTAATTGCAATGGGCTGTATTAGGCTTGTGATGCCTAAAATTGATAGGATATTAAAAATGTTAGAGCCCATTAAATTACCTAGTGCTAAATCAGTTTCTCTCTTAAACGAAGCCACTATGGCTGTTACCAATTCTGGCAAACTAGTGCCTAATGCTAAAACCGTAATACCAATTACGCGTTGGCTAACTCCTAAAAAAGTGGCCAACGATTTAGCTCCTCCTACAAACCAATCGGAACCAAAATATAACCCAGCACCGCCAATAGCTAAAAATAATAAGTCTTTCTTCCAGCTCGAAGAGGGATTGTCTGGCACTTCCATTTCTTCCTCCATTGCTATGGCAGCAATATTTTCTAAGCGCGATTTTCTTATAATATAAAACGTATAGCTCAGTAAAAAAAAGATAAAAAATAGACCTTCGCTAATACCTAATTCGCCATCGCGAGCCCACCAAAAAAGAAGTAGTGCGCTAATCATGGCCACAGGCCAATCAATTTTTATACTATCAGCATTAACTTTAACAGGCCCAATTAAAACTGTTACACCTAGCACCAATGCTAGATTACAGATATTAGATCCGATTACATTACCCATAGCCAAATCGGGGCTACCACTTAGTGCTGCATTAATACTAATTAATAGTTCAGGAGCCGAAGTACCAAAAGCAACAATGGTTAAACCAACTACTAAGGGGGAAATATGAGCTCGTAATGCAATGCTCGATGCGCCTCTTACCAGGAAATCTCCCCCGATGATAAGAACAAAAAGCCCTGCAATTAACAAACCAATATCTTGTAACATATACTATTTTTTTTCTCCAAAGGCTAAATCGCCCGCATCTCCTAAACCAGGAATTATGTAATACTTTTCGTTCAATTTTTCATCAATAGCACCACACCAAAGTGTTACATTATCACCACAATTTGCTTCTAAATACGCCACTCCCTCGGGCGCTGCTATTACCTATAAAATAATCCATTTTTTAGGCTTTCCATACGCTTCCAATTTATGAATTGCATCTAACATAGACTTACCAGTTGCCAACATTGGATCAACCAAAACAACCGTTTTGCCCGTTAAGTTTCCTGTAGCTATATATTCGGTTCTAACACTTTTAGATGTTTGAAAATCAACCGTTCGGTAAGCACCAACAAATCCAGAATCAGCTTCATCAAACACAGAAAGCACCCCATCGTAAAATGGCAATGCTGCACGCATAATAGCAATCACAACCAAGTTTTCTTGGGGTAGATTAATATTGGATTCTCCTAGTGGAGTTTTTACTGATACAGCGGAGTAATCAAAATCTTTTGAGATCTCATAGGCCATTACTTGGCCTAACTTTTTAAGATAATGCCTAAATTTTAACCGGTCATTTTGAGATGTAACGTCTCTAAGACCAGCCAAATAAGAATTGGCAACAGAATTTTGTTTAGATAGGTTGATGGTCGTCACGTAGGTTACTAAAATTGGTTAATAAAACGCAAAATTGACTACGCAAGATAATCCAATAAACCCGCCTATCCAACACAGTTAGATTTCTATTTGCAAAATTGATAATGAATCTAAATTAACTTCTAGTCTTAGAAGGACAAAAGCCAAGAGGTAACTTAGAACTTTAAACAACATCGTGTTAATTTTGAGCAATGGATTTTACATTATTAGAAGCACTTTGCCAAATTGAAGCTACCTCTGGAGATGAAGAGAGGCTGAAAGATTTTATAATTAAATATGTAAATGAACATTCCAACACTTGGCAAACAATACCAAAAATAATTAAAGGTGATGGGTTTCAAGACAACCTTATACTCATATTTGGAAAGCCTAAAGTTGCCTATTACTCACATATGGATTCCGTAGGCTTTACTTCAAGATACCAAAATCAATTAATTACCATTGGTAGCCCCGATGCTAAAAAAGGTGATATCATAGTGGGTAACGATGCACTAGGCCCCATTGAATGTGAGATTGAGCTAGATGCAAACGATAATGCATTTCATACATTTAACCGAGGGATACAACCTGGCACTTCACTCGTATATAAACCTAATTTTAAGTTGGCGAACGAAACTATTTCAAGCCCTTACTTGGATAATCGACTTGGTATTTTCTCATTACTGCAATTGGCAGAAGAATTAGAAAACGGTGTACTTGTTTTTACTACATACGAAGAACACGGTGGTGGCAGTGCGGCTTATTTAGCCAACTATCTACTCTCAACTTATCAAGTATCTAAGAGCATAATTGTAGATGTTACGTGGGTAACCGAAGGAATCCAGCTCGGGTTAGGGCCAGTAATTTCCTTAAGAGATGCCTACATACCCCGCAAATCTTACATTAAAAAAATATACTCTTTATTAGATGGATCTTCATTCGTATATCAGCAAGAAGTAGAGGCTTACGGAGGTAGCGATGGGTCTGAACTGCAAAAATCAGCCTTGCCCATTGATTGGTGCTTTATTGGCGTAGCCGTAAACCACCCACACTCATCGCAGGAATCAGCCAATTTATTTGATATTTTAAGGCTAATTCCACTACTAAAAATCTTATCAACCAAGCTATAGCAATGATCTGTCCCAAAGTTGAGTTCAAGTTTATAAGATATTACTTAGTTTATATACCCTAAGCCATCATTATACTTTAGATTTGCACTCCACATTCAAACAAATGAATGAAAGTTAAAGATAAAGAATTCGTCTCCTACCTTAGTGAAGATGAAATTCAAACAAAAATTAAGGCCTTAGCGAATCAGCTAAATAAGGATTATAAAGAAGCGAAACCACTTTTTATCGCCATCTTAAACGGTTCTTTTATGTTTGCATCCGATCTCTTTAAAGAGATTGATCTGGCTTGTGAAATTTCATTTATGAAACTTTCTTCTTATGCCGAAATGAGCAGTACAGGCAATGTGCGTGAGCTTATTGGCTTAAACGAAAACGTGTTTAATCGTGAGGTAATTATAATCGAAGACATTGTTGATACTGGCCACACCATGAAAAATGTGTTGGAGCAATTTAAAGATAGAGGGGTAAAAAGTGTTGAAGTAGTTTCTTTACTAATTAAACCAGAAGCACTCGTAAACGATGTAGAAGTTAAATATGTAGGTTTCGAAATACCTAATAAATTTGTTGTTGGCTACGGACTAGATTATGATGGATTTGGCAGAAATACAAAAGCCTTTTACCAATTAAAGTCGTAGCTTTATTTTTTAATTTTTTAAGATAGGGATATGTTAAATTTAGTATTATTTGGCCCTCCAGGAGCTGGCAAAGGAACTCAAAGCGAACACTTAATTAATAAGTATAACCTAACACATATTTCAACGGGCGATTTGTTTAGAAAAAACATTGGCGAAAAAACCGATTTAGGCAAATTAGCTCAAAAATATATGGATGAGGGCAACCTCGTGCCGGATCAAGTAGTGATTGATATGGTAGATGATAAAATTAATTCTACCCCTAATACGAACGGATTTATTTTTGATGGCTTTCCTAGAACAATTGCACAAGCTAGTGCATTGGATAGTTTAATGGCCAAAAACGACACTATAATTCACACTATGCTGGCCCTAAAAGTCTCTGAAGAAGAGCTTATGAAGCGCCTATTAAATAGAGGAAAAACATCTGGCAGAGTAGATGACCAGGATGAAGCAAAAATAAAAATCAGAATTAACGTTTATAATAATGAAACTACACCTGTAGCAAATTATTATAGCGATCAAGGTAAATTAAATACGATAGAAGGTATTGGCTCCATAGAGGAGATATTTAACAACCTTTCATCCATTGTTGACTCCTTAGCATAACACCACAAATGGCGGGCTCTAACTTTATAGATCATGTAAAAATTTGCGCTCGTTCTGGAGCTGGTGGCCCAGGTGCCCTATCTTTTAGGCGCGAAAAACATGTACCCAAAGGAGGACCCGATGGAGGTAATGGTGGCCGTGGCGGACATATAATTTTAAAAGGTTCCACCGATGTATGGACCTTGCTCCATTTAAGATATAGAAAACACGTAGTAGCAAAGCCTGGTGCTAGAGGCGAAGGCGGTAAAAGGTCTGGTGCCGAAGGCGAGGATATTATCTTAGAAGTGCCACTAGGCACAATTGCTAAAAATGCAGAAACCCACGAAGTTGTTTTTGAAATAACCGAAGTAGGCGAAGAAAGAATTTTAGCACAAGGCGGCCGTGGTGGACTTGGCAACGAGAATTTTAAAACTCCCACCAACCAAACTCCTAGATATGCACAACCAGGAGAAGATGGCTCTGAAGATTGGTTTGTATTAGAACTAAAACTATTGGCAGATGTGGGCTTAGTTGGCTTCCCCAATGCAGGTAAATCAACCTTGCTTTCTGTCGTTTCCGAAGCCAAGCCCGAAATAGCCAATTACGCATTTACCACTTTGGTGCCCAACCTTGGGGTAGTTGCCTACAGAGATAATCAATCGTTTGTAATGGCTGATATCCCAGGTATAATAGAAGGAGCCTCAGAAGGAAAAGGCTTAGGACTCCGATTTTTACGCCATATAGAACGGAATAGTATTTTGCTTTTTATGGTTGCTGCTGATGAGGACGACATTAGCCTTGCTTATAGCACCTTACTAAACGAGCTAAAAAAGCACAACCCAGAGTTGTTGGATAAAAAAAGGTTGTTGGCCATTACCAAATCAGATATGCTAGATGATGAGTTAATGGAAGAGATAACTCCAACCTTACCCAAAGAACTGCCCCATATCTTTATTTCCTCTTTAGCTAACATTGGTTTGGTGGAACTTAAAGATATCATTTGGAAAGCTCTAACATAACACTCCTACCACTTCATTATTGGGCGTAAGACCCGGCAATCTCTAGCCTCTACTTAGGCTCTACTATTCCTAAACAGAAATATTAGCGACAATTTATAGTAGGCAACAACAGCTATTCAAAGAACAATAGAAGTTCTGCTTTTTACGAACCTTTTATTTATAACATTAGAATTAAGTATATTTGAATAGATGGAAAGAATTACGCTCACTATAAAAGACTCAAATAAACTTCCTTTTTTTAAAGAATTAATAGGTCAGTTTGATTTTATTGAACTTGAAAAGAGTGAAATAAAACCAACTAACAAACTAACAAAGTTTGCTGGTATTTGGCCTAAAAATGAAGCAACTAAAATGAAAGCAGACATTAATAAAGCGTGCGAGCGAATTAATGAAGAAGACTGGTAAATCATATATGCTAGATACCAATATTATCATTGATTTATTCTCTAATGACCTTGAGATTTTAGAAAAACTATCAAATACCAATCTCGTAATACCATCTGTAGTTATTGGAGAACTTTTCTTTGGTGCATATTTATCAAAACAACCTGAATTAAGAATTAATCAGATTGAAGAATTCATTCTTGGATGCGAAGTATTTTCAATAGATCAAGCTACCTCAAAACTGTATGGAAAAATTAAAACCCAGCTTAAAAATGATGGAACTCCAATACCAGAAAATGATGTGTGGATTGCAGCTTTAGCACGCCAACACAACTTTATACTTGCAACAAGGGATAAACATTTCGATAAACCCAAAGGGATAAAAGTAGAATTTTGGTAAACCTTTCTCTCTCAGTCATCAGGTGACTCTTTAGCAAATACCAACGCAACTTCAATTTTCTTAGGTGTTAATAAACAAGTCACCAGATGACTCCTTAGCCTATGTTCAAAAACCCCTTCGCTACCTGCAGACGGGCCTACAGACAAATAACATATGCCATATTGGCACTTCTAACTCTTTGGCAAACATATTGTATTCAAAGGCAAACGGTATTTTTGTGCCCAATTCAATTAATTGAATATCGAATTGGCTAAAACTGAATGTATTAATCCGATGACAAAGAAGAAAAAAGAGGACAAGTCGACCATAGCTGACAAAAAATCAGCAGAGCAAGTTGTAGAAAACGAAGAAGTAAATACTTCTGAAGAGAACAACCCAAAAGAGGAAGAAGAAGTAGAAGTTGATGAAGTAGAGAAATTAACTGGAGAGCTAGCTGAAGCTAAAGACAAATACCTTAGACTTTATTCTGAATTTGATAATTATAGAAGAAGAACAGCCAAAGAGCGTTTGGAGTTAATGCAAACCGCTGGAGAAAAAATAATTACAGAGTTAATTCCTGTGTTAGATGATTTCAACAGAGCAGTAAAATCGGCTGATTCTAAAGATGAAGTAGCCGTATTAGAAGGCCTAACACTTATCTCTCAAAAATTTGAGAACACACTTCAAAATCAAGGATTGAAACCGATGGAAACCCCAATTGGAACCGATTTCGATCCAGATATTCATGAAGCTATCACTCAAATTCCTGCACCTAAGAAAATGTTAAAAGGGAAAGTAGTTGATACGATTGAACAAGGATATTATTTAGGAGAAAAGGTAATTCGATTTGCCAAAGTTGTAACCGGTAGTTAAATATTATGGCAAAAAGAGATTATTACGAAGTACTAGGCGTTTCAAAATCAGCCACAGGACCAGAGTTTAAAAAGGCATATCGTAAGATCGCCTTAAAATTTCACCCTGATAAAAATCCTGATAATAAGGAAGCAGAAGAAAAATTTAAGGAAGCTGCCGAAGCATACGAAGTGCTTAATAATCCTGAAAAGAAACAACGCTACGATCAATTTGGGCACCAAGGAGTAGGCGGTGCTGGTTTTGGCGGTGGCCAAAACATGAACATGGACGATATCTTCTCTAATTTCGGAGATATCTTTGGTGGTCATAATCCATTTGATAGCTTCTTTGGAGGCGGTGGCGGTGGCCGTTCTGGTGGACGAAAAGGATCTAATCTTCGTATAAAAATTAAGCTTGGCTTAGAAGAAATAGCCAACGGTGCTGAAAAGAAAATTAAGGTAAAACGTTTAATGGCTGCTGATGGGGTTACGTTTAAAACGTGTCACCAGTGCCAAGGACAAGGACAAGTTAAAAAGGTAATGAACACAATGCTCGGCCAAATGGTTTCAGCTAGTACTTGCCCAACTTGTTCTGGCTCAGGCCAAATTATAGACCAGCGTCCTCCTGGTGTTGATAGTTCTGGATTGCAATCTAAAGAAGAGGTAATTACGCTTAACATCCCTGCAGGTGTTAGCGATGGCATGCAATTATCAATGGGCGGCAAAGGAAACGAGGCACCTGGTGGTGGTCAGGCCGGAGACTTGTTAATATTAATCGAAGAAAAAGATCACGAATTTCTGAAGAGAGATGGTTATAATGTGGTTTTTGATCTCTATATCAACTTTGTTGATGCAGCACTGGGAACTTCTGTTGAAGTACCTACCATTGATGGGAAAGTAAAAATTAAAATTGATGCTGGAACACAAGGAGGTAAAATTTTAAGACTCCGAAACAAAGGCATTAAAGACATCAATGGATATGGTCGTGGAGATGAACTTATACATGTAAATATCTGGACTCCTAAAAGTTTAACTAGTGACGAAAAAAAGACTTTAGAAACACTTCGCAATTCAGAAAATTTTATTCCGAAGCCTGGTAAAAACGATAAAGGATTCTTCGATCGAATGAAGGAGTTTTTTAACCAGTAAGTAGTATTACTCATCGGGTGACTATATGTCACCTGATGAGTTTTATAGCCCACCTCCCCTCCGTTAAGCAAGTCATCCACACTATTACGCATTCGCTTGACGGGACAATCTCTAGCCTCTACCGAGGCTCATAAAACGTAGTGTAACACGAAGAATTAACAAGAAGTTACTAACTAATAAATAGGAGTTTAAACACATTTGGCATCAATTTTTAGAGGCTTTCGATTTTTATTCGATAATATTGAAACCCTATGATAAATTGCACGTATCTAAGAAGCATGTGGCGATACTATTTTTTCTTGGGATTCGTATGCTTAATAGGCACTGCTAATGCGCAAGTTCAAAAGCATTTTAAAATTGAACATAATAACCGCTATCAATCAGTTACCTTAAATTATGGCTCTTCTTCAGGTATTTGTTACCTAAGCCCAGGTGCTTCTGATGAACCTATTGCCGTTTACTCTGATAGAGATATTGATGAGTTTAATCACTCCTTTAATAAATCTACCTATGGCAGCGATTTAGAAATTAACTTGTCATTAGAAGACAAGAACAAACAAACATTTAGCCAATCTATTTCCAATAAAGTGTTCAGTTCTCCCAACCCAGAAGACAATACTTGGAAAGTATATTTAACTGAAGAAATACCTTATAATCTAAATTTAGTTTTTGGTGTTGGTGCTGCCTTTATAGATTTATCTAGCCTAAAAATAAGTCGTTTTAATGTGCGCACAGGCAGTGCAGATGTAAATATAGACTACCTTACCAATATGCCAAATTCTGTGGTAATGGATACTTTTAATGTGAAAGTAGATTTAGGTAATGTGGTTGTTCGCAAATTATACATGTCGCGCGCCAAATACATACATGCCGAAGTTGGATTTGGAACCATGCAGTTAGATTTAACAGAAGCCCCTAGTGTAGCTAGCCACGTAAAAGCTAGTGTTGGTGCGGGTACTCTTGAAATATTTATCCCAAAAAACGATTGCTCTGTAATTATCAAAATAAAAAATACAATGCTCTGCGATGTTCGTCTAACAAAATCATTTCGAGAAATTAGCGATAACGTGTTTGTTAATGATGAATACGATGAAAACGCACCTAATCAATTATCTTTTGATGTAGATGTATCGTTAGGCAATATTATTTTCAAGGAAAAGAGGTAAGCTCTCTCTTTACCCTCTCACAAACACAATTCACTATTGATTAAATTTGGGAACAGGTAAGTAAGCCCATTCAAATTAAAGTACTTTCTGGTTATTTTTACTTGTAAATTACACTACGCGCATGGAATATAACAGACTAGGAAAATCAGGATTGCAAATTAGCCAATTATCGCTTGGCTCTTGGCTAACTTTTGGTTCGCAAATTACAAATGCCGTTGCAGAAGAAATGATGGTTTTGGCTTACGACAAAGGAGTTAACTTTTTTGATAACGCAGAAGTATATGCACACGGTAGATCAGAAATTGTAATGGGAGCAATTTTGAAAAAACAGAATTGGAGTAGAGATAGCTATATTATTCAAGCAAAGCATTTTTTGGAGACCGTATAGACCCCAAACCCACTCAACATGGATTAAGCAGAAAACACCTAACCGAAGCCTGCGAAGCAGCCATTAATCGCCTCCAACTAGATTACCTGGATTTGTATTTCTGTCATCGACCAGATAAAGAAGTTCCCATGGAAGAAGTTGTGTGGACCATGCATAACTTAATTCAGCAAGGCAAAATACTTTATTGGGGAACCTCAGAATGGAGCGCACAAGAAATTATGGAAGCACACATGGTGGCCAAAGAAAATCATCTAATTTCACCAGTGGTTGAACAACCTCAATACAATATGTGTATGCGCGATAAAATGGAGGTTGAGTATGCTCAAATATTTAAAAACATAGGCATGGGCACTACCATTTGGTCACCCTTGGCTTCGGGCGTATTATCGGGTAAGTATAATAACAGCTCGAAAGAATCAACTCGATTAACCATAGATAAAAACGAATGGCTCAAAGACACGGTATTAACAGAAGACAATATTAACAAAACAACAGAGTTAATTAAATTGGCAAATAATTTGGATATTTCAGTGGCTCAATTGGCAATTGCCTGGTGTTTATCAAACCCTAATGTGAGTACTGTAATGTTAGGAGCTACAAAACTTTGGCAACTAGAAGAAACCTTAGCTTCCGATGAAAAAGTAAATCTAATAACTGAAGAAGTTAAAGTAAAAATTGAAGCTATTCTTAATAACAAGCCCATCCACTCTATGTTTTAGAATTTTGTTGACAAAAAAATTATTTATTGTGAATTAACACATCTTATATTTGCCAATTAATTTATGTCTATGGAGCTTAAAAATAAGAGGTTTAGAATGCAAGGAGTTGACTTGCTAACCGTTGCCAAAGAGTTTGGTACGCCTTTGTATGTGTACAATGCAGCATCAATAAAATCGCAATTTGACAAATTGATCAATGCTTTTCCCAAGACAAAAATTAAGCTCAAGTATGCGGCAAAAGCATTAACCAACTTATCCATTCTTAAGTATTTACGAAGTATTGGAGCTGGTCTAGATGCTGTTTCTATTCAAGAAGTAGAACTTGGAATGATGGCTGGGTTTAAACCCAATGAAATTATGTACACCCCTAATGGTGTTTCTTTTGAAGAAATAGTTGAAGGTGTGGACATAGGTGTGATGCTCAACATTGATAATATTTCAATATTAGAGCAATTTGGAAGCAAATATCAAGGTTCTGTTCCTGTGTGTATTCGCATTAACCCTCACTTAATGGCAGGTGGAAATCATAAAATTTCTACAGGCCATATCGATTCAAAATTTGGAATCTCCATTTTGCAAACTA
>Ga0256845_1001317_pt1 | contig 20193 bp, 20 predicted proteins | sample RiftiametaG_FD_189101 | JGI IMG/M metagenome (GOLD analysis project Ga0256845, IMG submission 189101) | Tube worm associated microbial communities from hydrothermal vent at the East Pacific Rise, Pacific Ocean - Riftia | ecosystem: Host-associated > Annelida > Integument > Unclassified ...
AATCAAATCTGGAAAGAAAAAGAATTTGAGAAAATACTCTCAGATAATTTTCAAATTATTAAACCCGATTTTTAGGGTTCCTATCTGTAGTGAGTATATTTATTTGATCTTCAATTACTATGCGCGCATACTATAAAACTTAAGTTTTGTTTCCTTTGAAAGCGGTATATCGTTATCTTTCGCTTCTTTTAAAATTATAATAAATGTACACTTCAAAAATTACTGGTCTAGGATATTACGTGCCTGAAAATGTGGTTACCAATGATGATCTTTCAAAATTAATGGATACCAACGATGCTTGGATTCAAGAACGAACAGGTATTAAGGAACGAAGACATATTAAGAAAGGCGATGGCAATTCAACTTCGGTAATGGCTGTAAAAGCATCGACCATTGCATTGGAACGCGCTAAGCTTGTTCCGAATGATATTGATATGATTGTTTTTGCAACACTGAGCCCAGATATGTATTTTCCGGGTGGTGGGGTAGAAGTACAGGAAATGATGGGAATGCGAACCATTCCTGCTTTAGATGTTCGCAACCAATGCAGTGGTTTTATATACGCACTTTCAGTTGCTGACCAATTTGTGAAAACTGGAATGTATAAAAATGTCTTGGTAATAGGTAGTGAGAACCACAGTGGTGGCTTAGATATTTCTGATCGAGGAAGAAGTGTTTCCGTGATTTTTGGTGATGGAGCAGGTGCAGCCGTAGTTTCTAGAAATGAAACCGGAAAAGGTGGGATTCTATCAACCCATCTTCATAGCGAAGGGCAACATAAAAACGAACTTTCGTTACAAGGCCCAAGTACAGGGCATTGGGTGCCAGAAATAATTGCTGAAAATGATCAAGAAAATATTCCATATTATCCAGTAATGAACGGTCAGTTTGTTTTTAAACACGCCATTATCCGTTTTTCTGAAGTAATTAAAGAAGGTTTAGAAGCCAATAATCTTGAAGTGAAAGATATTGATATGTTAATTCCTCATCAAGCCAATTTGAGGATTTCACAATTTATTCAGCATAAAATGAAACTGACCGACGATCAGGTTTTTAATAATATTCAGAAGTATGGAAATACAACGGCAGCTTCAATTCCTATTGCATTAACCGAGGCTTGGGAGCAAGGAAAAATTAAAGAAGGCGACTTGGTTGTTCTGGCAGCTTTTGGTAGCGGTTTTACTTGGGGAAGCGCTATAATTAGATGGTAATTAATTAAACAGAAATAATTTATGGATGATATAGCTTTTGATAAAAGTAGAATAATCGGTTTTAGCGATGCTATTTTTTCTATAGCTATGACGTTGCTTATTTTGGAGATTGCAGTGCCCAATGGTGAATCTGTTAAAGAATATGGCACTTGGGAAATTCTTGAAACAAGAATACCAAGTTTTATTGGGTTAGTAGTCAGTTTTCTTGTTACGGCAATTTACTGGGTAGCACATTTAAGATTGATGAAATATGTTGCCGATGTTGACAGCAAACTACTATGGCTGAATATCTTTTTACTGCTTTTTGTAGTATTGTTGCCTTTTTCAACAGCATTTTATGTGGGAAGTTTCTTTTTAACCGGCCCTTATGTTTTTTACTGTTTTAATTTAGCCGTAATCGGATTATTCAATTATTTGATGATTCGCTATGTGATTAAAAAAGAGAAGGGTAAAACCGGGCTTAAAGGAGTTTTGGCAAAATGGCACAAAGCAAGAGCTCTAAATGGAATTTTAATATGGTTAATTTCGGGAGCGTTAGCTTTTGTTTTACCCAAAAAAGGTATAATTCGTTAAAGGCTAATTCAAATAAATTATAAAATGAAGTTTTAGGTATTTATAGTATAGACGAAGAAAAGTAGCTTATAGTTTCACGACAAACGTTTATTTAACAGAACAATAACATTATAAACCTAAAGCAAACAAACCCGAAGCAAGTGCTCCGGGTTTGAATCTTTACTGTAATTATTAACACTAACCATCAACGTAAAAATATCACAGTAAAGAATATAATCTAACTTCTTAATAGACGTTGAAAAACTGATAATGTTTCATTGAATTCTTCTTTTTAACTAACATTTGTGAAATGTTGAATAGTAGAATTGTATTTTCAGAAAAACTATCTTAAATGAAAAAGACATTAGTACTCGGCGCAAGCCTTAACCCTAGCCGTTATTCAAATCTTGCAATCAATCGTTTAATGAACCATCAGCATACAGTTGAAGCTGTAGGTTTACAGAAAGGCGAAGTTGCTGACGTTACTATTTCAACAGAAAAAGTAGCTTTTGAAAATATTGATACAGTAACACTCTATTTGAATCCGAAGCGACAAAAAGAATATTACGATTATATAGTTTCATTAAACCCTAAACGTGTAATTTTTAATCCAGGTACAGAAAATCCTGAATTATATAAAATTTTAAAAGAAAACAATATTGAAAGTGAAGTTGCTTGTACTCTAGTTCTTTTGGGTACGAATCAATATTAATCCTAAAAAAGTAAGTGCTCCATTCAAAATCAAGATAAAAAATCCGAATTCAAAATTTAAGTATTCTAAGGAAATACTACTAATTGCGTATCCTAAAAATGGCGTGGCAATAGCTACTGCTGGAACAAATTTGTCCTTTACATTCCATTTTGTGAAAAGCCCATAACCATACAATCCTAATAGTGGGCCATAGGTATAACCTGCAAAAACGAATAGTTTTGCAATTACAGAATCATCTGCAATTACGTATTTGAATATTATGATTACCAAAATTAATAATATGGATACTAAGATGTGTATCATTTTGCGAACACGTACTTGCTTTGCTTCGTCGTATTTCTTTTCAATTTCTAAAATATCGATGCTGAAAGAGGTAGTTAAAGCTGTTAAAACACTATCGGCGCTACTATAAGCAGCAGCAATCAATCCTAATATAAATAGCACCGCAACGCCAATTCCAAATTCATTCATCATTGCAAGCGTAGGGTACAATTGGTCTTTATGAGCGTCTATTCCGTTTTGTTGTGCATAAACGGTTAGTAAAAGTCCCAAAACTAAAAAGACGAAGTTCACGATTGTCAAAACAATTGTAAACCAAAACATGTTTTTTTGTGCGTCTTTCAGGTTTCTACAAGTCAAGTTTTTTTGCATCATATCTTGGTCGAGTCCTGTCATAACAATAGCTATAAAAACTCCGCTTAAAAACTGTTTCACAAAAAAGTCACTAGATTTCCAATCGTCAAAAAAGAAAATCTGACTCATATCGCTATCTGCAATAAACGTGAAAAGTTTACTTCCAGAAAGCCCCAAACTTGTAGAAACATAATAAACGGAAACTCCAACAGCAATGAGCATAAATAGGGTCTGTAGGGTGTCTGTCCAAACAATGGTTTTTATTCCGCTCTTAAAAGTATAAAGCCAAATCAACAAAATTGTGATGGTAACCGTAATCCAAAAAGGAATATTTAGAGCGTCAAAAACCATACTCTGCATTACAACTGCCACTAAATAAAGTCGAAAACTTGCGCCCACAACCCTCGAAAGTAAGAAAAATGAAGCGCCAGTTTTATAGGAAGCTTTTCCAAACCTGCCATCTAAATATGTATATATAGAAGTAAGATTCATACGGTAATACAGAGGAAGTAGCACTGTGCCTATAACCGCATAGCCCACGATATAACCAAGAACAACCTGAAAATAACTAAACTTTGAAGCTTCTACCCAACCTGGAACTGATATAAAAGTAACACCACTCAACGAAGCGCCAATCATCCCAAAAGCAACCAAATACCAAGGTGATTGTTTTCCGGCCTTAAAGAAATCTGCATTGCTACCACCTCTGTTGGTTAAAAATGAAATGAATATTAATACTAAAAAATAACCGACTATTAATAGGAGTATATGTAATGGTTGCATAAAAGTTGAGACTTAATTAAATAAAGGATACAATTTCGGTAAAAATACGAAGATTGGCTTCCTCACAATTTTTATTTTTAATACATTTGGTAACTTTGAAAAAATCTCATATAACTCCCTTAAAATTAACACGATGAAGTTTAAATTATTACTGCTTTTTACATTGTTTCTTGGTTCTTTTACCTCTCAAGCACAAGAATATCTTCAAATGATTGACAACGGTACCTATAAAGTGCAAGAAATTATAGACAATGCCGAAGCATATTTTGCCAACAAAGGCAAAGGTCGTGGTACTGGGTATAAACAATTTAAAAGATGGGAGTACAACGCTCTAAGAATGGTAAAAGAAAATGGCTACCTTCCCACAACACAAGAGCGTCTTACCGAACTTGAAAATTGGAATGCATATTTAAATAACACCGCTCAAAATAGGCAAATACTATCAGATAATTGGGAAGAATTGGGCCCAACTTCTTGGAATGCTACCTCTGGATGGAACCCTGGAGTTGGTAGAGTAACTGGTCTGGCAATAGATGAAGGAGATATTAACCATATGATCGTTGGGGCAAATACTGGTGGTGTATGGAGAACGACTGATGGGGCTCAAACTTGGACCCCTTTAAGTGATTATTTTTCTAGCCTATCCGTATATTCTGTAGCAATAGATCCTTCAGATTCTGATACTTACTTTTTCGGTTCTACTAATGGAAATATTTTTAAATCTACCGATGCAGGAGCTACATGGGATTTACTAGGTACAATAGGTAACAGTCTTGTAAATAAAATTCTTATAAACCCAACAAATACAGATGTTATGTTTGCAACTGCCCAAAATGTTGGTATTTATAAATCCACAGATGGAGGTGCAAATTGGGTAAAAGCAATTGCTGCAGATAGCAGAGGGTATGATGTAGAATTTAAACCTGGCGATTTTTCTGTAGTTTATGCTTCTGGTAGTGGTGTACATAAATCAATAGACGGTGGAGCAACATTTACTACAATAAGTGGCTTTACCAACGGATCTAAAATGATTGGTGTTTCTGAAGATAATACAGATATAGTTTATGTTTTGGAAGCTTCTGGAGGCAGGTTTGGTGCTTTTTATAGTTCTACTGATGGTGGTGATAGTTTTACAAAATTAAACCATGGGAGTCTTAACTTTTTTGGATATAGTACTTCTGGGAATGACAGCAATGGTCAAGCTCCAAGAGATATGGCAATCGCTGTAAACCCGACAGACGTTAATGAAGTGCATATTGCAGGCATTAATACTTGGAGGTCTACAGACGGAGGAATAAGTTTTTCTCCTACCTCAGATTGGACCCCAAATAACGCTGCCTCTCAGAATATTGGTTATTGCCATGCAGATGTGGACGATCTTATGTTTTATGGCACAACACTTTATGCTATAACTGATGGAGGTATTTATAGGGCAACAGATACAGGTAACATTACACCATCATATTACGAAGATCTTACAGATGGTTTAGGAATTCGTCAATTTTATAAAATTGGAGTCTCTCAATCGCAAGACGTTATCGTTTCAGGAGGTGCTCAAGACAATGGAACTTCATTCTACACAGCTGCAACAGATTGGAAAGACTGGTTAGGCGCAGACGGTATGGAAACATTTATAGATAAAGATCGAAACAATATTTTTCTTGGTACAAGTCAAAATGGTTCATTATACCTATCTGGAAATGGTGGTAACTCCTATAGCGGCTTGAATGAACCCGGAAATGGTTCAGGAAACTGGGTAACACCTTTTGAACAGGATCCAACTGAAATGAATACCATTTATGTAGGTTATAACATAATTTATAAATCTACAAACCTTGGAAATAATTGGACTTCAATCTCTCAAAATTTTGGATCTAATTTGGATAATTTGAAAATTTCACCATCAAACAATCAAGTTATGTACACCTCTAGAGGTCCTTTAATTTATAAAACAGAAGATGGTGGTGCTACAGATTGGGTACAGTTAACAACTCCTGGTGGAGTAATTAATTCAATAGCGATTAATCCTACCAATTCAAACAAAATAGCTGTGGCAACAACAAATAACAATCGTGTGTTTGTTTCAGTTGATGGTGGAGCTACTTGGGAAAATTATAAAAAGAACCTTCCTAATTTTAGTGCATTGGCTTTAGTCTGGGACAATAATGGTAAAGAAGGACTATATCTAGGAATGGATTATGGAATTTATTATATAGATAATACTTTCTCAGATTGGCAACCATACAGCAACCTATTACCAAATGTTCAGATAAACGAACTGGATATAAATAACGTAACCAATTCACTTTACGCAGGAACTTACGGAAGAGGTCTTTGGGCTTCACCATTAGTAGAGGGCACTGCGGGTGTAAATGAAGTAATTTCTGAAAATTCAGTAAGTATTTATCCTAACCCAGCTTCTTCTCTGGTAACTATTGGTTTGCCAAAATCTTTGAATGCTGAAATCAGAATTTTTGATGTTACCGGAAAACTTGTTATCTACCAAGCGCAAGCTTTAGTTAATAACAACCACAACGTAAATATTTCATCACTTACATCTGGTGTTTATTTTGTTCGTATCAATAGCGAAGAAGGTACTGCAACTAAAAAACTTATAATAAACTAAAACAGTTTTTATAGCTAGGAATGCTTCATGGGAAAACTCTTTTTCTGAAGCATTTTTTTTATCTTGCCACCACTAATTACACTATGGAATTTTCATCAAAACTTCTTGAAAATGCAGTAAACGAAATGTCCCAACTACCAGGAATTGGAAAGCGGACAGCGCTTAGGCTTGTACTTCATTTGTTAAAAAGACCCAACGAGCAAACGCAAAAAATGGCTTCCAGTTTATTAAAGATGCGCGAGGAAATAAAATTTTGCAAAAACTGTCATAATATTAGCGATACAAATTTATGTGAAATTTGTGCCAACCCGCGTCGAGACGAACAATTGGTATGTGTGGTTGAAGATATTCGCGACGTAATGGCAATTGAAAACACAAGTCAGTATCGCGGACATTATCACGTTTTGGGTGGTAAAATATCGCCAATGGATGGCATTGGTCCAGGCGATTTAACCGTTCCTTCTTTAGTTGAAAAAGTAAAAACAGGTGAAATTAGTGAGCTTATTTTCGCACTTAGTTCAACAATGGAAGGCGATACCACTAATTTTTACATCTATAAACAAATTGAGCAATATAATATAATCACCACAACAATTGCACGTGGCATAGCCGTGGGCGATGAATTAGAATATGCAGATGAGGTTACCTTGGGTCGAAGTATTTTGCGCCGAATACCGTTTGAATCATCACTAAAAAGCCTATAATTTGAAACTTTCCGTTGTTATCCTAAATTATAATGTGCGCTTTTTTTTAGAGCAATGTATACTTTCGGTTCAAAAAGCAATTGAGAATTTGGATGCCGAAATTATTGTGATCGATAATGATTCCAAGGATGGCAGCTGTGAAATGGTTAAAGGACTATTTCCGAATATAATTTTAATTGAAAATAAAGAAAACGTAGGTTTCAGTAAAGCAAATAATCAAGCGGTGGTCGTGGCAAAGGGTGAATACGTTTGTATTTTAAATCCAGACACAGCAGTAACCGAAAACACTTTTAAGGAAACAATTAAACATTCTGAAAGCATCAAAAATATTGGAGTTTTAGGTGTTTATTTAATGGATGGAACAGGTAATTTTCTTCCCGAAAGTAAACGCAATATTCCGACGCCAAAGGTTTCACTTTTAAAACTGTCTGGATTTACAAATAAATATTATTCAAACAACATTTCAGAAACTTCAAACGGTAACGTTGCCGTTCTCGTTGGTGCATTTATGCTTTTAAAAAGAAGTGTTTATGAGGAGGTTGGCGGTTTTGACGAAGACTATTTTATGTATGGCGAAGACATAGATTTTTCCTATAAAATAACTAAAGCGGGTTATAAAAATCACTATTTAGGAAGTACAACCGTCTTGCATTATAAAGGTGAAAGCACAAAGAAAGATGAAGTTTATTTTGAACGCTTTTACGGCGCAATGCAGATTTTTTACAGAAAACATTTCAATAAAAATATGCTTTTAGAAAGTTCAGTAACTGCGGGAGTGGCTTTAGCAAAAAAAATACAAAAAATTTCTTCGGAAAAAAAAACAAAGCCATACCCAAAACCTGAAAAAAACTATTTTTTCACTGAAAATGTTGAACTACTTGAAAAACTTTCAGAAGCAACTAAAACTGTTTTTCAATTGGCTTCAAAAAATGCACATCGAAGCATTGTGTTTAAAAACAGCCTGTTAGTATTCGATTTCGAATATATTCCGTACCAAGAAATCTTCATAATAATGAAACAACTTAAAGGCAACGGCAATCTTTTCCGCATTAGGCCAGCTGGTTGTAATTTCATAATAGGAAGCGACCAAAGTGATGAAAAGGGTGGAGTGATCGTTTTTTAAGAAATTTGAAACATAAGAAGAACAAATTTTAACTATTTTTGCAACGTGTAAAAGCACCTATATTAATCATTATTCCTTAGGCATTAGACACTAAAAAGTTATGGCAAGATTTGAATTAAAACTACCCAAAATGGGCGAAAGCGTTGCAGAAGCAACCCTAACCAACTGGCTAAAAGAAGTAGGCGATGCTATTGAAGCAGACGAAGCGGTACTTGAAATCGCTACTGATAAGGTAGACAGTGAAGTGCCCAGTGAGGTAGATGGCGTTTTGGTTGAAAAATTTTTTAATGTGGACGATGTGATGCAAGTAGGCCAAACCATTGCTGTTATTGAAACTGAAGGCGGTAGCGGTGAAGCTCCAAAAGCTGTAGCTGAAAGTACGCCAGCACCAGGGGTTGTTAAAGAAGTTGCAAAACAAGTTGAGGTTGCAAAACAAGCAACCCAAGCAGCACCCATTGAAAATACAGGCGATCGTTTTTATTCGCCATTAGTAAAAAATATTGTGGCTGCTGAAGGTATTTCACAAACAGAACTTGATGGAATTTCAGGAACAGGTAAAGATGGTCGCGTTACCAAAAACGATATTTTAGGATACGTAGAAAACCGCACTTCCGGAAAAGCACAAGCACAAACTTTGGTTGAAGCTAAAAAACCAGAAACAGCCAAACCAAAAGCACCAATTTCAGTTAATGGTGGTGACGAAATTATAGAAATGACACGAATGGGTAAGCTAGTTGCTCACCATATGGTTGAAAGTGTACAGACTTCAGCTCACGTTCAATCTTTTATAGAGTGCGATGTTACCAAAGTTTGGAACTGGAGGAATAAAGTGAAAAACGAATTTGCCAAGCGCGAAGGAGAAAACTTAACTTTTACCCCAATATTTATGGAAGCCGTGGCGAAAGCCTTAAAAGATTTCCCAATGATGAATATTGCGGTAGATGGAAACAACATCATAAAACGTAAAAACATAAATCTAGGAATGGCTGCGGCACTTCCAAATGGTAATTTAATAGTTCCAGTAATTAAAAATGCAGACCGTTTAAACTTGCTTGGAATGAGTAAAGCCGTTAACGACTTAGCAACTCGCGCACGAGAAAATAAACTGAAACCAGACGATATACAAGCTGGAACCTATACGGTTACTAATGTGGGAACTTTTGGTAGTATAATGGGTACTCCAATTATAAACCAACCACAAGTAGGTATTTTAGCTTTAGGAGCGATTCGTAAAGTGCCAGCCGTTATTGAAACTCCAGAAGGAGATTTTATTGGTATTCGCTACAAAATGTTCCTTTCGCACAGTTACGACCATAGAGTTGTAAATGGTGCCTTGGGCGGACAATTTGTAAAACGCGTTGCAGATTATCTTGAAGAGTGGGATGTGAATCGAGAACTATAAATTTATAGTTAAAGAGTATAAAGTTGTAATATTTCGGAAATCAATCACCTATTTCCGAAAGCAACTTTTCCAAATTATCATACCCAAAAATAACATGATTCTTATTCCAAATCACAGGAAGTCGTATTTTGGTTTTTGCAGGGTATTTTTTGTGGATAAATGCAATAAATTGGTCGTATAAAATCTCATCTTCCCGAATGTCGAGATTACGGAATTGGGTGTCGTTGCTTATTAATATGTTTTCAAGTAGCGTGCATTTTTCACATTCTTTTTCAGAAAAGAGTACTAGTTTACCCGCAATGGTTTTTTCAATATCTATGGTTCCGCGAACGTGGGTCAGGCTTATACCTTGCTGTTCACCATTCACAATTAAATCGTATGTATAACTAGAAGGTGTGTCGGTAAGTTCAATTAATGTAATCATTTCGGTTTTGCTGTGTGGCGGTAAGTCTTGTAGTTGCGGTTTTGAAGCACTGCGTCTATACCCTTCGGCATTAACCATTAAAAAAATATTAAGGGTATCTTTAGTGGTGTTTTCAGCAAAAAGCATAACTTTTTTGCCTTTTTTCCTTTCAGTAATAAGCACTTTTTCATCTTGCGAATACGACTGTATTGAAAATAGAAAAATGATTAATAGTTGAATTTTTAAAAACTGTGTCATACTGCAAAACTATAAAATAGTAACTTTGTTTTTTCTAAAACAAATAATTGTTTTTTTAAAGAATAAAAAATGTCTTAGCTATCCAAAACGGATACCTTACCAATAAGGTAATGGGCATTCATAAACTATGCCAATGGAATTAAAACTAAACAAACCCATCTGCTTTTTTGATCTAGAAACCACAGGAATAAATGTTTCAAAGGATCGAATTGTAGAAATCGCAATACTAAAAGTATTTCCTAACGGAAATAAAGAAAGCCATACTTGGCGCGTAAATCCTGAGATGCCAATTCCAGAAGAGACTACCGCTATACACGGAATTACCGATGCCATGGTAGCCAATGAACCAACGTTTAAAGAACTAGCCCCAAAAGTATTTGCACTTATAAAAGATAGCGATCTTGGTGGTTTCAACTCAAACCGTTTTGATATTCCGCTACTTGCTGAAGAAATGCTCCGTGTTGAAATAGATTTTGATATGAAAAGAGCACTATCTGTAGATGTTCAGACAATTTTTCATAAAATGGAAAAGCGCACTCTAGAGGCAGCATATAAATTTTATTGCGATAAAGACCTGAAGGATGCCCACACTGCAGCAGCAGACACAAATGCAACGTATGAAGTTTTGAAAGCCCAATTAGACAGATACCCCGATTTGGAGAATGACGTCAATTATCTTGCAGATTTTAGCTCATTCAAAGATCACGCAGATTTTGTAGGATTTATTAGTTACAATGAAAATGGGGTAGAAGAGTTCTCATTCGGAAAATACAAAGGTAACCTGGTAACCGATATTTTGGAAAAAGATCCTGGCTATTTTGGTTGGTTGCTCAATGCAGATTTTCCGCTTTACACTAAAAAAGTGTTAACCCGTATACGGCTTCAAAAACTGAACACAAAATTTTAATTCTAAAATGAAAATAATCTGCATAGGCCGTAATTACGCCGATCATATAAAGGAACTTGGAAGTGCTACTCCAACAGAACCAGTTGTTTTTATTAAACCTGACAGTTCGGTTTTACTTAAAAGACAGCCGTTTTTTATTCCAGAATTTTCAAAAGACGTTCATCATGAAGTTGAGCTTTTAGTGCGTATAAATAAAATAGGAAAACACATAGACCAAAAATTTGCGCATAAGTATTACGATGAAATAGGTCTTGGTATAGATTTTACTGCCGGAGATTTACAAACAGAGTTGAAAGAAAAAGGATTGCCTTGGGAAAAGGCGAAAGCATTTGATGGAGCTGCTGTAATTGGCAAATTTATTAAAAAAGAGAGTTTTGAGGATTTGAATAACATAGAATTTAGCTTAAAAAACAATGGAAATATTGTTCAAAGAGGCAATTCTTTATACATGATATGTAAAATTGATGCTTTAATCGAATATGTGTCAAAATACTTTACGCTTAAAATCGGAGACATTATCTTTACCGGTACTCCTTCAGGTGTTGATAGTGTTAAAGCTAATGACACATTATCCGGTTATATCGGCGAAACAGAAATGTTTTCCATTAAAGTAAAATAAATGTCAAAATATTATTCAACCGAAAATCTTATAGAGATTGCAGATGGGGATCAAGATTTTTTAAAAATCTTAGCCCAAACTTTTTTAGATGAAATTCCGCCAGACCTTCATTCTATGGTAATAGCGATAGAAAACGAGAATAGAGAATTAGCCTATCAATTTGCACATAAAATGAAACCGAATATAGAAATGTTTGGTATTGATGGGCTAAAAGAAATTTCCATAATTGAAGATTGGTCACGAACTTCAAAAAATATGAATAATGTAATTTCACATATGAAGAATTTGCAAATTAAACTAGATTTAGTATTCGAAGAGTTAAAAGAAGACTTCCAATTATAATATGCTTGCAGAAATAATTACCATAGGCGATGAAATTCTCATCGGTCAAATTGTTGATACAAATTCAGCATACATTTCAAAAGAACTTAATAAAATAGGAGTAAAGGTTTATCAAATCACTTCTATTCAGGACGATAAGGTGCACATTCTGCAGGCTTTTAAAGATGCCAAAAAACATGCAGACCTCATTATTGTTACAGGAGGTTTGGGTCCAACCAAGGACGATATTACAAAACAAACCTTCTGCGATTTTTTTGAAGACACTTTAATTGAAAACCAAGAAGTAACCGAAAATGTAAAACAACTTTTCGAAAAATACCAGATTGGGAAAATTTTGCCAGCCAATTTTCAGCAAGCCATGGTTCCATCAAAAGCAACCATTTTAATGAATTTATACGGTACCGCCCCAGGTATGTGGATGGAGAAAGACAACACAGTTTTCGTTTCCTTGCCCGGCGTTCCTTATGAAATGAAACATTTACTTCAAGATGAAGTTTTGCCAAGAACCATAAAACGTTTCAATAGACCTTTTATATATCACAAAACACTTTTAACCTATGGTTTAGGTGAAAGTGCCGTTGCTGAACGTATTGTAGATTGGGAAAACAATTTACCAGAAACCATTAAGCTAGCATACTTGCCGTCTTTAGGAAAAGTGCGTTTGCGTTTGTCTTCCAGCGGCAGTAATGAAACTATTTTAAAAGAAAGTATAGATTCTAGAATGGATATTTTAGCTGAAAAACTATCAGATATTGCAATAGGTTTTGAAGATGAAACAAGTATAGTAGATAGGATTGCACATATTTTAAATGAAAAGCAGCAAACATTAAGTCTAGCAGAAAGTTGCACAGGGGGCGCAATTGCTAAACAAATTACAGAAGAAGCTGGCGTTTCATCATTTTTCTTAGGAGGTATTGTTCCATACAAAACAGAACTAAAAACCAAGATTCTCGGAGTTTCAGCTGCGTTAATACAAGAATATTCTGTGGTGAGTATTCAGGTTGCCGAGAGTATGGCCACCAATTCTTGTAAACTTTTCAATACAGATTATGCTATTGCAACTACAGGAATTGCAGGGCCAACGAAAGGTGATGGTATAGATGAGGTTGGCACGGTATGTATTGCTATTGCTTCACCCGTCGGAATTATTTCGGAAAAATTTAGTTTTGGTAATGACCGTTTTCGCGTAATTGAAAAGACAATAAACAAGGCTTTTGAAATGCTATTAAAAGAAATTTCAAAAAACTGATTTTCTTTTGTTGTACAGATGAAAAGAATTACTTAAATTTGCACCCTGTTTTAAAATAACTAATATATTTAGGAAATGTCAAGAGTTTGTGAACTTACAGGAAAGAAAGCGATGGTTGGGAACAACGTATCGCACGCGATGAACAAAACCAAACGTAAGTTTGATGTAAACTTGCTTAAAAAGCGTTTTTATATTCCAGAAGAAGACAAGTGGGTAACCCTTCGTGTATCAGCTTCTGCTATTAAAGACATCAATAAAAAAGGTATTTCTGCGGTTATGAAAGAAGCTCGCGCAAAAGGCTTTTTAACTAAATAATTGCAATAATCAAAAAAAGTCTATCACAATGGCTAGAAAAGGAAATAGAGTACAAGTAATTTTGGAGTGCACTGAGCACAAGGAGTCTGGACAAGCTGGAACTTCACGTTACATCACTACCAAAAACAAAAAGAATACACCGGATAGAATGGAGTTGAAAAAATTCAACCCAATTCTTAAGAAAATGACGGTTCATAAAGAGATAAAATAATAAGTCATGGCTAAGAAAACAGTAGGATCGATACAGACATCAACTAAGCGTTTAACCAAAGCAATAAAAATGGTTAAATCGCCTAAGACGGGAGCATATACTTTTACAGAGTCTATTATGCAACCTGAAGCAGTTAGCGATTGGTTAAATAAAAAATAACCAACTTTAAAATATTTAGAAAAAGCCACTTTTTTACGAAGGTGGCTTTTCGTATTTTTGCTATTCAGAAAAAATCTAAGCATTACTTATTTTTAGTATCACTGATAATGGACAACCGATAACCGACAACTGAACAATGAGTTTCTTCAAAAAAATATTTTCAAAAGAAAAAAAGGAAACCCTCGATAAGGGACTTGAAAAATCCAAGACTTCCTTTTTTGACAAGCTAAGTAAAGCTGTAGCAGGAAAAAGCAAGGTTGATGACGATGTGCTAGATAATTTAGAAGAGATTCTAGTTTCTAGTGACGTAGGTGTGAATACTACGCTGAAGGTAATTGGCAGAATTGAAGCCCGTGTAGCAAAAGATAAATATGTAGGTACGGACGAGTTAAACCAAATTCTGCGTGAAGAAATTGCAGGGCTTTTAAGTGAAATAGATTCCGGAAATGCCACTGAGTTCGAAACTCCTGAAAGCAAAAAGCCCTATGTAATTATGGTAGTTGGTGTGAATGGTGTGGGTAAAACTACAACTATTGGAAAACTAGCATATCAATTTAAAAAAGCAGGAAAGAAAGTAGTTTTAGGAGCAGCAGATACTTTTAGAGCTGCGGCTATAGACCAATTACAGATTTGGGCAGATCGCTCAGATGTTGAAATTGTAAAACAAAGTATGGGTAGTGACCCTGCAAGTGTGGCTTTTGATACTTTGCAGAGTGCGGTAACCCAAAATGCTGATGTAGTTATAATTGATACGGCTGGACGACTTCATAATAAAGTAAACTTAATGAACGAGCTTACAAAAGTGAAACGCGTAATGCAAAAAGTAATTCCAGATGCGCCACACGACGTACTTTTGGTTTTAGATGGCTCAACAGGTCAGAATGCTTTTGAACAAGCAAAGCAATTTACCGCTGCAACTGAAGTTACTTCTCTAGCGGTAACAAAACTTGACGGAACTGCAAAAGGTGGCGTAGTAATTGGTATTAGCGATCAATTTCAAATTCCTGTAAAATATATTGGCGTAGGCGAGGGGATGGAAGATCTTCAGGTATTCAATAAATTTGAGTTTGTAGATTCCTTTTTCAAATAGATTCTACTAAAAAAGTTAGCCACTAATTCACGAATATTTTTTTAATATTATTCGTGAATTAGTGGCTTATTTCTACCGACTACAAAGCAAAGTCTATTTTCTATTTTAAAGCGTTTCCTTCAACCAGCTAAAAAACTCACGTTGCCAAACTAATGCATTCTGTGGCTGTAAAACCCAATGGTTTTCTTCTGGAAAATAAAGTAGTTTGCTTTTTATTCCTTTTAACTGTGCTGCTTGAAAAGCCCCTAGTCCCTGCTCAATCGGCGCACGGTAATCTTTTCCGCCTTGAATAACCATAATTGGCGTGTCCCATTTGTCAACATAAGTTACAGGATTAAATTCGTTGAAAGATTTTTGTGCGATTGCATTATCTTTTTCCCAATAAGCACCGCCCATATCGTGGTTTACGAAGAATAATTCTTCAGTAGTCCCATACATTGCACGCGTATCAAAAACTCCGTCGTGAGCTATAAAAGTCTTGAAGCGTCCGTCGTGATTACCTGCTAACCAAAACACTGAATAACCTCCAAAACTAGCACCAATAGCGCCAAGACGATTTTTATCTACATAAGATTCTTTGGAAATATCGTCAATAGCATCAAGATAATCTTGCATGGCGCCACCGCCCCAATCACCGCTTATTTCTGCATTCCATTCTACACCGTGTCCTGGCATTCCCCTTCTATTTGGTGCTACAATAATGTAACCTTCGGAAGCCATTAATTGAAAATTCCAACGAGTAGAATAAAACTGCGACAATGCAGATTGCGGTCCGCCCTGAGCATAAAGCAAGGTTGGATATTTTTTGTTTTTATCGAAGTTTGGAGGAAGGATTACCCAAACCAACATTTGCTTGCCATCTTTGGTTGTTACCATTCTTTTTTCAACAGTTGGCAAATCAAGTTTTCCGTAGAACTCAGTATTTACTTGTGTAAGTTGTTTGAAAGTTTTGGTTTTCAAATCGAAAGAAAAAACTTCCGAAGCATGGTTCATATCTGTTCTAGTAACAATTAACTGTCCATTATTTTCTGCAACTATACTTGTTACATCAAATTGTCCTTTTGAAAGTTGCTCCACAACGGCCATTTTTCTAGTTTTTCCTGGATAGTCAACTTTAAAAATTTGTTTGGTTCCATCAACAGGAGCAGTAAAATAGATATCCTTGTTGTTATTAGCCCAAAGATATCCGTTTACGGTTCCGTCCCATTGAGAAGTAATATTTTGTTTTACGCCATCTTGAAGTACAATAATATCGTTTTTATCAGCTTCGTAACCAGGAGTTTTCATCTGTAAATAAGCCAAAGCTCCAGCTTTTGAAAACGCTGGCTGAGTGTCATAGCCTTTATTTTCTTCAGTAATATTCTCTGTTTTTTTGTCTGAAAGATTGTATTTATAAATATCTGTATTGGTGCTAGTAGCATATTCAGTACCAGCTACTTTTTTACTTACATAGTAAATATTTTCGCCTTTTGGTCCCCAAACGTAATCTTCATCACCACCAAAAGGAGCTTGTGGTGTGTAATATGGTTGGCCGGGTGTAATGTCCGTTTCGGCACCAGTTTTCACATCTTTATAAAAAACGTGGTTGTAGCTGCCGTCATTATATGTGTCCCAATGTCTGTAATCTAAAGAAGTATAAACATAAGCATCACTCTTTGGAAGATCTTTATAAATATCTTTTCCTGAAACATCTTTTACGTGAACAGCTTTATTCATTAAAAGATACTGTCCGTTTGCTGATAAGTTTTTATTAGCAACCTTTACTTCATCTTTTGTTATTTCGGCAAAATCACCACCTGTAACGGGCATTGAATAGTATTTTGAATCAAAGCTATTCGCTTCCATATTAGGAGTGGAAACCTTGTAAAAAAGTGTTTTTCCATCATTAGAAATGCCCATTGGGCTTACTTTTTTTACCTGCCATAAAAGCTCAGGTGTCATTGTTTTTTGTGCGAACAAGAAGCCAGCGCATAGAAAGACCAGCAAGAATGTTATTTTTTTCATTTTAAATTTATTTTTAGAGTTGTAAAGTTAATTAAAAAAAGTTGCAGTGTTCAGTTGCAGTAAGCAGAAAGTCAGTATTTATAGTTCAATATTCCACAGTCGGTTTTATGATTTGTTTCAGTTTTTTCGTGGTATCTTTGCACCCCGATAATAAAAGCTATATGCGTACCAAAACCTTAAAAAAGAACAAGATAAACGTAGTAACTTTGGGTTGCTCCAAAAATGTCTATGACAGCGAAGTATTGATGGGCCAACTGCGCGCCAGCAATAAAGAAGTTGTTCACGAAGAGGAAGGAAACATAGTTGTAATAAACACTTGCGGTTTTATTGCTAATGCGAAGGAGGAAAGCATTAACACAATCTTAGAATACGTTCAGAAGAAAGAAGAAGGAATTGTAGATAAAGTTTTTGTTACAGGCTGTCTTTCTGAAAGATATAAGCCAGACTTGCAAAAGGAAATACCTAATGTAGATGAATATTTCGGAACCACCGAACTTCCTGGGCTTTTGAAAGCTTTGGGCGCAGATTACAAACACGAATTGATTGGCGAACGTGTAACAACCACTCCCAAAAACTACGCATATTTTAAAATTGCTGAAGGTTGTGACCGTCCATGTTCATTCTGCGCCATCCCAATTATGCGAGGCAAACACAGAAGCACACCCATGGAAGATTTGGTTATTGAAGCCGAAAAACTTGCAGCAAAAGGTGTGAAAGAACTTATTTTGATAGCACAAGATTTAACGTATTACGGATTAGATATATACAAAAAAAGAAACCTTGCAGAGTTGCTTCAAAAACTCGTAAAAGTTGAAGGTATAGAGTGGATTCGTTTACATTACGCTTTCCCAACGGGTTTCCCGATGGACGTTTTGGATGTAATGCGCAACGAGCCTAAGGTTTGTAATTATATAGATATTCCGTTGCAGCATATTTCAGATTCTATTTTGAAATCAATGCGCCGTGGAACTACTAAGGCGAAGACTACAAAATTGTTAGAAGATTTTAGAGCTGCAGTTCCTGAAATGACTATCAGAACTACCTTAATTGTAGGTTATCCAGGTGAAACTGAAGAAGATTTCCAAACTCTAAAACAATGGGTTAAAGAAATGCGTTTTGAACGTTTAGGTTGTTTTACGTATTCTCATGAGGAAAACACACACGCTTATAACTTAGAAGACGATGTGGCAGAAGATGTAAAAATGGATCGTGCCAACCAGATTATGGAAATACAATCCCAAATTTCTTGGGAACTAAACCAACAAAAAATAGGCAAGGAATTTAGAGTAGTAATTGACAGAAAAGAAGGTAGTTATTTTGTTGGAAGAACAGAATTTGACAGTCCAGATGTAGATAACGAAGTCTTAATAAATGCTGAAGAAGGTTATTTAAGAACAGGTGAATTTTTCAATGTAAAAATTACGGCTGCTGAGGATTTTGACTTATATGCTGAAGTAATCTAAAATTCAATATTCAAGGTTGTTTTCATTGAAATCTTGAACTTTAAATCTTGAATTTTGAATCTCTTGAAACAACTTTTAATAATAGGTCACACTTTCCCAGAACCCAGCACTACAGCTGCGGGAAGCAGGATGATGCAATTAATAGGATTGTTTCAAGAAGAAAATTATCAAATTACTTTTGCCAGTACAGCTTCAATTTCTGAAAGAACCGCCAATCTAGAAACTCAAAATATTTCAATAAAAAATATTCTATTGAATGACGCTTCTTTTGATGAATTTATAATTGAATTGAACCCTGAAACCGTCATTTTTGATAGGTACATTACTGAAGAACAATTTGGATGGAGAGTTTCTGAAAATTGCCCAAATACCTTAAAAATTCTCGATACAGAGGATTTGCATTTTTTGCGAAAGGCTAGGAAAGAGGCAATAAAAAACAACAAGTCACTTTCTGAAGCAAATCTTTTTTCTGAAACTGCAAAGCGTGAACTAGCCAGTATTTTGCGTTGCGACATGTCCTTAATCATTTCAGAATATGAAATGGAACTGCTTCAAAATACCTTCAATGTTTCTTCAGGAATACTTTATTATTTACCTTTTCTAGTTGTAACCTTTTCCGAAGAAGAAAAGACTTCTTCTTTTGAAGAACGTAAAAACTTTCTTGCCATCGGTAATCTTTTACACGCGCCTAATGTAGATTCGGTTTTACAATTAAAGAAGATTTGGCCCGAAATAAAAAAGCAATTGCCAGAAGCAGAACTTCATATTTACGGAGCTTATGCACCACAACAAATACTTCAGCTAAATAATAAAAAAGAAGATTTTATTATAAAAGGTTGGGCGGGAGATATTGAAAATGTAATGCAAAAGTATCGTGTTCAGCTGGCTCCAATTCGGTTTGGCGCAGGTTTAAAAGGAAAATTTTTAGATGCTATGTGTTATGGCTTACCATCGGTAACTACAGAAATTGGTGCAGAGGGAATGTGTGGAAATCTTCCTTTTGGCGGAATAATTACAACTTTAAAAAAATATTTTATAAACGCTTCAATAGTTTTATTTTCTGAAGAAGATCTTTGGAACGAAGCGCAGCAAAACGGTTTCAACATCATTCAAAAACGGTTTCAAAAGACTATTTTTTCTGAAGACTTTAAAAAACACATTCAAAACCTTTCCAATAATCTTGAAGAACACCGTAAGCAAAATTTCATCGGACAAATTCTTCAACATCATACATTACAGGGCACGAAGTATTTGAGCAAATGGATTGAAGTGAAAAACAAGATTTAAAAATGGAGCCTAAATATACTCACTACAGATAGGAACCCTAAAAATCGGGTTTAATAATTTGAAAATTATCTAAGAGTATTTTCTCAAATTCTTTTTCTTTCCAGATTTGATTATCTAAAAAAAGAATTACTTGATTTCTA
>Ga0256845_1001318_pt1 | contig 20190 bp, 21 predicted proteins | sample RiftiametaG_FD_189101 | JGI IMG/M metagenome (GOLD analysis project Ga0256845, IMG submission 189101) | Tube worm associated microbial communities from hydrothermal vent at the East Pacific Rise, Pacific Ocean - Riftia | ecosystem: Host-associated > Annelida > Integument > Unclassified ...
GCTTTTTGCGTCATTTTATTACGCCAACTTTAAACAACTTCATTATTAACCCGAGTTCGATTTAAGAAATCATTGTCAGTTCGAGTGATTTTTCGGAGAAAAATTGTATCGAGAACCAATGATGTCATGAAAAAAATGCTGTTCTCGATACAAAATTCTTTCAGAATTTCACTCGAACGGACATTTTTTGTTTTTAACATTCTTATATCGAACTTTTGTTAATAGCTTAAAAAGCATAGAGTAAGTAGATCTTAATCCTTAATTATTTTCCATTTTTTAACTTTATTGCAGTAAACAGTTTCACCTTATTAAAATAAAAACACCCAACCAAGATTATAGCCACTAGATACATTCAACCATATAGGAGAGTTAGATTTTAATATTGGTGTTAAACCAATTACCCCTTTATGATCAATCAATATTCTTATATTTTCTGTTATTCTTATTTTATAGCCAATACCATAATTTAGCCCAAATTGAAATGACCTATAGTCATTTTTAACATCTCTTCCGTCAACATCTCCACTTAGCAATAAGCCAGAGCTTAGACCAAAATTTAAATTCCATTTTCGAGTTTTACCAAAATGCCAATTAGCAGCAATAGGAATATTAAGGTAGCTAAGGTTTAATTTGCTTCCATATGATTCAGCACCCATATTGTATTTAGATATTCCTGTACGAATGCTCCACCTACCATTGAAATAATAGTCTCCAATTATACCAACTTGATAACTTAGCCTATCATCAGTTTGGGGTGAATTTTCACCAATAACTGAAGATGCTGTATATCCAATATTTGGTATTATTTCAATAGTACCTGAACTTTGCTCTTGAGAAAATATAATAGAGTTAGCAAGTAAAATTATACTAATAATTAAAAACCCTTTTTTCATTTCGAGACTAGTTTTAACAATAGAGTAGTCATTATGAGAAAAGCCCTTTATTAAAAACATAGTTTAGTTCTTAATAATTTCCCAAATTTTTATTCTTTCTCCTGCTATTAATTTTACAATATAAACCCCTGCTGGTTTATCTTTAAGGCTAATGTTAAATTTAGCGGTTTTGCGCTGCTCATTAATAATTTCTCTACCGTAAAGGTCGTAAACGAGTACATGAAAATGGGTTTCGTTCATTTCGGTAACAACTCCTTTTTGATTATTGGTAAATGTAGTCTCAGTAACGACTATTGCTAATTCACCTTTAGTAGGGTTGGGTGAAATATTAGCTGCTAATGTATTTGTAGTGGTATTATCTGGATTGGCTGGTCTGTTACCCCAACAACCTATGCATAGTTTACGTTGTTTTCTATTGCCAGCACCATCATACCAATACGCTGCATTTTGTTGTTGGGCGTAAATGCTGCCTGTTGTTAATAATGTTAGTATTAATAGTAGTGTTTTCATAATGTTTTTCTTAAGATAATTAATAATCAGGAAAATTATATTTTATAAAATTTCCTCGTCTTTTACCAGAATCTACCACATAATACATCTTCTAATTCTCTAAACATAAAAGCTATATTTTTATTTATTACATCTAAGTAATTTTCTTCTGTAATAATCTTTGGTACTTTTTTATATGGTTTATTGTTTATGAAGTACTTATTAAATGATTCATATTTTGAATTATCATTAATACGAATAAAAGAGTTCCTGATTTTGATAATTCCTAAGAAAATATTTTGTTGATTTTCTGTGAGAATAATCATGATTTTCACCTTTCTGTTTATTTTTTGACAAGAAAAATAAACACCATATTCAGGACCTGAATCATAGAGTTCAGCTTTAAATTGTTCACAATTCACATTTTCGCTAAAACATTTAATTATATACTGAGAAATATCGTCCTTAGTCATTGTTATTATTTTACAAATGTGAATCGTAATGACATATTATTATAATTAAATTGATACATATGTACGTTTTGAATATTTTGGTGGTTAGTCGTTTTTATTATATTTAATTCTAAGTTATAGTAAGGACTATTACTTCCATTTGGCCCTGCATTATAAACTTTTGCATCATTTCTTAATTGAGCCTTAAACCATGCTTCATTAAAACCTAAACCTAATTCTTGATTAACTCTCACATTTCCAAATTTATCCCTCCAAGGTTTTGTGATAGTCCTACTGTTTAAGTCTTTTGCAATTGGATTAACACGATTTGCCATTCCTTCACCAATTGTAATACTGTTGTTTGCTTTACCTGTAAAAGGATTAAATCCATTTTGTTTTGAATATGCGTAAGCACTAATAGTTCCGCTAGTTAAACCTAAAGATGCTCCAGTATACAATCCTTGTACTCCAAATTCATGAGCTTTACCAAAGTCTCCTGTCATTAATAAGCCTGAAGTAAAACCACCACTATATCCACCAACTGCTCCACCAGCTGTCCCAGTAATTGCTCCTTTTAGTAAAGGACTAGAAATATTAAACCCGTTGATAAAGATACTTCCGCCTTTAGCTGCCAACTGCCCAGCTGCACCTCCTACTAATCCAGAAACCGCACCAATAAAAACCCCTTCTGCTATGTCATTAAAATTATCAGCGCCTCCAATCCAAGCATTCGTTCCTCCAACAATAGCTCCACCAGCAGCCCATAAAGTGCTAAAGTTCCAGCAGCTCCACCGGCTCCAAATGCTGCGAATCCTTCTCCAATATTATCAATGTTCCCTTGCCATAAGTTTATTCCTAAGTTTACCGCTCCTCCAATAACAAATGCAACCGCATCATCAATTCCAAGCCATTCCCCACTAGGATCTGTATATTTAAGAGGGTTATTGAGAACATAACTATACCTGTTATAACTTTGTGTATTTATAGGATCTTGCACAAAATTATCTACAGATAGCATTCGTCCTACAATGGGGTCATAAACTCTACCATTCATATTTATTAATGCAAAAGTACTTAAATGCTCGTGCCCTGTGTAGCCTCTGCTAAGCCATTCAAAACCACCGTGATTTCCTACTAATGTAGCATTAACATAATTCCAAGAACTCGCTTTTCTTTCTCTTCCCCAAGCATCAAAGTTCTGTTCAAGTTCTATAACACCAGCATCATCAGTTAGTGTTAAAATAGAGCCTAAATGATCGGTATAAACGTAGTGCATTTCTCCTAAACCATTAGGGTCAATGGTGTAAATAGCAGTTAAACCATCACCTCCTGCAATGTAGTGTATGCTGGTTTTGTCACCACTAGCAACATCTTCTATTACTTCGTAATTTCCTAAAAAGTATTTGTTAGTGGTAATTGTTCCATCAGTATACACCGTTTTTTTACGTTGCTCATTGGGTCCGTAATACAAATTAAGCGTATGTAATCCTTCTCTAATCTGCCAGGGGCTATTAAAATTGTTATACTCAACATCTTGTATATTAGTACTAATAATACCATTATCATTAGTTACAGCAACTACTGCATTTTTTCTGTTTCCATCATAGGTATAAGTGCCTGCATCTGTTTTATCACGAATGTTACCGTTACCGTTATTGGTATAATTTATAATAGTTGGAATTAGTGCAATACCTATAGCTGTGTTTGCGAGTGGGGAAGGAAAATCTGGATTAACAGGTATAAGTGCAGCAGCGCCATTATTATTTGATGTATTTAAAAAGCTTCCGTCCACCACTTGGTTTTCATCTCCTTATGATGAGTTAGAGAAAATACCGGTTTGTGAAAAAAGTGGCATGAGAAGTTCTATTTGGTGTGAGGCAAGTGATTCTATATTTGTGCCTATTAGCGGTTTAAAAACTAAAGCATGTAAATATCATCGATGGGTACATTTAGATGAAACAGAAATCTTTTTAGTAAATAGTGATTGTTATGCTGTAGCTAAGATGAAGAAGAAATCATGGTTTGTATTACCACCTGTTTGGGAATGGTATTACAAGTCTAAAAATTCTAATTACGTTAGTTTACCACCTTTTAAAGCAGGTTGTGAGCAACAAACTAAAAGCATGGAAATTATTTACCCCAATAATTTAAAAGAATTGTATTTGTCTAGAGACTTAGATGGAAGTACAGGTCAACTTATTTTTGAGGTCGCACATCGAAATCCAGAAACTAATATCTATTGGCACATTGATGATAAATTTGTTGGGGTAACCAATCATTTTCATCAATTAGAAATTGCTCCAACATTAGGAGAACACCAATTAACTGTGGTAGATGAAAGTGGAGAAACGATTACAAGAAAGTTTAAGGTGTTGGAGTAAGGTAAGTTTATATGTTAACATATCTATTGTATTATGAGTTTATTTGATTTTAAGGAAGAAGAAATATTTGAGATTTCAGTAGATGATAAATTTGTTATATCGGATGCTGTAATAGGTGATTTAGTTAATATATGGAAACCTGAGGAGGAAGAGTTAATTTCATTTTACAATAATGAAGTCGAGGGATTAGGGATTGAAACAATGATGGGTAACATTAATAATGAAAATTTATTTAAGTTGTTAGATGAGCATATAAGGCACTTTGCTATAGTCGATAATGTCTCTGAAAATAAAATTTTAATTAAAGTGAAATTGATTGAAGAGTATATTGATTTATTATATTTAGAAGAAGAATATGAAGAAAATGACAGTAAAGAAAGCACACTAAGACATAAAAACATACTAAAAAGGTTTGATAATAGAAGAAGGATTCTTAAAGAAAATAGAGATTTGTTTCTGCCTGAATATGAAATTACAGTGAAAAGGCATCAAATCCAACTTGAAGCTTTTTACAATAAAATTAATTTTCTTAAAGAGAACTTTAATAAATCAAAATTCAACCTTTTAAATGAGTTAGTACTGGAAAAAATCGCTGAAATTAAAGATGAAATTTATTGGCGTAAAGAAGGATATGAGTCTACTCCTGAAAGGCATCAAGTTTCTGATGATGGGTTGTTGTTTGACGTTATAACTAGAGAATTAGTTGAAAAACAATGCAAATTTGAAGAAATACTTAAAACAGGGTTCCAAAATTTAGTTGATTCACAGAATGGAAAATTAAAATAAATATTTTAGAACAATTTAATAAATAGACGTAAAGAGAATCTATTATTTGTATTAGAGTGGAGGATAAATTACAAATCAATCTCCTTCAAACTTGCTATTCTGTTTCTTTCTAAGAAAGCATCAATTGTTTCAAAATGTTCGATTACGCGTTGGTCTTTAAATTTAAAAACTTTATTGGCTAAACCTTGTAAGAAATCTCTATCGTTCGAAACTAAAATCAACGTCCCATCAAAATTTTGTAACGCTTCCTTTTAAATATCTTTAGATTTCATGTCTAAATACTTAGATGGAAGTAGCTCGCAAAAATCCAGAAACAAATATCAATTAGAAATTGCTCCAACATTAGGAGAACATATCCTTACTGTTGTGGATGAAAATGGAGAAACGATTACAAGAAATTTTAAGGTGTTAGAGTAGGAGGGTTAGATAAATTCGTTTACGACATCTATGTTTTCGTTTTGTTGTAACCAAATTTAGCACAATGTAGCCATTAACTATACAGCTTGTGCCTGTTGCACAACGGTGTTGATAAATGCGTTTAAATAAGTAACTAATTTAGGGTTAATATGTTAACTTTATTAGATGCAAGGGAAAAAGGAATATCAAGAGAAGTTGTTTATGAATTTTCAGTTGAGTGATCATGTACCTAAGGATAATTTTTACAGGCTTTTAAAAGAGGCGTTAGATTTGCGGTTTTTATATAGTGAAACTACTGATTACTATGGTGATTGTGGACAAAAGTCAGTTGATGTGGTGGTATTTTTCAAACTTTGTTTGGTAGGTTATTTAGAGAATATCATTAGTGACAGGCAGCTAATCAAGCATAGTTCAATGCGTATGGATATTCTTTATTTTTTGGATTACGATATAGATGAAGCTCTTCCTTGGCAGAGTACGATTAGTAGGACGCGTCAACTTTTTCCTGAGCAAGTTTTTGAAGAAGTTTTGTGACAATCAAATAAACACTAAAGTGTTTATTTGTATTATAGTCTATACCAAATATAAGAATTTACTTAATATCCTTTTTAGTTAGAATAAAGTAGGTAATTCCCCAAAAGATAAATATATAAATAATAGAAACTATTAGTGTTGTATTAAAAGGGATTTGAGCTTGTGCTAAAGGATTTGCGACTTCGATTCCTGGTTGCATCTCAATTGGGTTTAAAAATGGATTAGGAGTAAGGTTGGCAATTGTTTCCATTGGGAAATATTTATCAAAGGGATAAGGAATAGCAAATTGTATAATACTTTCAATTGCAATTGAAGCTAAAAATAATATAATAGATAATGCAGTTGAGCGAATTAAGGTGGCAATAAGTAAAGCAACACTCATGTAGCCTATTGCTTGTATAAAATAAATAAAAATGTATTTGATATCTGTTAGAAATGAAATGTTATCAGGGTTATTGGATATGGACCCGAACAAGAAGCCAATAATAAACAAATAGATTGCACTAAATAATGCAAAAACTGTTATTAATAAGATTTTAGAAATTACAAAATCAGCTTTGCTTTGACCATCGATTACATGTTGTCTAAATGTTTTAAACGAAAATTCGTTACAAACTAAAATTACTACACACATTCCGATTAAAAGATTAAACCAGCTGCCCAGATAAGTGATGTTATTCCATACTCCTGGGAAATTGTAAATGGAAGAAAGAGAGATTCCTTGCCCTCCCATTTGTCCAATACTATAGAAAATAGCTGGAGTTAATAAGAATACTAATCCAAAAATCACCCAAAATGTTGAAAAAGGGATAATTTTTTTAAACTCTATTTTTAGTAGGTGTAGCATTTATTTTATAATTTCTAAAAAGTTAGCTTCTAAGTCAGACTTCTGTACTCCAATTTCGGTAGCAACAATTCCTTTATCAAACAATGCTTTATTTAAGTAAGCGCTATCTTTTCCTTCGGCAAGCATTACCGCGATTTTATTTCCTTTTTTAGCAATGTTACTCACACCATTAATTTGGCTCAACGTTAGCTCTAAAATATCTAAATTTTCGGCAGCAACAAATACTTGTTCTTGGTTGTTTAACACTGATTCAATTGGGCCAGTAGTTAAAAGCTTCCCTAATTTTAAAACAGCAACATGTGTACATACTTTTTCAACTTCATCTAATATATGGCTAGCCATAATAATGGTTTTTCCTACAGCAGCTAAATCTAGAATAATAGTTCTTATTTCAGCAATTCCTTGGGGATCTAAACCATTGGTAGGTTCATCCAAAACTAAAGTGTCAGGGTCTCCGAGTAGGGCAGAAGCAATGGCTAACCGTTGTTTCATTCCTAAAGAAAATGTTTTGAATTTTGAATTTGATCTATTAATCAAATCAACGAGATTTAGAACTCTATCAACTTCACTTTCGTTAACTTGTTTTATTTTACAAACAATAGATAGGTTTTGTCGAGCAGTTAAATAAGGGTAGAAGTTAGGGGTTTCTAATAGGGAACCAATTTTCTTTCTGTCATATTTACTTGGTTCTTGTCCATTCCATGAGAAAGAACCGTTATCAGCGTTTAAAACGCTTAAAATAATACCTAAGGTGGTTGTTTTACCACTTCCGTTAGGTCCTAAAATACCAAAAACCTCACCTCTATTAATTTGTAAGCTAAGGTTGTTTAAGGCTTTTACTTTTCCGTAACTTTTGGATAAACCATTTATATTTAAAACTGTTGTCATTTTACTTTCGTAAATATAGAAAATTGAAATTCGATGTGCAAATCGTTTATTTCAAATTAAGGATATTTAACTTTTAAGAAATACTTTGACGTTACTTTAAGGTTTTGTATATAGAATACATTACATTTCCATCGTTACACATAGAGTTTATTTATAGCTGTTTATTATTATATACGTGTTTTTACTCTATTTAAAAAATCAGTATTTATACTCATCATAGGTATTTATTTTTCATTTATTTTTAAGGATTCTAACTAGGACTAATTTTATTATGAGATCTCATTCAGGTATATTACTTATTCTTTCATGTAATCTCATTAATCGAAAACAATGTTAAATTAAACCTCAATTAACTTTTAAAACTAATTAACAAATGAATTATCTAAAAATTAAAAAAACTAAAACTTTAAATATTGTCAGCTCTATGTTGGTAATATTTCTAATGATGGGTTGTTCTATTAGAATTATTGCCCCTTATGACAGTGTTACAGATGAAAAAATTGCAGAATTACAAGTAGAGACCATTACTAAATTAATTGAATGGGAAAGAACAAATCCAGTTCCCCCTCTAAAAGATGAATATGCATTCTATGACAATGCAGAAACAGTCGTAGCTATATTAATTGCTAGAAATAAAGATGTAAAAAAATCTGAAAATATCAATGACCAATTAACACTAATACAGGAAAATTTTACAACGCTTAAGAAAGCACATAAAACCAATCTTTTATCTCCAGATGTAATTAAACAAATCCAAGGTGATTTTATGGCTCAGTTTAATGCCGTTCAAAAGTTTCAGATGGCCCTAAAGCGTTATGAAGAAAAGAATAAATAAGAAAACTATAAACCCTAAAATTTAAAAATATGCCATTACCAGATATAGATTTTAAAGAAATTACAAAACAAATGATTATTGCTGCTCAAGGAGCAATTTCTGAAGATATTACGGATATTAAGGACTTAGCAGAAGGTGAGTTTAAAGATTTCGCTATGCGTACTGTAGAATTAGCTGTAAAAGTTGCTGATGGGACAATTTCAGTTGAACAAGCTAAATTTATTTTAGACATAAGACAAACAGCAATGAAAGGAGTTTTATTGTCGATTCAAGGAATTGGTATGATTGCCGTACAAGGAGCAATTAATGCCATTCTAGATGTATTAAAAGAAACACTCAATGAAGCTATACCTGTCATTGATATCTTATAATAAGTATTAACTTAGACTATGAAAAAAGAAGCCATTATAATTGTCCCAGGATTAAACTCAAAAGTGGCTGGAACTATTCTCGATCAAGTTGTAAATCAATTAGCAGATCACAAAGAGATAGAGGTTTCTACAAAAAAGAATCAGAATAATCATCAAACACAATCACTAGAGCTCACCTTTATTGATCAAGAACAGGAAGAAAAAGAAATTGACGTGTATGAAGTCTTTTGGGGAGATATTATTAATGAGAACTCCAATCCTGAAAAATCTTTATTTAAGAAATTAGTGTTTGGTTTTGAGTTAATTGTTTTTTGGTTCTTTTCTAAGATATGGAGAGCAGCACTAAGTAATAAATTCATTTTTGTTGGAATATGTTTCTCAGGCATTGTTATTCTAATCTGGTATTTATCAATAATTGGTTTAGTGATTTCCAGTATTTTTGAATATTCAAGCTTTAGTGACTTCATCCCTAATTTTTTAAAGCTATTTTCTTCTGAAAAAGCAGCTGAAAATTTAGCCAAAGAAGTCTCTGAAGAAAATTTTGTTAAGCCATTATTAGGTGTAATCATAGCACTAATGGCCATATTCCCTACTGCTATTATTTTAAAAATGTCAGGATTTACAATGAAATATCTAAAAAGTTCATTGGTAAGAGATAAAGTTACTGACCGAATAGAGAAGCAAATGAACGCTTTGATGAAAGACGATAAGTACAACCGAATAACTATTTTCTCCCACAGTATAGGTACTATTCCTGTAGTGGATTTCTTTGCAAATTTTGAGAACAAAAGCAATTCAAAAATTCGTAGTGTAACTACAGGTGCGCCTGCTTCTTTTTTAGCCCTTAAATCTCCACGAATAAACGAATGTTTACAATTGTGTTCAACAAACCCTCACATTAACGAGTGGTGGGATTACTTCAGTACTGAAGATTACATGTGTTCATACAGAAACGTAGATGACCTTGGAGTTGACAACTTTGTTTCCATCCCGTTAAGTATGGATAGTAGCTGGCTTGCACGTTTTAGCCAAAAAGTGCACCTTCAGTACTATGAAGATGCTAGGATTATTAAAAAATTAATATTAGACTAAATTAATATGTTAAATAACTTGTTAGGTTTGATTAAAGAATGGTATTATTGAGAATAATGGGAAGATTCAATTAAAATGCGTTTGAGGTTCTTTGGAGTTAATGCTATACGAAAAGTTGCAGATGGTAAAATTGATTTAGGGTCAGGAGAAATGAATTACAGGTTTTATGAATTTACAGCGGTTGATATACCATTATTTAATTTATATACTGGTTGTAAAAGATATAAGAGGAAGTGAAACTTACTTTAACGTTTTATCCATTAAATAAACCATAGTAGCTATAGCTGCAGCACCTAATTCTAACTCTCTTTTGTTTACGTTTTCAAAAACATCACTTTCTGCATGATGGTAATTAAAATAACGTTGGGAGCTAATTGCTAATCCTAATTGAATCATGTTTGGGTAATATTTTTTTAGTGGGCTAATATCAACACCGCTAAAACCTTTACGGAAACGGTATAGTTCAAAATTATTGAGCAAGCCCTTAAATTCTTGAATCATTTTGAGGTGCTGTTTAGTTCCGCTTACATCAAAACCAACAGGTAAAAAACCACCTCTATCACTTTCTATCGCACAAATGTGTTCTTCTTTTTTTTCTGAAACAATTTTAGCGTAGCTTTTTCCTCCCATGTTGCCATTCTCCTCATTCATAAATAAAACGCAGCGTAATTTATGGTTTGGTTTATAGCCTAATTCTTTTAAAATTCTTAGTGCTTCAATACTATGTGCAATTCCTGCACCATCATCATGAGCACCTTCTCCAACATCCCAAGAGTCTAAGTGTCCGCCCCAAGTAATAACTTTATCGTCTTTTCCATTTATTTCAGCAATAACATTATAAGAAGTTACATCAGGAAATGTTTCACAATCCATTTCTATTTTTAAAGTAACCTTACCTTGCTTTAACCATTTAGAAAGCAATGCTGCATTATTGGTACTCATTGCTGCTCCAGGAATCTTATTTACACCTTCTTCATATTGCATAGTTCCTGTATGTGGAAAATCATCTTCGGGAGTTGCTAAAGATCGAATAATAACAGCCTTAGCGTTTAATTTTCCGGCTTCGTTTGTTCCAAGCCCTCTAATAGGATAACAAGCACCATAAGATTTAAATGTTTGAATGTTTTTTTGATCAAAACCTTGGCTTAGAAAAACGATTTTTCCTTTTACATCATTCTCTGAAAGTTGTTTTAGAGCATCCATATTAGCGACTTCAATAACTTCACCAGAAATTAGTCCGTTAGTTCCAACAGAACCACCTAATGCTAAAATATTAAGTTTAAGGATTTCTCCTTTCTCATTTTCTATCCATGCAGCTTCAGTTGTTCCTCTTTCCCAGTGTGGTACTTTTATTTCTTGTAAATAAACGTTGTCAAATCCATAAGAATTTAATAGTTTTTCTCCCCATTTTACAGCCATTTCTGCTTTAGCAGATCCTGTTATTCGAGCACCAATGTCTTTACATAAGCTTTTTAGGTTTTCATAAGCTTCACCTTTTTCTAATGCTTCATCATATATTTTTCTGATAAAAGTAGAATCGGTTTGGGAAAAAGATGTAGTGGAGGTGATTACTAATAAAAGTAAAATGAGTTTTTTCATACAAAAAAATTAAGAAATTCAAATGTAAGGAAAATAGAGTGGAAGATAACTGCGTTAATTTTCGTGTTAAAACTGAAAGTAAATAAAGGCTTGTAGTTCAGAACTCATAGCTTGGTACACTCCAAATACAGTAATGGTTGTAATTATAATTTTAACCACTAAAGGGAGTCTTATAAATGTTTCTCTATACCAATGTTTAACCTTAACGGGAAGCCAGTGGATTACGTAGCCAAGTAGCATCATTGCAAAAACATTACTGTAAGAGCTTAAAATTTCAGGAATTAAAGCAGTATTAAAATCAGTACCTATTTGGTTGATTATTTGCCAGGTAGATTCCATATTTTCGGCCCTAAACCAAATACGAGTAAAGGTGATGAAGTTAAAAGTTACAAATACCTTAACAATTAAAGCAATGGTATTGTCATACTTTTCGTAAGGACTAATTTTCCTCCACAATTTATAAACTACTAATCCTAGGCCATTTAACCCTCCCCAAATAACAAATTGCCAGCTTGCTCCATGCCACAAACCGCCTAATAACATGGTAATTAAAAGGTTGATATTGGTAGTTAACCAAGCTCTAAATGGTCTTACCCATATTGCAACAAATGTGAGTAATAAAGCTCCCCAAATAAAGCCATACAATACAATCATTTTCCCAGATAACAGAACAATAAATGAGACGATGAAAAACAATGCAATCCAAGTACCAATAGTTCCTCCACGATTACCTCCTAATGGAATGTATAAGTAATCCTTTAACCAACCAGACAAACTAATGTGCCAACGTTTCCAAAATTCGCCAACGTTTTTCGCTTTGTATGGAGAATTAAAGTTTTTAGGAAGTGTAAAGCCCATTAGTAGAGCAATACCAATTGCCATATCAGTATAACCAGAGAAATCGGCATAAACTTGTAGAGAGTAACCATAAAGCGCTATTAGGTTCTCAAACCCAGTAAACATGGTTGGGTTGTCGAAAATTCTATCAATGAAGTTAACAGCTATATAATCACCAATAATTACTTTTTTAATGAGTCCTTTTAAGATCCAAAATAATGCTAAACCAAAATTGTATTGTGATAATTTATAAGGTTTGTAGAGTTGAGGTATAAAATCTGCAGCTCTTACAATAGGTCCTGCAACTAATTGCGGAAAGAAAGAAACATAGAATCCGAAATCTAAAATACTCTTTACAGGTTTAATTTCTTTACGATAAACATCTACAGAGTAACTAATAGTTTGAAATGTGTAGAAAGATATTCCGACAGGAAGTAAAATTTTATTTACGGTAAAGTGTGTGTCAGCATAAGTATTTGTCCAATGTGCAAAATGGTTAAATACTTCATGGTTGGTTTGGAAAAAAGCATTAAACGAATCAGTAAAAAAATAAGCGTATTTAAAATAGCAGAGTACAAAAAGGTTGATGATAACACTTAAAGCAAGGAATGATTTTTTTGTTATTTGATTTTTAGAGGAATGAATTAGATGTCCGATACCATAGTCGGAAAGGGTAGAGAAAAGTAAAATACTAATGAATAAACCACTTGTTTTGTAGTAAAAGAACAAACTCACTAAAAATAAGAACGCATTTCGCATGGCTCTTTTTTTATGGATAATAGAGTAGAAAGCTAATACCACCGCAAAGAATCCCCAAAAGAAAAATGCTGTAAATATTAGTGGCTCACCTTCATTGTATGTAAAGATGTGCGTTATGTTTTCCCAGCTAAAAAACCAAGAAAACCATTCTGATATGTTTGTTATTTCATTCAAAAGTTATGTAAATATTGTCATATCGACCACGTTTTGCGTAATAAGCAAAAGCCCGGAGATATCTTTTGAGTTTATAGTTCTTAATTCAAAAGATTCCTCTGCTCCTCCCGACAAAAAGTCGGGATCCAATCGGAATGACAGGAATCTATATTTAATATGATCTTTTATTCTATTCAAAATGGATGTTCTCTAATTCGTTTAATGACTTTATATTATAATTAGTAATACTAAACCTTGGGTCGTTACGGTATTTTTCTTCTGGAATTGCAATAACTTGCATAAGAGCTGCTTTGGCAGCTAATACTCCATGGAATGAATCTTCAATAACTAAACATTCTATCGGTTTAACATTTAAATTTCTTGCTGTTTTTATGAAAATTTCAGGATGTGGTTTTCCAAAATCTAAATATTCGGCAGAGTTTATAATTTCAAATTCATGTTTGATATTTAATTTCTCTAACACTACATTTATTAATGAAAGGGCAGAGGAGGAGGCTAAAGCAATTTTATAGCCCTTATCTTTATAATAATTTAAAGATTCATAAACACCATCCATTGCTACACCTTTTTCTGAAATTAAATCGGTAACTTTTTTAAGAATATCCTGTTCTACTTCTTCAATACTTTTTCCTGTCCATGGTTGTTCCGCATACCAATATTCTACCACTTCGATTAAACGCATACCTTGGGTAACTCTACATTTGTCTTGTGTAAAATCAAATCCAACTTTATTAAAACAATGAATTAATGCATCTCTCCAAAGTGGTTCGGAGTCAATTATAATTCCATCCATATCGTATATTACTGCCTTAATGGAGTTCATAAAGCTGAAAAATTTATAACATTAAAAGTCATTTCCTTATTCATAATTCTTCATTCATAAATTTTAAATGCTTGGTATACTCTTTCATTATTGAGGAAAACATCAAATCTCCCATTAAAATATACCCGTTTTTGGTCAGGTGAATTTTGTCTTTTTTAGCATATCCATTTTTTATCCAGTTGGTACAAGAACCTAGTCCTCCCATAACTTCAAACATATCCCACATTCCTGAATTATGTTTGTTAGCTAATCTAATCATCGCGTCACGCGCACCAAAAACACGTTTATTGGGATATCTTCTTTTATAATAACTATCGTTATTGGTAACAAACAGAAATTCACAATTAGGATTAACTTTTTGAATCCAATTGACTAATGTATCGTATTTGTTTTCATAACAATTGGCACAAAAATTAGGATCATAGGCATCGTTTATTCCTATGCAGAAAATAACTAAATCGGGATTTACTGCTTTTAAATGTTGGGTAAATAAATCGCATCTTAAATAACTTTTAGTGCTTGCACCGTTTACACCAATGGAAGTGTATATAACTCCTGGATCATCATTATCTAAACTTATTCCGTATAAATTAAAAGCTGAAGGAATAGTATCAGATCGATAAATATTAAATTCAAAAGAATCGACAAAGTGATCTAAAATAAATTCGGTATAACCAATTTCTTCGTTAACAATGATTGATAAACAGGTGTCAGAAATTAATTCTATACAATAGTTAGTGTCTTCAACATTGTGAAATATTTTGATGCTATTAAAATCATAATAAGGTGTATTATCACCTCTAAAATAAAATTTAAGTGTAGCTGCACTGTCATTAGTTGAGGCTGTAATTCCTGAAACTCCCCAAATAGTGTCATGTTTCATTAATGAGTTTCTAAAGCCTGTCCATTCGCCAGTAGAAGTACATCTGTAGTAATAAGGATTGTTCGTGTGAGCCAATCTATAAGGGAATAAAAAACCTCTACCACCATTTAGACTCGGGGCAAGTGTTTGGAAATTCTTTCGCAATTGATCAGACCAAATATCTGCCTGAATGTGAGAGCCTCCAATTTGCATCACACGTACCTTTCCTTTTCCTTCAAATATTAAGTCATCTAATTTCCCAAAAAAGGTATCGTAGTTAGAGCTGTCATTATAAAAACGAATATCTGTAGAATCATAAACTACAAAATCGTGATTAGGGAGTAGGTGCGGATTGGATTGAGCACTAGAAAAAGTAGCGAATACAATCAAAGAAAATGCGAATATATGTTGTTTAATTTTCAAATTGCTGGTGTGGTTTTATTTGTATCCTGAGTAGTTTTAGTTTCGGGTTCTTTTTTCTTTACCTTGATTCCTTTATACTCATTATACATTTCGAATAATTTCACGCTAAACTCTTCAGCAATCTTTTTAGCTCCTTTCGGACTAAAGTGAATATAATCAGACCCTGCTAAGGTAGGGTCTGCTTTTACCCATTTAGGCATAGAGTTTTTTCCTCCCATAACTTCGTACATGTCCCAAAAAATACAACCCGAGCTTATTGCAGCATCTTTCATAGCGTCTCTAACAGCTTCTAAGTATGGGTAAGTAACGTATTCTGTTTTTTCTTTTACCGACATATCTCCAGGTCCGATTACAATAATTGCAGCATTAGGGTTTCTACGTTTCATATAATTAATTTGAGATTTAAACCAGTTACCATACTGTGCCGCACTTTTATCAGATTTTGTATAAGGAATAGTGTTTCCTCCAAACTCCATTATTATTAAGTTAGGTGATAGAGCTGCGTACATATTTCCCAAGAGTGTAGCATCTTGTTTTGAGAAAATTGTTCCAGACGAGCCTCTTAACGGAATGTTATCCATTACAATTCCGTTACTTCCTTCTAAGGAGATTCCATAAATATCGGGACTATCGCTTCCATCAAAAGAAATGGTTATCTCCTCAGGTGTTTTAGCAAAATTTGCTTTTAAGGTTTGGAAAGGAGTGTTTGGAGAAATTATGCCAGTTGAAACACTAACTCCATCAGCTAAAATACTGTAGTTAATGTTTGTGTGTGAATTACTTAAAAATACTTTGAGTTGAACATAGCTTTTTGTTCTTCCGTAAGAGGCTCTTGGTTTTTTGATTTTGATCCAAGCTTCATAATTTAAACTATCGCTAAGAATATCAGTTTGAGGGATAGGAGAGTACCTACAAAAAGCCATTAGAGCGCCATATTTTATGTGCTTTACTGTTGTATCTTTTCTTCCAAAACCAGGGTAGCGTTTCCAGTTATTAGAATACTCAGTGTTTACGCTCATTTTTGGAGCTACTTGTATAATCGGAAATAATCCAACACCATAACCTCCAAATTTCTTTTGTAATTCATTTCTTAGGTAAGAAGTAATTCTATCTGCTTCAATTTGCGAATCGCCATAATGCATTATTCTAACTTTCTTGTTTTTAGCATTATCTAAAGCAGCAAAAAAGCGATTTATTGCAGATTTCCCTTTCTCATTTAATTGTAAGCTTTTTCGGAATTCCTGTAAAGAATCTAACTTATGTTGAATAACAGTAGAATCTATTTGAGTTACAACTACAGTTGAATCAAACAATACCGCTAAATCTTCTTTCACTTTAGAAAGGCTATCCTCTTCTAATTCAGGAACAAAAAAGTCAGTTATGGTTGGGAATTGAACTTTAGAGTTTCCAATTTGGATTCCTTTTTTAGGGAATACAAACATGATTAAACATAATAATCCCATTACGGCTAATAGGCTTATTAGCGTAATGACTGGAGAAATTTGTTTTTCCTCTTTATGTAGATCCTTATTTTCCATTATTGGCGCACATTCTACGCTAGTATTTAGGAATTTTTATTTTTTGACCAACTGTTAAGTTTCCATCAATTTCATTAAAATCCATAATGTTATTAGCTGATACTCCTGAGAATTTCTTAGCAATAATCCACAAATTATCTCCTGATTTAACGGTGTAGGTTGTTAAAACTCCTAGTGTTGAGTGTTGAGTTTTGGGTTTTGAGTTATTAGTTATTTGTTTCTTGGTAATTACTGGTTTTGTTTTTTTAGGTATAACAATTGAAGATTGAGAATTTTTCTTTTTAGGCTTCGGACTTCCAACTTCTGACTTCTTTCCGTAAATTGTAAGCTTCTGACCAACATTAATCATTGTACCACTTAGATTATTCCAAGCTTGTAATTGAGAAACTCTAACATTGTTTCTGTCAGCTATTAATCCTAAAACATCTCCAGAACGAACAGTATAAACATATGGTTCTCCATTTTTAGGTATAACAAAATCAGGTGTGTCAGTTTTAGGTTTTAGCATTACAGAATCTTGGTAGAAATAAATACTGTCTTTAAGTTTTGTAAATTTTTCTCCGTTTCCTTTAGGTAAATATGCAGTAAAATTAGAAGGAAAAATTTCTCTGATTAAAACTGGGTTTAAAAACAGTAAGTTCTCAGTTTTTGTATTAATAACATGGTTTAGCGCTTCAAATTTCAGTTTACGGTCTATTAAAATGGTGTCGGTCTCAATAATAGGGTTCGGTGTAATTGCTCCGTAAGAATCATAACTGTAAACATAATTCATAGCAACATATGCTTGAACTAAGTCTTTAGTCTCTTTAGGTAAATAAGGATATATCTCTTTGTAAGTTTTAGCGGAATGTCTATTTAATAATTTATTTACGGTAACTACTCCAGAAGAGTAAGCTGTTAAAGTTAATTCCCAGTTATTATACATTTTGTATAAGTCTTTAATATAAAGAATTGCAGCTTTGGTAGCTTTTTTAAAATCTTTACGTTCATCAACTAAATTATTTACAGTTAAACCATATTTAATAGCTTTTGGGTAATTTAAATGCCAATAACCAGTACCTCCAATTCCATTATCTGAATTTGGGTTAAAAGCAGATAGTACAGCGGGTAATAATTTCAGTTCTTTAGGTAAATTGTTGACCTCTAAATTTTCATTAATAATTGGTTGGTAATAGTTTAATAGACTAAATAGAGTAGGGCATTTAGCTGTTTTTTGAGAGAAGTAATAAATTAAATAACTGTTTTTGTGAGTTGAAGAGTTGCTAGGAAATGATGTAGACAAGAACTTATTGTCAAAAAAGAATAGAGAATCAGTTGTATTAATTGTACTGCCCGTATAGTTATCCCATTTTGTATTAATTTTTATTTGAGATTTAGAAAGTAGTTTTTTTGTAGCCTCATTTTTTCCAACTTTTTTAAACTCTTTTTTATAAGTTGAAATCTGTGTTTTTTGCCCCAATAAAAGTGGTGTGAATGATAAAAACAAAATGATAGCTAAACTTTGTTTTAGAAGTGTATTTATTTTTCTTTTTTGTAGAGCGGTCATTCAGTTTTTAACTAAATGTAAATATGCTTTATTCTATAAGAATAAACAGGACGAGTAAACCTAGTTTATGAACAAACAAGTGTTAAGTTTAGAAAAGCTAATTAATGATTTTGGTTGTTAAATGTTATTTCAAAGAAGGTTCCTTTTTTTTCCAGCATAGTTAATTCTCCGTCTAATTGACTCACAAAAATTTCAATTAATTCCATACCTAAATTATCTTCTTCACTTTCTAGTATATCAATAGGTATTCCTGAACCATTATCACCTACTAATAATTTGTAGTTATTATCATCGTCAATTGTAAAATGAATAATTATTTTACCCTTATCTAATCCTTTAAAAGCATATTTGAGGGCGTTGGAAATTATTTCATTTAATAGTAACCCTAAAGGGATAAGTGTATCAGTATTGAATTTAACATTGTCAATTTTTATGTCAAGAAAAATATCACAATTAATAGAATAGGTATTAATTAAATCATTGGTTAAAGCAACTATATAATCTTGAAAATCGATGTGGGCTAAATCGCCTGTTTGATACATTCTTTCATGAATTAAAGCCATCGAGTGTATTCTGTTTTTAGCTTCATCAAATAATGCTAAGGCAGCTTCATCTTTAGTATATCCTGATTGAATACTTAACAAGCTTATTATTACTTGCATGTTGTTTTTTACCCTGTGATGAATTTCTTTTAATAAAATTTCTTTTTCATCTTTTTGGGTTTTAATCAATAATGTACGTTCTCTTACTTTTGCTTCTAGTTCTTTACTAATTTGACGTTGTTGTTTCTCTTTAAAAGAGGATATTTTATATATTATATAAAATATAAAGAGCGTGAAAAGAAGAATTGTCCACCACTCTTTCCACCATGGAGCAGATATTTCAAAACTATATGAAGCTGGGTGTTGATTCCAAACACTATCTTCATTTCTTGCTTTTACTTCAAATTTATATTCCCCAGGAGGAAGGTTAGAATAGGTAGCTGAGGTTTTTTCTGTAGCACTAAACCATTCATCATCGAATGGTGTTAGTTTAAACCGATACTTTATATCTTCAGGAAATGTTAGGTTTATTGCAGAAAACTCAAACGTAATATGGTTTTTGTTATGTGGAAGCGTGAGTGTTTTAGGTAGATTATTCCATCTAGTTAATTCTTTAGAATATTTTAGCCAGTCAACATCTTCAAAAAATAATTTGATATTATTAATATTAATATTGGGTTCAAAAACATTTGTTTTATCCTGAGTAGGGTTGTATTTGATTAAACCTTTGACTGTTCCGATCCACAAATTACCTTTTTTATCTTCAAAAATTGATCTGTTATTACATTCAACACCTTTAAAACCTTGTTTTGATTTGTAGTTTTTGATTTTATCAATTTCGCCATAACTATCAAAAGTAATTTTATCAATTCCGTTGTTTGTTCCAATCCATAAATTCCCCTTTTTATCTCCGTGTATTAAGTAGATAATTCCAGATGCTAATCCATCATCAACAGTTATAGATGTAAAATCTAGTCCATTGTATCTTACAACACACCTATCTGTTCCAAACCAAATATTACCAAACTTATCTTCTGTTATGCAGGAAATAAAGGAATTACAAAATCCACTAGCATCTGCGTAGTTTGTAAATTTCCCATCT
>Ga0256845_1001319_pt1 | contig 20186 bp, 23 predicted proteins | sample RiftiametaG_FD_189101 | JGI IMG/M metagenome (GOLD analysis project Ga0256845, IMG submission 189101) | Tube worm associated microbial communities from hydrothermal vent at the East Pacific Rise, Pacific Ocean - Riftia | ecosystem: Host-associated > Annelida > Integument > Unclassified ...
AAACAGTGGAGTTGAGGGAATTTTAATCCCTGGAGCCGATATAAATGACTTAGAAAAAGCTAAAAAAATTGCTCATGAAAATGGAAATATATATTTTGCTGCGGGAGTTCATCCCTATCATCATGAGCAGTATGATGAGAAAATTTTAAGAAAATTTTTAGAAGATGAAAAGTGCATAGCTGTTGGTGAATGTGGGCTTGATTACTATAGACTTCCAGAAGATGAAGCAGAAAAAAAAGTAGAAAAACTTGAGCAACAAAAAGTTTTTAAAAAGCATATTGAGTTAGCAAAAAGTGTTAATAAACCACTTATAGTTCATATTCGAGATGCAAATAATGACAGTAAAAGAGTTTTACTAGAAAATGGAGCAAGTGAGATAGGTGGAGTTTTGCACTGCTATAATGCAAGTGAACATCTTTTGAGCTTAGCAGATGAAGGATTTTACTTTGGTATTGGAGGGGTTTTAACTTTTAAAAATGCTAAGCAATTAGTAGAAGTATTACCTAAAATACCACTTGATAAACTAGTCGTTGAGACTGATGCACCATATCTTACACCACATCCTTATAGAGGTAAAAGGAATGAACCCGCATATACCAAGCACGTCATTCAAAAAATAGCTGATTTACTGCAAAAAGATGTTAAAGAGATAGAAAACTTAACTACAACCAACGCTAAAAGGCTTTTTAAAGCATTTGCAAAGTGAAAATTAGGTATTATAATTGCTTTAATGGTGATTATAATACTTAAGGGAGTTCGATGTTGTTTAGATTTTTGATTTTAGTTGTACTATTATTACAAAGTGCAAATGCATTTTTGAGTACAGAAACAAATTATCGTGAGCAAGCAAAGGTTTTAAAAAGCCTTGATATTGATCCAACTTTCATGACAGATCTTCTTTTTATAACCATGAAAGAAGATGCAGATAGATATAAAACAAAACACTTTTTAAGAGTACTAGAAAATGGTAATAGATTTATACCAGTTTTAAGAAGTATGCTAAAAGAGGCAGAAGTTCCAGATGCTTTTTTATATCTTGCTATGGCTGAATCAAACTTTATTCCAAGAGCATATTCTAGAGCTAGAGCAGCTGGAATTTGGCAGTTTATGCCTTATACTGGAAGAAAATTTGGTTTAGAAATTAACCTTTATGTTGATGAAAGGCGTGATCCAATCAAATCAACTGAGGCTGCTATAAAGTATCTAAAATATCTTCACAAAAGATTTGGAAAGTGGTATCTTGCTGCTATTGCTTATAACTGTGGAGAAGGAAGAGTAAGCAAAGCAATAAAAAGAGCTGGTACTGACGACTTAGCAGTTTTACTAAACAAGTACAAAAAATATATCCCAAGAGAGAGCAGAATATATATAAGAAAAATTATGATGATGGAGCACCTCTCAAATAGTACAGATTTTATAGTTGGGCATGATGCTGGATATTTGATGAACAGGGGTTCAACTCATACTTTTGCAAAAGTAGAAGTAAAAGGTGGCACAACACTTAGCAATATAGCAGATAGCTTAGGAATGTCATATAAAGAGATAAGATCATATAATCCTCATCTAAAATATGGATTTGTTCCGCCAAAAAAAGGGACTTATCATCTCTATATTCCTTATGGAAAGCAAACAGCGTTTGCACAAAACTTTGACCCTAGGAAAGACAATGGAAGATTTTATATTCATAAGGTAAAAAGAGGAGATTCTCTTTACTCCATAGGCAAAAGATATGGAGTCTCTTACAAAATAATAAAAGATTTTAATAGATTAAAGTCAAATAACCTAAGAATCAATAAAAAGCTTGTAATTCCTGTGTTAAAACCTAAAACAAGAAGTTATACAATAAAAACAGGTGATACAATAGGAAAAATATCAAGAAAATTCAACGTAACAGTAAACACTATCATGAAGGTTAATAATAAAAAGAATTCAAGAATAGTAGTGGGCGAGAGGATTGTTATACCATATGTTTATTAGAACTTTTATATTTATAATTGCAATTTTAATTTTCAGTGGTTGCTCAAGTCGTCAGTATGTTTACAGTAATAGAAGTCATACTAACAACAATAATAAATCTGCAGGAGAGATAAAAAACTCTAAAAACATGCATAGAGCAACTATGCGACCATATACTGTACTTGGTAAAAAATATTATCCTACAAAAGTAAGTATTAATGATTCTTTTAGCGGAATTGCAAGTTGGTATGGACCAAATTTTCATAATAAATTAACTTCCAATGGTGAATATTATAATATGTATGCTATGACTGCAGCTCATAAGACTCTACCTATGAATACAATGCTAAGAATAACTAACCTTGAAAATGGAATAAAAATAGTTGTAAGAGTAAATGACAGAGGACCTTTCGCAAAGTCAAGAATCATAGATCTCTCTAATCAAGCAGCACATAGAATAAATATGGTAAAAAAAGGGACAGCTCCAGTTCGCATTGAAGTGATAGGTTTTAATGGTGTTGTTGGAAGTAGTGCAGGAACTACTCAAAGTATTGTTATGGGTAATTATGCAGTTCAAATTGGTGCATTTAGAAATAAAGATGGAGCATATAGGTATGCGAAACAGTATAGAGAAGTAGAGGGTAGATATAGTTCCAAAGTAGTTAAGGGTCAAAAAGATGGAGTGGTACTTTATAGAGTTTATTTAACGGGCTTTAAGAGTGAAGGTGAAGCAAGAGATTATAAATCAAATGATGGCTTTCGTGGCTCATTCATAGTAAGAGAGTAGTAATATGATAAATATAAATAGAAAAACAAAAGAGACAGATATAAATATAGAGTTAGAATTATACGGAAATGGAAAGTCCAATATATCAACAGGTATTGGTTTTTTTGACCATATGTTAGAGGCATTTTCAAAGCACTCTTTGATTGATTTGAATGTTACATGTAAAGGTGATACTCATATAGATTTTCACCATAGTGTAGAAGATGTTGGTATCGTTATAGGGGAAGCTTTGAGAGAGGCAATATATCCAGTCCAAAATGTCGAGAGATACTCTAATGTAATTGTAGTTATGGATGAGGCTGCTGTAGAGAGTTGCTTGGATCTTAGTAATCGTGCTTACTTGGTATATGATGTAGATTTAAGTGGCAAAGTGGGAGAGTTTGATGCTGAACTTGCAGAGGAATTTTTTAGAGCCGTTGTTAGTAGTGCAGGATTGACTCTTCATATTGAGTGCAAACGTGGTAAAAACAAGCACCATATTCTTGAAGCTGCTTTTAAATCATTTGCTGTAGCTCTTCGTCGTTCTATTGTTAAAAATGATAGAGTTGGAGTACCTAGCACAAAGGGTGTTTTATGATAAAATTTTTAGTATTTGATGTAGATGGCTGCTTAACTGATGGTAGTATTATTTATGGAAGCAACAAAGATGAATATAAGGCCTTTAATGTAAAAGATGGTTTAGCTATTGCTTCATGGAGTAGACTTGGGCTAAAGAGCGCTATTATAACAGGAAGAAACTCTAAAGTTGTAGAGAGACGTGCTTGTGAATTAAATATTACTCATCTTCATCAAGGAATAAAAGATAAAAAAACACTTTTAGAAAAGATATTAAAAGAAGAAAATTTAACTTGGGAAAATATTGCAGCTATTGGAGATGACCTTAATGATATTGGTATGCTTAAAAGCGTAGGTTGGTCATTTACGCCAAATGATGGCGTAAGCTTGATAAAAAAGAGTGTAAAAACAGTACTTAAAACCAATGGCGGTAGAGGTGCAGTACGAGAAATGATTGATATTATTGTTGAAAAAGAGGGACTTGAAGAGGAGTTTTTAAAGCTTTGGCAGTAAAATTTTTATACTATTTTTTATTTTCTTTTGTTGCAATTATGGTATTTTTATTATATCAAAAGCCATACAATGTTGCTCAAAGTAAAGATAGTAAAGATAATCCCAATATAGAGATGATAAATATGGTAAACTACTCTATCACAGAAGATGGAATTGCTCATGTAGTTAAGGCATCAAAAGTTTTAAGATTTGTAGACAGAGATGAATTTTATAACATAGATACGATAAGAAGAACAAAAAGTACACTTTTAGAAAAACTAAAAGCAGATAGTGGACTATTGGTTAAAGATGATTTACAACTTGCAGGAGATGTTCGTTATTTAAACAGTGATAGTGTTCAGTTTCAATCACAAGAAGCAGATTATAATTTAAAAACAAAAGTGGTTAAAACTGATGTTGATTTTATGCTAAAAGACAAGAGAAGTATAACAAGAGGAACTTCTATGGTTTATAATACCATAGAGGGTAAAATATATGCAAATAATATTAAATCTATTTTAGAGGAAGAACAGAAGTGAAGTCATTATTAGTAGTACTTGGATTGGTAAGTATTTTAAGTGCCGAGATGGTAGAAGTAGTAGCAGATAAATTTTACGCTGATGAAGTGAAGCAGATAACAGAGTTTACAGGTAATGTTGTAGTTACTAAAGGTAAAGATAAATTAGTAGCAAAAAAGGTGATAATAACTTTTGACAAACAGAGACAACCTCTTAAGTATACGGCAACTGGAAATGTAACGATAGATATGGTGATGAAAGATAAGATTTATTTTGGAAAAGCTCAAACTATGATATATAATCCAATAAAAGACCAATATACACTTATGAAAGATGCTTTTTTACATGAAAAAGTGACTAATAAAAAAGTTTATGGAGATAAAATTTTTGTAAACCAAACAACAGGACGTTATGAAGTAGAGAGTGATGGAAAGAGACCTGTCAAATTTATATTTAAAGTAGAAGAGAAGAAGAAAAAATGATAATTATAAAAGAAGCAAGTTTTGTAAAATCTGCCGAGAAAATGGATCAAGTTTTAGATGAAGATTGCAGTGAAGTAGCTTTTATTGGGCGTAGTAATGTTGGTAAAAGCTCTATTATAAATGCACTGACTAAAAGAAAAGGTTTAGCAAAAAGCTCATCAACACCAGGTAAAACAAGACTAATAAACTTTTTTGATATTGTATTTAAAAAAAATGATCAAGATTATAGTGCAAGATTAGTGGATCTTCCTGGTTTTGGTTATGCTAGGGTTTCAAAATCTATGAAGAATGAATGGCAGAGAACTTTGACAAAGTTTATCAAAGAGAGAGAATCAATAAAACTTTTTATTCATCTTGTAGATTCGCGTCATCCTGAACTTGAAATAGACAAAGAGGTATCAGCTTATCTTCATGAAATATGTAGAGAAGATCAAATAATTTTAGTTATATTTACAAAAGCAGATAAATTAAAACAAAAAGATGTAAGTGCTTTGAAAAAGATATATCCAAATTGCCTTACAGTATCTAGTTCCAAGGGTAAAGGAATACAAAAAGCAATAGATATTATATTTGAGTCTCTATTTGGAGAGCACAATATTGATTAAATATGTAAAAGCACAGCTTTCTGATATAAAAGAGATGCAAGATTTGGTCGCTCATGAAGTTAAAAAAGGTACAATTCTTTTTAGAAGTTCCGATGAAATAGCAACTAATATACGTTCTTATGTCATATCTAAAAAAGATGATATTATAGTGGGTTTTGGTGCTCTTCACTTTCATGCTTATGATTTAGGAGAATTAAGGAGCCTTATAGTAAGTGATACATGCCGAGGTAAAGGGATTGGTAAAGGTATGGTAAAAATCATGCTAGAAGAGGGAAAAAGTTTAAATGTTAAGAAGGTTTTTACTCTTACTTATGAACAAAGTTTTTTTGAGTCAATTGGCTTTAAAGAGATTCCAAAAGAATCATTACCAGCTCACAAGATTTGGGCTGATTGCATTAAATGTAAGCACTTTCCAGTATGCGACGAAGTAGCACTGATAATAGCTATTTGAGATTTACTCTCATTTGCTTGAGTTTGGTTGTTTACCAAATCATAAGCTCACTATACACATTTTTGCCACTTTTTGTAGGTGTCTTTTTTTCATATATAGTTATAAATCTTGAAAAAGAACAAAACATAATTTATATATATTTATCTTTTGCTTACCTTACCATATATGATTTGGATAAAGGTTTTTATCTATTTTCTTCTATTTTATTTTTTATACTTTTTTACTATCTTTTTGTAGATAAAATAAGAAACTTTTTTACATGCAGTAACTGTGTTGCAGCTATTTATGTCATTGCAGCATATTTAGGGCATTCTTTATTGAACTCTTTTATAGCATATGTTTTAAATCAAGATATGCCATCTTTTTCACAAGGGTATTTTTATTATATTGTTTTAGATATTATTTGTGCCATTATTCTTTTTAAAGGGAAAGTATGAGAATAAGAATACTACTTTTTGCTTTTTTTGCTTTTTGGCTAGTTTTACTTGTACGAATATACTATATAAGTATCAAGTCAAATGCTTATTATGAAGAGATAGCAAAACAAAATGCTGTGAAAGTAGAAGATTTAGCTCCTTTTAGAGGATCTATCTTAGATATCAATGGTAAGCCACTCTCTGTTAATAAACTTGGCTTTAGTATTGGTATAAAACCACAGCTTAGCAGTTCAAGGAAAAGAGAAGTTTTAGAAAGAGAAATAAATTTTTTAGTTAAAAATATAGATGGATTAGAGTTTAAAAATCTAAAAAAACTATATATAAAACGAGATTCTCCATATGCACATGGTTTTGTAAAGGTTGTTGATTTTATATCATATGATGATGTGATAGGAAAATTTTCAAAACTCTCATTAAGAGACAATTTGAAGATAAATATATCTTCTAAACGATATTATCCCTATAAAGAGTTAGCTTCACATGTAATAGGCTATGTTGCAAAAGCAAACTTGAAAGATGAACAAGAAAATTCAGTTGCAAAGCTTACAGGTTTTATAGGTAGAACTGGAATTGAGAAATACTATAACTCTGTTTTAGAGGGACAAAAAGGTGTTAAAAGAACAAAAGTAACAGCATTTAATGAAGAGTTAGAAGAGATTGATAAAAAGCTACCTGTGAGTAATAATATAAAACTTAGTTTAGATTTGGATCTCCAAAAGTATGTAGCGAAGATATTTGGCGATAAAAGTGGCGCTATCATCGTTATGAATGCAAATAGTGGAAAGATATTAGCTGCTGGAAGTTTTCCAGAGTATGATTTAAATCAATTTGTTAGTGGAATTAGCCATAAAGAGTGGAAAAATTTGGCAAGTGATTTTAATCATCCTTTTACAAATAAACTTATAAATGGACTTTATCCTCCTGGTTCTGTTGTAAAGATGGGAGTAGCTTTGGCCTTTTTGGAGACAGGTTTAGTTACTCCTTATACAAACTATTACTGTACTGGTTCGTTGGAATTAGGTGGAAGAAACTTTAGATGCTGGAAAAATAGAGGTCATGAAAAAACAAGTTTAAAAAAAGCCATAAGAGAGAGTTGTGACGACTATTTTTACAAAGGAAGTCTAAAAGTTGGTATAGATAAAATTGCACCTGTTTTAAGAAATATTGGTTTTGCTACTAAAACAGGAGTAGATTTACCTTATGAATTTATAGGCTCAGTTCCAGGACGTTCTTGGAAGATGCAAAAATATCAGAAGCCATGGTACCAAGGTGAAACATTAATTACTTCTATTGGTCAAGGGTATTTTTTAACAACACCTTTACAAGTTGCAAGATATACTGCACTTTTAGCGACAGGTTCAAGTATTACGCCACACTTTATACAAAGTGTTGGTGGACTAGACATTGATTATGGTAAAAAAAATATTTTATCTATAACACAAAAGAAAAATCTTCCACTTATAAGAAAGGCCATGAGAGAAGTTATATCGCATCCAAGAGGAACAGGACATTGGTATATAAAGTCAAAAATAGATATTGCTGGTAAAACAGGAACAGCTCAAGTGGTAGGCATACCACAGAGTGAAAAAAAACGTATGAAAGAGAATGAATTAGCTTATTTTCATCGTTCACATGCTTGGTTTACAACTTATGGACCTTATAAGAACCCTCAATATGTAGTTACAGTTATGGTTGAACATGGAGGGCATGGTGGAGCAGCAGCAGGAAAAATTATCTCCAAAATCTATGATAAACTTTTGGAGATGGGCTATATAAAGTAGACTAAAAAAGCTCTTTTAAACTGTTTTGTAGCATAAGTGTTATTATGATAAGCAGTCCAATTCCTGCTGATTTGTTGTAAAGTTTGTTTGCTGTTATAAAAATAAGCATTATAGAAGCTGATGCCATGCATAAGATATCAAAGCCATATTTTGAAAAATTAAGTGTAAGAGGGTTTACTATAGCGGCACTTCCTAAAACAATAGAAAAATTAGCAACATTACTACCTATGATATTTCCAATTACCATATCTGTATTACCTTTTTTTGCGGCTGTTATACTAACAACAAGTTCAGGAAGACTAGAACCAAAAGCTATAAGAAGTAAAGATATAATCCACTCATTAACGCCTAGTCCTCTTGCTATGGCAGATGCACTTTCTACAGTATAGTTTGCACCAACGATGACAAGAGCAAATCCTAAAAGTAAAAATAGTATAGTTTTTGTCCATTTAAATTTTTCTTTTTGTAAATTTTTATCGACTTCACCTTCTATAGCTTTTGCATCTTTACTTAAGAAAATTAGATAAGCAGCCATTAGGGTAAAGTAGATAAAACCATCAAACTTGCTGATTGTTCCATCATAAATCATAATAAAAAATATGATTAAAGGAAAGAGCGCCCAAGCAGCATCTTTTTTAAATATATCTCTTTTTGTAGTTAAATTTTTTGAAGTTAAAAATATAATTCCTAAAACCAATGCAATGTTAAAAGTAACACTTCCTATAACATTAGCTACCGCCATTTCTGGTTTACCTGCACTACTAGCAGCTACACTTGCAGCCATTTCAGGTAGACTAGTTCCCACAGCTATAAGAGTTGCACCAATAACAAAAGATGATATGTTAAAGTGAAGTGCTATTCTCTCAGACTCTACTATGATATAGTTCGCACCATAAATCAGTGCTCCCATAGATACTAAAAATACTATATATTCCATTTATGTGTTCCTAATTATTAAACTTATTGGTAAGTTAAACTCATTTATGAGTCTTTTTTCTTCTTCTCTCATCTCTCCATCGTCACACTCATGATTGTAACCCTTAACGTGCAGAAGTCCATGAATAAACATAAGAATTATCTCATCTTTAAAACTGTGACCAAACTCATTTGCTTTTATTTTAGCTAAATCGCTATTGATTACTATTGAACCTAGTGGAAAATGAGGAAAATCTTCTAATGGGAAACTAAGAACATCAGTAGTTTTATTAACTCCTCTTTGTTCTAAATTTATTGTTTTCATGGTTTCATTATTTACTATTATTAACTCTATTATTTTTGACTCGCTAGCAATGCTTTCTAAGATTTCAATCTCTATTTCTATATTTGTTTGGTTATCTAATTCTATCATTAAAAAAGCTCCATTTGTACTATCTTCTTCTCTTTAATTAACTCTTCAAATGCTTCTTTTTTGCCGTGTATTAAAGCGTATCTAAATTCTCTTTTTTCAAGTTCATCAACATTTTTGACAATCAATTTTTTATCAACTCTTTCATAAAGATACTTTAACTCTTTTTCATAAAGCTCAAAATTACTCTCAAAAATAATAACTCGTCTAGTAGTACCAAAATCACTTTTTTCTAATCTTGAAGTTACAAATTGAGGATAAAAATGTTCAAAGTTGTTGAAATTTTCTATTTTAAACTTTATTTTCAATTCATCAAGGTATTCTATCAATGAGCATAGATATGGAATAAAAAATGATGAAAGTCTAATATCTTTTACAAATCTCTCTTTATAAACAAAAGATGTATGAAAAATACCGTGTTCAAAGATTTGATCAGGTTCTATCGCTGTAGGTAGTTGTCTTACAGTCGGATCAACACTTTTAATAAAAGAGCTTTTAATAACAAAAAATAGTGTCTGTTTTTCACTTTTTAAAATTTGCATTAAAGCTTCACTTGGTATGTTTGAGAGTAATCTAGCACGCTCTTCTATATGTAAAGATTTTGCAAGGTCATACTGGACATCTAAGAGAGGAATAAAGTTAAAATATTTTTGTGTTGCATAAAAACGAGCAAGTTTTATCAAGCTCATATCTAAATCCTCAACACTAATCCAAGCTATCTCCTCATCACTTATCTTTGGTATGAGTTGGGTTAGTATACAATAAGCACCATTTTCAACTGCGACTTCAATCTCTTCATTAGAACTGTTAACATCTATAAAGAGGTCGCCTCTTTTGATTTTACTAGAGGAAATCTTTATATTTTCTATAGAATTAACTGATGGAGCATTTAGTAAAACTCCACCACTAATTCTTACAATAGAGTCTATTTTAGCCAACAGGTGTTCCGCTCTTCTTTGGGCTCTCAGGTCTCATAAGAGCTAATCCATTTTTGTCTTTAGCCGCCAATAGCATTCCTTCACTAAGCATTCCCATGATTTTTGCAGGTTTAAGGTTTGCAACTATACAGACTTGAGTATTTACTAAATCTGCAGGTGCATAGTATTCTTTAATTCCTGCAATCACTTGTCTAGTTTTCTCTTCACCCAAATCTACTTTTAATTTTAACAGTCTATCACTTTTTTCGACTTCTTCAGCCTCAATAATTGTGCCAATTTTCAAAGATGTTTCAAAAAACTGGTCTATGGTTATGATAGATTCTATCTTCTTCTCTTTTTTCTTTTTTTCTAATTTTTTTGTAGTAGGCTCAGGAGTTTCCAATACTTCTTCTTCGATTCTTGGAAAAAGAGGTGGGATTTTTTTAATAACAAAGTCAGCAAGTAACTCTTTTTTATCTATAAGTTTTGTATAACTCTCAGTGTTTACTTTAAAACCAAGTGCAGTTGCTATCTTATCTGCCGTCTTAGGCATAATAGGGCTTACAAGCACAGTTACACGAGCTAGTATGTTCGCTACAAGTCCAACTACTGCTAAAGCTCCATCTTTGTCACCTTTTTTCATTTTGTTCCAAGGCTCATGAGCTGTAATTGCTCCATTTGCAATAGTAAGAACTTTCCATAAGTCTTCAAGGTAACGGTTTGTTTGAAGTAGATTTAGCTTATCTTCAATATTTTCTAAAAGAGTGTCTACTTCACCAAGTTCTTTTACATGTAGAGCTTTTACATCTTTAGAAGTTATTATTCCTTCGCTATATTTTCCACTCATGCCGATGATGCGGTTAAGAAGATTTCCAAACTCGTTTCCAAGGTCAGAGTTGATACGGTCGATTAGAGCTTTTTGGCTAAAATCACCATCTTGCCCAAAAGGAACTTCACGAAGTAAAAAGTATCTAAAATTTTCAAGCCCATAAGCATCTGCTACCTCTTTTGGGTTTACAACATTGCCTTTAGACTTACTCATTTTTTCACCATTTCTAGTCCACCAACCATGAGCTGCTACGTGAGTTGGAAGAGGTAGTCCAAGACTCATTAAAAATGCTGGCCAGTAAATAGCGTGAAAACGAAGTATGTCTTTTCCTACTAAATGCATAGTTGCAGGCCAAAAGTCCATGTTTTTCTCATCAGTTCCATATCCAAGAGCAGTGATATAGTTTAAAAGAGCATCAAGCCAAACGTACATAACGTGTTTTGGGTCATTCATCTCAGAAGGTAGTTTAACACCCCAATCAAAACTAGTACGAGTGATAGAAAGGTCACGAAGTCCCTGTTTTACAAAAGAGATTACTTCGTTTTTCTTTCCCTTTGGAAGAACACATTGCTCATCATCACTATACCATTTTAGAAGTTTTTCTTGATAATCTGAGAGTTTAAAAAAGTAACTTTCTTCTTTTACAAGTTTAGTTGGCTTACCACAATCAGGACAGCCCTCACCATCCATAAGTTGAGTCTCTGTAAAAAATGTTTCACAACTTACACAGTAGTAACCTTCATACTCACCTTTGTATATGTCACCCTTGTCAAACATGGTTTTAAAAGCTTTTTGAACGCCTTTTTTATGGTCGGCATCAGTTGTACGTATAAACTTATCATAGCTTATATCAAACTCATCCCATAGAGCTTTGAATTTTCCACTAATTTCATCAGCATACTCTTGAGGTTCTCTTCCCCTACTTTTTGCCGCTTCTTCTATCTTTTGACCATGCTCATCTGTTCCAGTTAAGAAAAAAGTTTTGTCTCCTTTTAGACGGTAGTATCGTGCCATTGTGTCGGCTATGATAGTTGTATATGCGTGTCCTATGTGAGGAATATCATTTACATAATAAATTGGTGTAGTTACATATTTTGTGTTGTTCATATTTATCTCCATATTGTTTTCGAGGACAGACATCTTTTACTTTGCAAAAGCAGCCTGTCCCGCTCAGTTCACTTAGAATTCAAATCCACCAGTTTCACCATGAGACATACTCTCATAGACTGATTTTACATAATCTACTCTTATTTCGCACTCAAAAGTTTTTTCGCACTTCATGCAAGAGTCTATATTTTTATTTTTTTGACACTGTTGTAGCGCCTTTTTTTTATCATCTAAATTTTTTTGATACTCTTCAGTAGTATTACTACTCATAAGTCTTTAGAACCCTTTTTATCTCATCGTTTGAACCAAAAAAACATGGAGATGTATCATGAGCATGTTTAGGAGTGATGTCAAGCAATCTTTTTTTACCATCTATCGCTTGTCCACCAGCTTTTTCAAATATAAAAGCATAAGGCAATACTTCAAATATTAATCTTAATTTACCTTTTGGCAAATCGCTTGTACTAGGATAAGAGAAAAGTCCACCACCTTTTAATAATATATGATGAAGATCTAAAACCATACCGCCAGAGTAACGAAGTCTATATCCATCAGCAAAAATATCATCTATCATTTTCTTATGTTTATTTGGCCAACACATTTGAGTAGAACCCGGGGCATTTAGTTTGCCTTTCTCTTTAAGTTTTATCTCTTTATAAAAATAAAATTCATTGAGTCTGTTTAGTCTATACATACGTACTTTATCGGTTGCTATTACAAGCTCAACTCTTGGTCCATAGACAACATAAGCACTTGCCAATAAATTTTTCCCACTATAATCATTTTCGTATATTCCAAATATAGAACCAACACTCTGATCTACGTCAAGTAGACTAGAACCATCAAGTGGATCATATCCCACTAAATATCTACCTTCGGCGTGTACAGGAGTTTTATCTTGCTTCTCTTCACTTACAATCTCTTTTATAGAGGTTATTTTCTTAAACTCATTTTCTATAAATATATCACTTTTTATATCTAGTTTTAGCTGAGTGTCGCCTGTTGCATTTTGTTCTTCAGAGTAACCAGTATCATCATACATAATGGCTTCGCTAATTTCGATTGCAGAACGTTTTATGGCTTCAAAAATTTCTTTCATATTATCTCACTTTCTTTGCATTTTTTAAAATCCATTCTACAATGGAGTTTGTATTGTTTAAGTCTAAGATTTTTAGATGCTTTGGCAAATCATAATCATCAAGGTTGATACTATTATCAATTGCTAAAGCATTTGACATAGGAAAATAGTCCTCTTCAAGTTTGTTTCTAAAAACGGAGAGTCTTGGTAGTGGAAGAGTCTTAAGACCTTCAACTAAAAGTATATCAAATTTACCTAACATCTTTATAATATCATCTATACTTTTTTCACGTTGAGACAAAAGTGTAGTTCTTGTTGGGCTTGCTACAACAACTTCTGCACCAGTTTGTGCAAATTTCCAACTATCTTTTCCCTCTTTATCAAATACTGCTTTGTCACTAGGGTCATGTTTAACGATAGCTAAAGAGTATTTCTCTTTTAAAGCATTTGCAACTTTGACGATAAGAGTAGTTTTTCCACTTCCTGATGGACCGCTAAAAGCGATAGCTAAAGAGCTCATAATCTGCCTTACTTGTAAAATATTTGCGATTATATCTAAATAGGACATAAATTATGATAAAATTCATTTTTAAAGGAAAATAATGAATAAAAAAGTTTTATCTATTTTAGTTTTTTCATTTCTCTTTATGGGTTGTTCGCAAAAAGTAAATAAATATGCAAAACCAACAGATATTTTGCATGAACAATCTTTAACTCAAACGAGAAAAGTAGAGATAAAATCAAAGAATATTACCAAGGTATATATTATAGTAACATATATAAATCAGATAGACCATGAATTGGCAGGTTTTGATGATGAAGTAGATAAATTTATCGTGAGTATCTATATACCAAGCGAACAAAGACAAGAGTTATATGATGAGATACTTTTTGTTATCAACGGAAAAGAGCAGAGTTGCATAACAACTTTGAAAGAAGATGCTCCTATATTAAAAATTATTCCTTCGCCAAATCCTTGGAGTAAATATTATTATGTTGAAGCTCCAAGAGAGTTAAAAAGTAAAGATATAACTCTTAAGTTCAAAATTTTTAATTATGAAAGCAGAGTTTTATCTTTTTCTAAAGATTATCTCTAAATTTATCTGTTTTGTCAGGAAATGTTAAATCCTTGAAAAGATTGTAAATAGAGATAGGCTCACCTAAAATCCACATATATGTAATATAGTTTGAAAGAACTTTTTTACCATATTTTCTACTCTCAGCATAATGGACTAGTTCCATACTTAAAAAAGGCTCATAAGATCCTTTTTTAAATGTATTAGCTTGTAAAAGTCTTTTTGTAAAACCAATTCCTCCATTGTAGGCATAAGCTATAAAAAGAGGATGGTATAAAGAATGCTCTAACCAATCAAGATGTATGTTTGCAAATTCTAAAGCTATTTTTGGGTTAAACATGTCGTCCAAATCAAAGTTCTCTATGTTCTGTTTTTTTGCAATTGAGTGAGCTAAGAATGGCATAAACTGCATCATTCCAAGGGCATAAGAGTGACTTATGGCAGAGGGAATTAAGTAGCTTTCTTGACGTGCAATAGCCATTATTAATGCAAGTCTTTGTTTGCTTACGTTTTTTATATATTTATAATAAGGTATTGGAAAGTAGTGGTCTTTGTATCCACTTGCTTTTTCCATTAAATATGAGTAATGAGGAAGAGTATTTCCATAAAGATATGTTTGTGCAATATTTTTAAGTTCTTCAGAGGTCTTATTTGTAGTTTCTTTAAGTAATTTTGTCCACTTAAAAGGGTCTTTTTCATCGTAAGTAGGGTGTGTTTGCCACGCTTTTGCTATCATGATTCTTCCGTTTTTTATGCCCATAAGTTGAGTATAAATATTGCTATCAAAACTTTTTTTTATTAGATTTTTATACTTTTTATCCTTAGTAATTAAAAATTGCCAAAAAAGTACTTTATCTTTATCCATTATATAGTATGCTTTTTTATACGCTTCGTCAAAAAATGCCATTGCAAGAGTGTTGTATCTAAGTTGAAGAGCATTTAAACCCAAGAAAAAAAGACTTTCATGAGATAATGCTTTAGAAAATCTATTAATATATATAAGAGATTTATTGAAAGTTTTTAATTCTCTATTAGTAATTACATATCTTATAGTTGCATTTATTTTCCAATTTTTTTCTAATTCTTTTATCTTTTTTTTACTGATTTCATGGTCTAAAAATGTTTTCCTATATTTATTTCCGACACTATTAAATACATTAAAGAAAAGATTTGAATCACCATCAATCATACTTTGAAATGGATTTTCTGAGTAGATTACATGTAGAGATTTTGAAATCTTGTATGTGCTAAGTCTTTTTTCAATATTTTTAAGCTCATCTTTATCTATTTGTGTTGCATTAAATAGAGAAAATTTGATGGCTAAGCATTCGTCATCACTTTTTAAAAGTGACTTTAATTGCATTTTTAAGCATTTTGAAACTTTTGTAAAACCAGGCTCTTTAAGTCTATTGGCAAATGCGTGAAAAAGTTTCATACTCATATGACTTGTAAGTTCTAAGAGTTTTTCTGCTTCCTTAGGAGTAGTGCTGGGTTTTTGAAGATATCTATAGATGTAAAAATCTCTTGCTATTCCTCGTGGCTTGTCATCAAACCATGATATATTTTTTGGAACACCAGAGAGCAAAGAGGTTGAAAAAAGAAGGCAGAGTAGTAGACCTCTGCCTATTGTTTTAAAGCCCATTTGCTAAACTAAAGAGTAGTTTAACAGCAAAAAGGTCAATAAATTGAAGAGATATTATGAGTATAATTGGAGCTAAATCAATTCCACCAATCATAGTAGGAAAATATTTTCTCATGAACTCATAAACTGGTTCTGTAAGACGTCTTAAAACTTGAACTATAGGGTTATATGGGTCAGGTCTTACCCAAGTGATAAGAGCTGAGATGATGACAACCCAGATATATATGTTTAAAACCATGTGTAAAATTTGTGCTATTGCTTCGACTAATGTTGATAAAACCATCATTTTGTTGTCTCCTGTAAATAATTTTTAATTAGTGGGTAAACTTCTGAAAGCTCAAGTCCACTCTCTTTTCCTGTTAATAAAATTCTAAGTGTCATTAAGAAGTTTTTGTCTTCGAGTCCACTTTTTTGCTCTAAATATTTTTTAAATTCATCAAAGTTTTCAAAGTATGGAGCATCTTTCATAATCTTTTTTAGTCTATCTAAACTCTCTTTATACTCCTCTGATTTTTTTGGAGCAAATATTGTGTCTATTTTTTCTTTTATCTCAGATGTGGTGTTACACACTTGGGTATATAGTTTTGCTAGTTTTCCTATACTTGCACAGGAGTATCCGAGTCTTTTTGAAAGCTCAACATCTTCTACAAGTTTTATATGCTCACGATTAATAAAACGTAGTTTATCTATATCAAATTTAGCAGGTGTATTTGAAATTTTTTCTAATTCAAACCACTCCATTGCCTCTGCTATAGTAAAAATCTTAGTTGGGACTTCATTGCTAAGTAAAATAAGATAGTTAATGATACTTTCAGGCATAAAGCCTTGGTCAAGTAACCATTTTACATTTCCCTCATTGTAATTTTCATTTAAGATAGCAGGTATATGAGTATACTTTATCTTCTCATTGTAGCCAAGTGATTTTCTAATCCACTCTTGCTTTGGAGAGTTTATAAGGTGCTCTTTATCACGAATGATATGCTTAATGCCTTGTAGCATATCGTCAGTTGCACATGCAAAGTTGTATGTTGGGTACTTATCTTGTCTCATAATTACAAAGCTATCATCATCATTTTTTATTCTTATTGTAAAAGGTAAATTGTTGTTTAGTAGTTCATCATCGCTTACATGTAAGCATTTTCCACTATATTTTTCTGTTTTAAGCTCATCTTGGGTACAAAAACATGCAAATGCTTTTTTCTTGTCCATCAAAAATGAAGCAAACTGTAAGTGGTATTTAAAATTTTCACTTTGGTAGTAAAGAGTGTCATAATTGATGCCAAATATAGATAATATATCTAGTATGTCTTGGTCTTTGCCCTCTATATTTTTGGTTTTATCACTGTCCTCAATACGCACTATAAACATATCGCCTATTTGTTTGGCACAGATGTAGTTTAGAAGGGCTATTCTAAGGCTATTTATATTCATCTCTTGGGTAGGAGAGGGTGCAAATCTATACATTAAAATCCTAATTATTTTTGAGAATTATATCAAGTAGTTTGTTAAACCCAAATTTAATTTGTATTTTTTTGATATAAGTATCATTGCATGATACTATCAATGATACCTAGTATTTGGTTTATGGTCTTTTGACTTGCTTTTTCAATAAACTTTATATTTCTTGAGTTATAATCTATTGATTTCATTTGCTCTCCCATAATAAAGCCTGTAATATTTTCACTCTCACATTCAATATGAAATGGAAAATTTCTTTTCGTGTTTGTAATTGGACATGCAAAAGCAAGTCCGAGATGTTTATTGAATATTTTATTGCTGATGATCATTGCAGGTCTTCTACCTTTTTGCTCATGACCGCTTTGAGGGTTGAAACTTAAAGCAACGATATCACCTTGTTCAGGAATATATTTTACCACTCTTCTAATCCAATTTTATTATCGAATGCCTCATAAGTTAAATAATTATCTGGTAACTGTTCAACTAAGTCGTTAATATCATATTTTTCTCTGGGTTGTTTGATTGGTTCTAGCACGATTTTTTGATTTTCAATTAAAACTTTCATCTTGTCACCAATCGATAAATGAAGTTCCTTCATTATATTTTTTGGGAATCGCAAACCTTGTGAGTTTCCCCAACTTGAGATAGTAGCTGTCATGATGCAGTCCTTGATTTGTATATCCGAAGTATATCATATATTTTATTAGCTGTCAATATATATAATTTCTCCTCTTTATCTTAAGCTTGATTACAATTATTGGAAATCAAATTTAACTAGCATACATCAACTTTTTTGTCACTAGCTCATTTACAACTTTTGGGTTTGCTTTACCACCAGTACTCTTTAGAACTTGCCCAACAAAAAACCCCAATAGCTTTGTGTTGCCTGCCTTAAATTTAGCAACATTGTCTGGGTTTTTTGCAATTATCTCATCTATGAGGGGCTTTAGTTTAGCGGGGTCACTTATCTGTATAAGTCCTTTGTTTTCTACTATTTGTGTTGGGTTTTCACCGGACTTTGCCATCTCTTCAAACACTTGTTTTGATATTTTATTTGAGATTGTACCATCATCAATCATCTTAACAAGTTCAGCTATTTGAGTTGGACTGAACTTTAAATCTGAAGTTTGCTTCAGCTCTCTAGCAACCTCATTGGCCACAATATTAGCTATGTTTATAGGGCTGTTAAGTACTTTCAAAGCCTCTTCATAAAAAACAGAGAGTTGCTCATCACGTGCTAATATATTTGATATTTCATTGTTTAACTCTTTAGTGTACTTCTCAAACAAAGCTTGCTCTGAATCACTTAATGGCACTACTTCACCATCTATTTGTTGTTTTTTTGTTTCTACTTTAGTTACTTGTGTTTTTTTAACCCAAGAGTCTTTAAGTCCTACAATTTTATTAAACACAGGCTTGTCATCTGTGTAATCAATAGGGTCAGCATAAAAATAGCCTTGTCTTTCAAACTGAAATCTAACATCAGGTTTATCGTTTATGACTGTTGGCTCAATGAAAGCATTTTTAATGATTTTCAAAGAGTTCTTGTTTATATCTTCAACTCCCTCTGGTGTTTCAACTAAAAATAGTCTATCATATAGTCTTATTTCTACTGTTATAGCGTGTTTGGCACTTACCCATTGGATAGCACTTTTAACTTTGATACCACTTGTATCTGAGCCACTTTTAGATTCACTATGATACTCTACTTTTAGCTCTACTATGTTTCCACTAGAATCTTTGACTACTTCTTTACATGTAATGATATAAGCATGCTTAAGACGTACAGGTTGCTCTGGCGTCAGACGGAAGTAACCTTTAGGAGGGTTCTCCATAAAGTCATCTCTTTCAATATAGATTTCACGAGAAAATGGAAGTTTCCTTGAACCTTTTTTTGGTACATCTACTGGGTAGTAAGAAGCATCAATCTCTTCAAAACCATCATAGTTTTCGATTGTTACTTTGATTGGGTCAAGCACGCTCATAACACGAGGTACTTTTTTGTTCAAATCATCTCTAATACAAAATTCTAATTGTGAAACATCAACCATAGAGTTTGCTTTTGCTATGCCAATTTGGTCGCAAAAATTCAGAATTGACTCAGGCGTATAACCTCTTCTTTTATACCCTGCGATAGTAGGAAGACGAGGGTCATCCCAACCGCTTACAAGCCCCACTTCAACCAATTCTAAAAGCTTTCTTTTGCTCATAACAGTATAGTTTATGCCAAGACGTGCAAACTCATGTTGATAAGGGCGAGGTGGTGTGAGTTCCAAAGTATTAAGCACCCAATCATATATGTCACGGTTGTTTTCAAACTCTAAAGTACAAATCGAGTGAGAAACCCCCTCAATGTAATCAGATAAACAGTGCGCAAAGTCATACATAGGGTAAACACACCACTCATTGGCTGTTCTAAAATGACGAGCATGTCTTATGCGGTACAAAAGTGGGTCACGCAGTTTCATGTTAGCAGCACTCATATCTATCTTAGCTCTAAGAACGTGTTCACCATCTTTGAACTCGCCATTTTTCATCTTCTCAAAAAACTCTAAATTCTCTTCAACACTACGATTAGCATACTTACTACGTTTTCCTGTCTTTTTTACAGTTCCTCGATATTCACGGATTTCTTCTTCATCTAGGCTATCAACGTATGCCTTTCCCATT
>Ga0256845_1001320_pt1 | contig 20170 bp, 13 predicted proteins | sample RiftiametaG_FD_189101 | JGI IMG/M metagenome (GOLD analysis project Ga0256845, IMG submission 189101) | Tube worm associated microbial communities from hydrothermal vent at the East Pacific Rise, Pacific Ocean - Riftia | ecosystem: Host-associated > Annelida > Integument > Unclassified ...
CTCTATTATATGAAAAATGTCTCTATCGCCTTTGACCTGATAATAATTTTTAAGACAGTAAAAACTGTGCTTTTCAAAAAAGGATCAAGATAAAACGAGCCACACAACATATTGTTTTTAAATATTTCTTTTCCGTTCAGACAAATAAATTCCCCGTATATTGAATACCGTTAAAAACCATTTATAGTTGACGAAACGAGGCGTATCAGGTTATATATGCGAGTTTTGTCTGCATACAGATGAGGAAAATTCCCTCCTCCATCCACTCGCCCTGCGGTATCCGGTTACCTCAAAGCTCCATAACGGCCAGTAATTGCAGAAATTACCAATAACACAGTCCTCTTATCACTAACAAACAGCCAGAGATCAACTTTCTATAAACATAGGCACAGGTAAAGGAAAAAAGTAATGAAAGCAATTATCGCCCTGGAAGACGGGACAATTTTTGAAGGACAATCCTTTACCGGTCACGGCGAAGCCGTTGGTGAAATAGTCTTCAATACTTCACTCAGCGGCTATCAGGAAATTTTGACTGACCCTTCCTATACCGGTCAGATTGTTACTATGACCTACCCGCTGATCGGCAATTACGGGATTAATCCTGATGATATGGAATCAGCCACCGTTCATCCCATGGCTTTTCTTGTTAAAGAATATAATCCATACCCATCAAATTACAGATCAACCAGACCACTTGCAGAATTCCTTCAGGAGTTTGGTGTACTCGGAGTCGAAGGTTTTGACACCAGGGCACTTGTCAAACATATACGCACCAGAGGGGCAATGAAAGGTATCGTTTCAACACAAGATCTTGACACTGATTCTCTTATCAAAAGAGCTGCTGAGTGGCCGGGACTTGTTGGCCGGGATATGGTCAAACGTGTAAGCTGCAAAGAGCCCTACGGCTGGGCCGACAATAAACCCGCTCCAGGTACGGATTTTTCCACAGCCCGTTGTAACACTAATAGCCCTCTAAACGTGGTCGCTTTTGATTTCGGCATTAAATATAATCAACTGAGACTGCTTACAGAAAAAGGCTGCAGGGTTCAGGTTGTACCCGCCACAACGAGCGCAAAAAGCGTTCTTGCCATGAACCCCGATGGTATCTTCCTCTCCAATGGGCCGGGCGACCCGGCTGGTGTGGAGGGTGTTGTTGAAACCATCAGAGAACTTCTTGGGAAAAAACCAATTTTCGGTATCTGTCTGGGCCATCAGATGCTCGGGCTTGCCTATGGTGGCACAACGTATAAACTTAAATTTGGACATCGGGGCGGTAACCAGCCGGTCAAAGATTTGATCACAGATCATGTGGAAATAACATCGCAAAACCATGGTTTCTGTATCGATATTTCCAGCCTGCCGGAAGGAGAAGTGGAGGCAACCCACATCAACCTCAACGACAACAGTCTTGAAGGCATGCGACACACTATCCACCCGGCTTTTTCTGTACAATATCATCCGGAATATGCACCTGGTCCCCGTGATGCTGTCTATCTGTTTGACCGCTTTGTTCAGATGATGCGTGACTTTCCCCGTTAAACGAAAAGTTTCATCCGGCACAAATAACCCCATAACGTTTAGAGACACAGAGCAAATCATGCCAAAAAGAACAGACATAAAAAAAATCCTCATTATCGGCTCAGGGCCGATTATCATCAGCCAGGCATGTGAATTTGACTATTCCGGCGCACAGGCGGTAAAGGCACTGAAAGAAGAGGGTTACGAGGTCATTCTCATCAACTCCAATCCGGCAACAATCATGACCGACCCGGAACTGGCCAACGCCACCTATATTGAACCAATCACCCCGGAATTTGTCGCCAGAGTCATTGAAAAAGAACGACCGGATGCCATGCTGCCAACGCTCGGTGTCCAGTCCGCCCTTAATACAGCCATCAAAGTTGCAGAAACTGGCATTCTGGAAAAATACAACGTGGAATTGCTTGCTGCCAATATTGACGTCATAAATAAAGCAGAAGGACGTGAAGAATTCCGAGACGCCATGCATAAAATCAACCTTAAGGTACCTGAGTCCATCATAGTCCAGACCCTTGAGGATGCCGTTGCGGCCGGCGATTCTATAGGTTTTCCCATCATCGTCAGACCCAGTTTTACTCTCGGCGGTACCGGAGGTGGTGTTGCCTACAACCGGCGGGAACTTGAAGAACTTGCAAGCGTCGGTCTCGATCTTTCCATGACCACTGAGGTGATGATTGAGCGAAGTCTTCTCGGCTGGAAAGAGTATGAGCTTGAAGTCATGCGGGACAAAAATGATAACGTTGTCATCATCTGCTCCATCGAAAATATTGACGCCATGGGTGTCCATACCGGAGACTCCATTACCGTCGCTCCCGCCCAGACACTGACCGACCGCGAATACCAGGAAATGCGTGATGCGGCGATCGCCATTATCCGCGAAATCGGTGTGGAAACAGGAGGTTCAAACGTACAGTTTGCCGTCAATCCCAAAGATGGCGAACTGATGGTCATAGAGATGAACCCCAGGGTCTCCAGGAGTTCGGCTCTTGCCTCAAAAGCAACCGGCTTCCCCATTGCAAAGATTGCAGCCAAGCTGGCTGTCGGCTACACCCTCGACGAACTCAAAAACGATATTACCCGGGAAACACTGGCTGCTTTTGAGCCAAGTATCGACTACTGCGTTGTCAAAATACCGCGCTGGACATTTGAAAAATTCCCTGAAACCGATGATATTCTCACCACATCGATGAAATCGGTCGGTGAAACCATGTCAATTGGCCGAACCTTTAAAGAAGCCTTCCAAAAGGCCATGCGCTCCCTTGAAACCGGACGATTTGGCTTTGGTGGGGATGGCCAGAATATTCTATCACACCTGGATCGAGATGATCTGGAACAGGGCTTGCGCGTTCCCAATTCAAAACGTGTCGCTCATATCTACGAGGCACTCAAAAGAGATGTAAGTATCGATGATATATATCGTCTTACAGATATTGATCCCTGGTTCCTTTTCCAGTTCAGACAAATTGTTGAAACAGAAAGGGAAATTTCAGCCAAAGGGTTCAAAAACCTCGACCCCGCTTTTTTACGCTTCTGCAAAGAACGTGGATTTTCTGACAGGCAACTCGCCTTTCTCACCGGGACTTCTCCTGACGATATACGGGAACTGCGAATTCAATCAGATGTCACCCCTGTCTACAAACTCGTGGATACCTGTGCGGCAGAATTCGAATCCTACACACCATATTACTACTCGACCTATGAGCAAGAAAATGAAGCTGTGAAAAGTGACAGGCAAAAAATTATCATTCTCGGAGGCGGGCCAAACCGAATCGGCCAAGGCATTGAATTTGACTACTGTTGCGTTCACGCAGCCTTTGCCTTGAAAGAAATCGGTGTTGAATCCATAATGATCAACTCCAACCCGGAAACCGTTTCCACAGATTACGACACTTCAGATAAACTCTTTTTCGAGCCACTCACCCGAGAAGATGTCCTTAACATTATAGATCAGGAGAAGCCGGATGGTGTCATTGTCCAGTTCGGTGGACAAACGCCACTAAACCTCGCTGTGCCTTTAGCTGAAGCCGGAGTTAAAATCATCGGTACCCAGCCAGATGCCATTGACAGGGCCGAAGACCGAAAACGATTCCAACAATTTCTGCAAAAACTCGGCCTTAAACAACCTGAAAATGACACTGTCTACACCCTCGAAGAAGCTCTGCAAGTTGCAGAAGAAATCGGCTACCCGGTAGTTGTCCGACCTTCCTACGTACTTGGAGGCCGGGATATGAGAATCGTCTACGATAAAAAAGGTATCAAGGATTTCATGACAGCTATCGGCAGCACGAACCTCGACCATCCGATTCTTATTGACAAGTTCTTAAAAGATGCCATTGAAGTCGATGTTGATGCTATCTGCGACGGTCACACCACCATAATCGGCGGCATCATGGAACACGTTGAAGAAGCTGGAATACATTCAGGGGATTCGAGTTGCATCCTGCCTCCACACACCCTGTCGGCTAATCTCAAAGAAGAAATCAAACAGGCAAGTCGTGCCATGGCCAAAGAACTTGGTGTTATAGGACTGATGAATGTGCAGTTTGCCATAAAAAATGAACAACTCTATGTTCTCGAAGTCAATCCAAGGGCATCTCGAACCGTACCCTTTGTCAGCAAGGCAACCGGAGTTCCTCTAGCAAAACTTGCAACCAAGGTAATGATGGGAGCAACTCTTGAAGAACTTGGGCTGACCACTGAAGTGATTATCAAACACTGGGCAGTTAAAGAGGCTGTCTTTCCATTTGATCGTTTTGCCAACGTTGATGTCCTCCTTGGCCCGGAAATGAAGTCTACAGGTGAAGTGATGGGCATCGATAACAACCTTGGGCTTGCCATTGCCAAATCGCATTTAGCAGCGGGTGCTGTGATTCCATCGTCCGGCAACGTCTTCATCAGTGTTCGCGATGGAGATAAAGCCGCTATCGTTCCGGTTGCAAAAGACCTGATTGATCTTGGCTTCACTATTTTTGCCACCACAGGAACCGCTGCATTTCTAGAAAATGGTGGTATTACCTGTACACTCGTCAATAAAATTTCCCAGGGACGCCCACACATTCTGGATAAAATTCAAGATGGCAAAATTGCCTGGATTGTCAACACATCTCTTGGCCTCAGAACAACTGAAGATTCGTATCAGATGAGAAGAGCAGCCCTTGATTATCGCATCCCGTACACCACAACTGCAACGGGTGCAGCCGCCCAGGTAAAAGGTATGCAGGCACTAAAGGAAAACAGTCTCGATGTTAATCCTGTCCAATACTTTACTTAACAAATACGATACTCATAAAATAATACCATTCAAAGCTCGACTTTCTCTTTTTATGTTTTACTTTTGTTCTGGACGTTTTATGGTTATAAAGACGCTGGAAATTACAAGTAACATCGTATAAAGAACCTGCAGAATACATTGACAATGCAGAAAAACTAATAACAACAAGATATTAATCTGGAGCCACTGGAGGCCTCGTTGAATACCTTTTATAAAAACTTAAGTATGTGGCTGGTGATTGGTCTGACCATGATCCTTCTTTTCAATCTCTTCAATAAACAACCTGCCAACAGCACTTCGCTGACCTACAGTGAATTTATGTCAAGCATTCAGAATAAAGCCATTAACCGTGTCACAATCAGCGGCGACGTGATTTCTGGAACCTTGCAGGACGGCAAACCCTTCCAGACCATTTACCCTACTAACGATTCGGAACTTATCCCGATTCTTCGTCAATCAGGGGTTGACATTGCGGTAAAGGAAACACAAAAAGAAGGCTTGTTTATGACTATTTTTGTTTCCTGGTTCCCCATGTTGCTTCTTATAGGTGTATGGATATTTTTTATGCGCCAGATGCAGGGCGGCGGCAAAGGAGGTGCTCTCTCCTTTGGTAAAAACAGAGCACGACTCACCGAACAAAATGACAACAAGGTTACTTTTGACGATGTTGCCGGCATTGATGAGGCAAAAGAAGAGCTTGAAGAAATAGTAGACTTTTTGAAAGACCCCGGAAAATTTACCTCCCTTGGCGGCCGTATTCCCACCGGAGTTTTGCTTGCAGGAGCCCCAGGAACAGGAAAGACACTCCTTGCCAAAGCGATAGCAGGTGAAGCTGATGTACCTTTTTTCTCTATTTCCGGTTCAGATTTTGTTGAAATGTTTGTCGGTGTTGGTGCCTCCAGAGTACGCGATATGTTTGCCCAGGGAAAAAAGAGCGCTCCTTGTATTATATTCATAGATGAAATTGATGCTGTTGGACGACACCGGGGTGCAGGCCTTGGTGGTGGCCATGACGAAAGAGAGCAGACCCTCAACCAGTTGCTCGTTGAAATGGACGGTTTTGAAACCAATGATGGCGTCATTATCGTAGCCGCAACCAACAGGCCTGATGTTCTTGATCCAGCTCTTTTACGCCCAGGTCGTTTTGACAGACAAGTCATGGTTCCGGTTCCTGATGTTGGCGGCAGGCAAAAAATTCTTGAAATTTACGCCAGGAAAACAAAAATGTCAGCTCAGGTTGATCTTGAAATACTTGCACGTGGCACCCCCGGTTTTTCCGGCGCTGACCTTGAAAACCTGGTCAACGAAGCAGCCCTTATGGCTGCCCGTACAGGTGCTAAAGAGATTAATCTCGATCTGCTGGAAAAAGCAAAAGATAAGATTATGATGGGTGCAGAACGCCGATCCATGATAATCAACGAAAAAGAAAAAAAGGTTACAGCCTACCACGAAGCCGGTCATGCACTTGTTGCCTGGTTGCTCAAGGATACTGACCCCGTACACAAGGTTACTATTATTCCACGCGGACGCGCCCTAGGCCTGACAATGCAGCTGCCAACGGATGATAAATATACCCATTCAAAGACATATCTACAGAATTCACTCTGTATTCTTTACGGTGGTAGAATTGCCGAAAAAATCATCTTCGACGAAATTACAACTGGTGCTGGAAATGATATCGAACGGGCGTCAGGACTTGCCCGAAAGATGGTTTGTGAGTGGGGAATGAGTGATGAACTCGGCGCACTGACCTACGGCAAAAAAGAAGAACAGATTTTCCTTGGACGCGAAATCGGTCAGAGCCGTGACTTCAGTGAAGAAACTGCAAAAGAAATCGATGCAGCTGTCAGAAAACTCATCGAAAATGCGATGGCAACAGTCACCAACCTGCTCGAGGGACATCGTGATGTTCTCACGCTGATGGCAGAAGAACTGCTGGAAAAAGAAACTATTGTTCTCAGCGATATTGAAAGAATGGTAGAGAAGCTACATCCCGGAAAATACAGTGATCTGATGAGGAAAGCTGAACCAGCAAAGCCAAAACCCGAGCCACAGCCCGAAGCTAACTCTGAGCCTGCTCAGGAGAAAGATGCAGAAACCACTGATGATGAAGTCATTATCGAGGTCAGGGAAGATTCAGAGGAATCAGTCGAAAAAGACGACCCTACTGTAGATCCAAAGCCCGAAGAACCAAAAGACCAGTGATGCCAGTGGATGCTCCAATTCAAGTAATGGGCATCCTTAATGTGACGCCTGATTCTTTCTCCGATGGTGGCAGTTTTGCTCGTCTTGAAACTGCCCTTGTTCAGGCTGACAAACTTATCGCAGACGGTGCGGACATCCTTGATATTGGAGGAGAATCTACTCGTCCTTTTGCTGATCCGGTTTCAGCCAAAGAGGAAATGCAGCGGGTTTTACCAGTTATCAAAGCCGTTTGCGCCAAACACCCTTCTGTCCCAATTTCAATAGATACAACAAAAGCCATTGTTGCCAGTGAGGCCCTCAAGGCAGGCGCCACTCTTATCAATGATATTTCAGCACTCCGGCATGACCCTGAAATGCTTACCGTGGCTCAAATGAGCACAGTTCCCATCATTATCATGCATATGCAGGGAACACCCTCGGATATGCAACTCAAACCCGAATACACTGACGTCACCTCCGACGTCACATCATTTCTTGCAGAACGTATAAAATGGTTAACTGAAAACGGCATAGACCGAAAAAGAATCATCGTTGACCCTGGCATAGGCTTTGGCAAAACCCTGGATCACAATATTACCCTTCTTAAAAATCTCAATAAACTTGCCGATCTCGGAGTACCAGTACTTTTAGGCCACAGTAGAAAGCGATTTCTTGGTGATATAACCGGAGTAGGTGAAGAAAAAGAACGTGACCTCGCCACGGCAGTGGTCTCCGCACTGTGCGCCAACAAAGATATCGCAATGATAAGAGTACACGATGTTGCATCTACACGACAGGCCTTAGCTATTGCCAGAGCATTTCAATCTTAGAAGGCTGTCCGAGAATGCATTTTCACCCCACTCTTCGTTATTTTCACAAAAATAATGCTCGTAGATAGCGCAGACTTCGATATCGCCTATATGACTGTGCTTATTTTTTGAAAGACCTCGATTTGAATGAAAATGCTTATTCTCGGACAGCCTCCTAGGATCGCCTCACTACCTCAAGCCCATCAAAAAGCAAAAACTCAAAGACGTAGGGTGTACCCTTCGTTCCAATACCGATGATATTACCATCATGTAGTTCTGTAAAACCTCCATCATCTCCACCACCAACCCCAACATCATTAACCTTCACCCCGCAGGCAGACCCCCTATCGACCAAAACAAACCCTTCTTCTCTTTTTTCTATCTGAAAGTGCTCTCTGGATATGTTGAGCCTGTGTCCACTGTCAACAAGGTAGAGATCATTATTGGGTTTGCTGTTATCTCTTTTACTTCTTTCAATCGTCTCCAGTTTACCATTCTTTTTCACCACTCTGGATTCCCTGCCCACCTTAAAAGGAAAGTCTGTAATGAGCACCATCTCTTTTTTCAAAAGATTGGCTGGCACCGCCTCAATTGCTTCAGGGGTAAGGGGCCTGAGAACGGCTTTTGGCAATAAATCACGTAATAATGAAATCTTATCGTCCATGTAACGTACTCTTTCTTAATTTTCTAGAATTATTTCCGCCAAGCGGCATCAATAAACTGACACCGGTAGTCTGTTTTTTTAAGGATATCTTTTTCAGGAATCAAATTCAAATTTTTTCGTAATTATTGCAATCAATAGGTTTGCATACTAGAGTTCTGCTCTCCGTCTCAATTATCAATAAAACCCAACCTGGCTACATTGGGCACAACATCTTCTGGAAACAATAATAATGAACATTCCCGCACACTATTCTTCAGAGCTGGCACAACAGCTTAATCTCAGAGAAAACCAGGTAAGCGGCACACTCAATCTCCTCATTGAAGGAGGCACGATTCCTTTTATTGCGAGATACAGAAAAGAGGCCACAGGCTCCCTCGATGAAGTTGCCATTGCAGCAATTAGAGAGAGCTATTTGCAACGTGTTGATATTGATAAACGGCGGGAATCAATTATCGATTCAATGACAAAAAGTGACCAGCTCACGACAGTTCTCAAACAACAATTGAGCAAAGCCTCAACCCTTACCGAACTTGAAGATATATATCTGCCATACAAACCAAAAAGAAAAACCCGGGCAGTAATGGCAAGGGAGCGCGGACTTGAACCAATTTCAAATAATATACTTGCAGGAACTCTTACTGAAAAAGAATTACTGCAGGCAGTCGAGGTTGAAAAAGAGATCCTGACCAGAGACGATGCACTAGCCGGTGCCAGAGATATCATTGCTGAAAAAATAAGTGAAGATCAGCATACCCGCACCGAACTACGCAAACTGTTTACAACACATGCAACGCTACATGCAAAAGTTATCAAGAAGAACATCGAAAAGGGAGAAAAATACGCCTCCTACTTTGACTGGCAGGAACCTTCGGCAAAAGCACCAAGCCATAGAATACTCGCTATGTTTCGAGGAGAAAATGAGAAAATTCTCAATATTTCCATACAACCACCTGTAGACAACGCCCTACGTATTCTTAAAAACCATCACCTCAAAACACACCGATGGCAAGCCGAAATCAAAGAAGCCATAGAGGACAGCTACCAACGTCTCCTTGCCCCTTCTCTTGAAAACGAGCTGCGCAAACATCTCAAGACCAGGGCTGATGAAGAAGCCATAGTGGTGTTCAGTGATAATTTACGACAACTTCTCCTCGCCCCGCCACTTGGCCAAAAACGTGTGCTTGCTCTTGATCCTGGATATCGGACGGGTGCAAAGGTCGTCTGCCTCGACGGCCAGGGAAAACTCCTTGACACCAGTCTCATTTTCCCTACACACGGTGAAGGAAAACGCCAGGAAGCAGCAAAAATACTGCGCGAACTTGTTACCAGATACCACATTGAAGCCATTGCCATCGGTAACGGCACTGCCGGCAGAGAAACGGACGAATTCGTCAGATCGATTCAGCTGCCCGAAAACATCATTATCACCCTGGTTAATGAGGACGGGGCCTCTATCTATTCCGCCTCAAAAAGTGCGCGGACAGAATTTCCCAATCAGGATATTACTGTTCGCGGTGCAGTTTCCATCGGCAGACGACTACAGGATCCGCTCGCAGAACTTGTGAAAATTGAGCCAAAATCCATTGGTGTTGGCCAATACCAACATGATGTGAACCAGACCGAATTAAAGAAAAGCCTACAGGAACTGGTTGAGAGTTGCGTCAACAGTGTTGGCGTGGAACTCAACAGTGCCAGCACAGAATTACTCACCTATATATCCGGGCTGGGGAAAACGCTTGCCGAAAATATTGTAAGCCACAGAGAAAACAGCGGCCCTTTCAAAACCCGACGTGATCTGCTTAAGGTTCCCAGGCTTGGCCCCAAAGCATTTGAGCAATGTGCAGGATTTCTGCGCATTCGGAACAGTAAAAACCCACTGGATAGCAGTGGTGTCCACCCTGAACGGTATACGCTGGTGCAGAAAATGGCTAAAGACAGCGGAACTACCGTGCAATCTCTTATGCAGTCTGAACAATTACGACAAAAAATCGATCTGAGCAGATACATCAACGAATCAACAGGCATGCCAACCATGATCGATATTATGACCGAACTATCTAAACCCGGAAGAGATCCACGTAAATCATTTGAACAATTCAAATTCGGCGAGGGAATTCATTCAATTGAAGATCTCCACGAGGGAATGCAACTCCCGGCGATTATCACCAACGTAACCAAATTTGGTGCCTTTGCAGATATAGGTATTAAAGAAAACGGCCTTATACATATCAGTCAACTCGCCGACCGCTATATAAAAGACCCCAACGAAATAGTCAAAGTGTTACAGAAAGTGACAGTCCGCATTCTGGAAATTGATACCAGGCGAAAACGTATAGCACTGTCAATGAAACAATGCACCTGAGGAAAAAGTGATTTACTGCAGATTCACTTTGATTAATCTGAAAAGCATGGTAAAAACTGCGGTTGTGAAAAATTTCTCCTCAAAAAAGGGCTTACAAGACTAAACGGAAGATGAATTCAAAAATATTTTCAATACTTTACATTGAAGACAACAAGGCAAATCAGCAATTGGTTGAGTTGATCCTCGAACAAAAAAATCATCTTTCACTAAGCCTCGCAGCCGATGGTACCCGCGGCATAGAACTCGCTAAATCATTAGTCCCTGATCTTATCCTTCTGGACATTTCTCTTCCGGATATGGACGGCTATGAAGTCCTGGCCAAACTTCGAAACGAAAAAGCAACAAAAAGCATTCCAGTTATCGCACTCAGCGGAGATCTTGAAAAAGAGCAAACAGCTGACACCCCTCACACTTTTGCCCATTATCTGACAAAGCCCATACAGCTTGCACCATTTTATAAAGCAATTGATGATATCTTGCCAATCACGGCATAAGGGGCACAAAAAGAATCTTGCTCCAAAACTTTGTCCGCCTCCACCATTTCATACCAGCATTTGTTTAGCCTTCAAGCGCCTCAACAGGTTCTCTCCAAGAAAGAGTGCCAGAGCTGACCAAATAAGCACAAAACCGATCATTCTCTGCATGGGGAACTCCTCATTATAGACATATATACCGAGTAAAAGATTTATTGTCGGAGCCAGGTATTGTAACAAACCCAGCGTTGAAAGAGGAATATTGTGCGCTGCATAACCAAAAAGCAGCAACGGTATGGAAGTAATAATCCCGGTACCCGCCAGCAAAAGCGACACAGTCGGACTGATATGACCAAAGGCCCCGCCACCTGAAAAATACAAGCCGGCGAGCACCACGGCGGCGGGTATAAACAGAACCCCTGTTTCTATGCATAGACCGTCCAGGGCTGGCAGAGACGATTTTTTGTGGAGCAGGCCATACGTTGCAAAAGAGCTGGCCAGAACAAGAGCAACCCAGGGAAATCTGCCATAAAAAAGCGTCAGATACACGACACCTGCTGCGGCAAGTACCAAGGCAATCCATTGCACTGGCCGCATACGCTCCTTGAAAAAAACCATGCCAAGCAAAACATTGAGCAGTGGGTTGATAAAATAACCAAGGCTCGCCTCGATAATAAAACCTGCGTTCACCGCCCAGATATAGAGGAACCAGTTAACGGCCAGAAACAGCCCGGTTACGGTAAAGGTCAGCACCGTTTTCACATCTTTGATTGCAGCCAGCAGAACAGTCTGCCTTTTTACCAGAATAATCATCACAATCGTAAAAATCAGCGACCACGACATCCTGTGGCACAGGATCTCATATGCAGGCACATCCTGCAGCAGTTTCCAGTAAATCGGCAATATTCCCCATAGAATATAGGCACATGCCGCTGCAACTATTCCTCTAAAATTATTCATTATTTCCCAGCAACGAACTCTACATGATCAGCGTAGAAGGAGACCGCTTGACAACCAGTAATAGACAATATATCCACCGGCAGATAATAAAAGGAGTGCGGAAATTTTCTGCACATAAGGAAGAAAGGAGCGCAACATGCCAACCACCACACCCTCTTTTACAATAGCCATCCCCAGTGTCAATACGAGGAGGACACTTCCCATTCCCAGAATATAACTGATAAACTGAAAAACCCCTGCAGTAAAATCACCGGCAGTAACGGAACTTCCTACAACCATTAGGAAGATAGGCAATGTACAGCTCAACGATGTAGCACCAAACGCCACACCAAAAAGAAAAAAGCCTGCCAGGGAGATCTCACGAGGATCGCCAACCTTTCCTGCCCATTTAAGAATAAAATGAAAAGAAAGTGTTCGTCCCGTAAGCATCCATGCGCCAAGCAGCATTAAAACACCACCAACAACAACAGCCAGCCAGGGAGTAATACCCATGAGAAAACTTCCCCCTGCAGCAACAGCTACACCAACAACACCAAACAACAACGCAAACCCGGCTGTAACCACCGCCGTAATCCATGAAGCCTTAGCCATTCTATACAAGAGAGACCTGTTCTGAAAGTCACTGTCCTTTGCACCGAGATAAAGAGACAAATAAACAGGAAGCATCGCAAAACCACAAGGGTTAACCGCTGATACCATACCGGCACCAAAGGCATAACCTACAGGCAACAACCCGGCTACCTGCCCCAACCATTGACTTACTTCCACCTGTGCTTCCATTTCGTCCTCAATAACAAATATAATTAAAACTGAGAATGTACTGCAATCTATTCAACACGAAACTAAAATAGTACCACAGTATTTCAGTTTTTTATACAGAACAAAAAATAATTCAGCATCCCTGCCAAATCTACACGGTTGTCCCAAACCAACCATTCTATTTTTACTTTATTTTTCGGATGTTATCCGATTTATCCGCTGTTTTTTCGACCGGAGTCATTTTTTACTTGACCTCTAACCATGAAAAGATTAAAAATCTCGACTGCAGTCAATTTTTTGTGGAGAAAATGTATGTCAATACGTGAAGAAAAAAAGAAGAAAACAAAAAACGCTATCCTGCAGGCAGCGATCGCCCTCTTTACTCAAAATGGATACGATCAAACTTCAATTGAAGAAATATCCAAATCAGCGGGTGTCGGTAAAGGAACAGTTTACAGTTATTTTCAGACCAAAAAAGATATAATTAAAGGATTTTGTGAGTACGATCTTGAACAGATCCACCTGGAACTGGTAAAAAACTCCAACCCGGACGCATCTCTTCTTGAACAGATGTTAACCATCTACATGACTGAATTTAAACATGTTACCCGCAACAGAGAATTTGGTCGCCTTTTTATGCGGGAATCTGTCTTTCCCGATGATGCAGACGTCGAGGATCACTGTGAACTCGAAGATAAATATTTTCAGCTGCTTTTCCCTATTGTAACCAGAGCACAGGACAGAGGAGAGGTGCGAAAAGATGCGGAGTTACTGCATATTACAGCACATTTTTATAGTCTATATATTCTTATCATGTCAGCATGGTACACCGGAAGATTATCTACGGAAGAAATAGAACCGGCAATGGAAACTCTATTCCGTCAGGCTCTTGAAGGATTAAAAGCAAATACTGATATTCAACCTCAACATATTGAGAAAATCGATGAGTAATGTGTCCCCACCAACAACGATGCGAGGTAAAATTGTCTATTTTATCTGGAATAATATACCACGATTCATTTTGCTGGCCATGGTTGTTCTCATTTTCATTCTGATGGGTTCGATACGTGAGCAGAGTAAAATTATTGCCGCTAATAAAGCAGCTGCCGTAAGCCCGGAAAAACCGAAGATTAACGTCATCACCCTGACTCTTTCGCCAACAACGATTACCGACAGGATTAACCTGCCCGGCTCCATAGAACCCTGGACAAAATTGAGATTGATGTCCAAGTTGAGCGGCACGGTGGTGGCGGTACTGGTTAAAGAAGGTGATCATGTAAAAAAAGGCGATATTCTTGCCCGTATCGAAGCGACCGATTATCAAATAGCTCTCGACAGAAGTGAAGCTGCATATAATCTGGCCAAAGCTGAATATAAAAGAGATAAAACGATGTACGACAAGGGTGTCATAGCGACTTCGGCACTCGACACAAAGAAAACACGCCTGCAAACCGCCAAAGCCGATTACGAAAACGCCAGACTTCTGCTCTCAAGAGCCACGGTTACCTCACCAATGGATGGCGTTATAAGGAGCCTCAATGCAAAAGTTGGTTTACAGCTTTCAATCGGCGACCCTATCGCGGAAATACTTGAAATTGACCGTCTCAAAGGTGTTGTCGGCATCCCCGAATCAGACGTCAGTGCCGTACGTACTCTGGACAGTGTGGACATAGCCATTCAGGCATTAAACAATAAAAAAGTAACCGCAAAAAAATATTTCCTTTCACCATCGCCTGAAAATATTGCCAGACTCTACAACCTGGAACTGGAAATTAGCAACAGTGATGGCAACATACTGGCCGGTATGTTTATCCGCGCCGATATTATCAAAAAGCAGGTCGATAACATCCTGAAGATACCCTTCTACAGCGTGATTTCCCGTAACAATGAACAGTACGTTTATGTTGAAGAAAATGGTATTGCAAAAAAGAAAGATGTCACACTTGGAATAATGGAAAAATGGATGGTTCAAGTCACTTCTGGATTGCAAAACGGAGATAAGGTCATCATAGAAGGCCACCGGGATGTGGAAAATGAACAGAAGGTCAAAATTGTCAAAGCCCTCACCAGCACTGAGGAACTCAAATTATGATAATTTCTGATACCGCAGTCAAGAAGAGCACTACTGTCAGTGTCCTGACTCTCGTTCTTATCATTTTCGGAGTTTATTGTTACAAAGTACTGCCCCGCGAAAGTGCTCCTGACATTACTATACCAAACGTTTTTATTTCGACGGATTACAGGGGTGTTTCCTCTTCGGATATTGAAACGACAATCACCATCGAAATTGAAAAAAAGCTTAAAGGTCTTGATGGACTAAAGAAGATTCAATCCATCAGCTCTGAAGGCCATTCTTCAATCAATGTGGAGTTTGTCACCGGCACCGATATAGACAAAGCCATCCAGGATGTAAAAGATAAAGTTGATGAAGCCAAAGGGTCACTTCCAGGGGATCTCGAAGATGATCCATCTGTCTTTGAAGTCAATTTATCCGAAATGCCCATCGTCGTCTTTTCTCTCTCCGGAACATGTGGACTCCCCTGCCTTAAAGACATTGCTGATGATCTGGAAGATGAAATTGAAGGTATCCCCGGTGTCCTTGAAGTAGATGTTACCGGTGGTCTGGAAAGAGAGATCAGGGTGGAGATTTTCCCGGAAAAACTTGCCTATTACGGGCTCAATATCGGGAGCTTCCAAAAAGCCGTTAAAAGTGAAAACACCAACACCTCCGGCGGCAACATACGCCTTGGTAACGGTCGTTTTCAACTCAGAGTTCCCGGGGAATTCAAAACCCCCGAAGAAATATACGGCCTGGTACTCGCCACCCACAACGGAGAACCGGTCTACCTCAAAGACGTGGCCAGGGTAGTTGATGGGTTCAAGGAAGAGACAAGCATATCCAGGCTCAATGGTAGAAAGGCCGTAAATATTTCTGTTAAAAAGCGCTCCGGTGAAAACATCATCGAAATAAGCAGGGCCGTTGATAAAATCATTGCCAGTGACAAAGCTTCATGGCCGGTCGGTACAGAGATAACCAAGGTTCTCGATAAAGCCAAAGAAATTGAAGTGATGGTTGCCGATCTTGAAAATAATATCCTCTCCGGACTGGTACTTGTGCTGATCGTCATCTTTTTTGCCATGGGCATTCGCAATGCCATTCTCGTCAGTATGGCCATTCCATTTTCCATGCTCCTCTCTTTTACCATCCTCTACCTGATGGGAGTTACGCTGAATATGGTTGTGCTCTTCAGCCTGACCCTTGCCCTTGGAATGCTTGTCGATAATGCCATCGTCATCATCGAGAACTGCTATAGATTTATGGAACAGGGGTCAAACCGTGTCGACGCTGTTATGAAGGCGACCTCAGAAGTTGCATACCCTGTTATCGGTTCAACACTCACAACTGTTGCAGCCTTCTCCCCCATGTTGTTCTGGCCTGGAATTATGGGGGAATTTATGAGCTACCTTCCTCTAACGCTGATAGTCACCCTTTCTTCGAGTCTCTTTGTTGCTCTTGTTATCAATCCGGCAATGGCTTCTCTGTTCATGAAAGTAAAAACTGTTCAAGGCACGGAAGAGAAAAAGAAACAAGCTGCTGACACAACAGAGCAACCAATAGAAATCAAAGGGTTTATCCTGACCAAATACACAAAACTTCTCGCCGGCGCTCTGAATAAACCTTTAACCGTAATTGGCATGGGATTTTGCCTTTTGATTCTCATGTTCCAGGGCTGGCTCCTCATTGTTGGTCTGGATAAACCGGTGGAGTTTTTCCCGGAAATCGACCCCAAAGGGGTATACGTTAATGTGGACGTCCCCGAAGGAGCTGACCTCAAATACATCGACAAGATTATTCGACGAATCGAGTTGGCCATTGCGGGAGTACTGCCTCCAGATGATTCCGGGGCGTTGCAGACAAAAATTACTCCGAAACAGGCTCTTGCTGCCAAAAAATATCAGACACCTGACGGTCAAACATATTACGGGCCAAGCGATCTGAAAAATATTGAAAATGTCTATATGAAAGGTGTGGTCTCGGCCGCAGGAGGATCTGCCTTTTCCCCAAATACCCCCAACCACATAGGTGTACGCTTCCTTGAACTTGAGGATCGGATGCGATCTACCCATGATACCGTTGCAGATATTCGGGAACGCATCAAAGATATTCCGGGTGGTAAAATCACCATAGCCATGGAAGAAGAAGGCCCGCCCACCGGATCACCTATTAATATCGAAATTGCGGGTAAAAACTTTGCCATTCTTGGTGAAATTGCCAAGCAGGTCAAAGACGTCCTTCTCCGCCTCCCCCATGTTGAAGATGTCCGTGACGATTTCGTAGAAGGCATACCTTCGGTACAGGTATTGGTCGATCGACAGAAGGCTGCTCTTTTCGGCCTCAGCACCGACATGATAGGTTTTGCCCTCAAGAGTGCATATAACGGCCTGGAGGTTTCAACTTTCAGGGAAGGTGATAATGATTACGACATTACCGTTCAACTAGCAGAGTCAGACAGAGAAGTAGTTGATATCCTGCATGAACTGATGCTACCGACACCATCCGGCCAAATGGTGCCACTCTCAACCGTGGCCCAGGTAACTTTTTCCGGATCTATTGGCGACATTAACCGTATCAACAATGAACGGGTGGTAACAGTTGAGGCCAATGTTGATGAAACCAAGGTTCCAGGCCCTGTTGTAAGGGAACAGGCAGCAAAATATCTGGAAGATTTTCCGCTTCCTCCCGGTTACAAAATCACCTTCACCGGCGAATACGAGTCCCAGCAGGAATCACAAGGTTTCCTCTCCAAAGCCTTTCTTGTCGCCTTGCTGCTCATTTTTCTTATTCTTGTTTCAATGTTTAATTCCGTAAGCCAGCCGTTTATCATTATGACTTCGGTTATCCTCTCACTCGGTGGAGCGTTTCTGGGCCTGGCACTGTTTCAATCTCCCTTTGGCATAATTATGACAGGCGTTGGTGTTATCTCTCTCGCGGGTGTTGTGGTCAACAATGCGATAGTACTCCTTGACTACACCAACCGGTTAAGAGACAGAGGTTTTGCTTTAAAAGATGCCGTTATTGCTGCAGGTGCCACACGTCTGCGACCGGTAGTATTAACTGCGGTTACCACTATCCTCGGCCTGATCCCCATGATTACAGGTATCTCTTTTGATTTTCACCATGGCACAATTTCCTGGGTGAGCGAGTCAAGTCAGTGGTGGCAATCGATGGCTATTGTGGTGGTTTTCGGCCTTGTGGTTGCTACTTTTCTAACCCTCGTTCTTGTACCCACACTCTATTATCTTTTTGAAAAAGTTTCCGATTATCGAAGCCAGCTAACCAAAAAAATCAAAGAACTGTACTGGAAACCTTATCCATACCTGGCAGGACAACAACCCAATAAGGAAAACTGATGCATCAGAAATTTTGTCTACTTGCTGTTCTTCTCCTTTTAACAATTGCCTCGTCGACTTTTGCATTTGAGACTGAAAATTCAGAACAGATCAGCCTGAAAAATGCTATTAAACAGGCTCTTGCCAACAATTTAAACCTGGTGCTTCAACAGGAAGATGTCAAAATAGCAGAAGGAGCGACACTCTCGGCTGAAGGTAAATTTGATCTTACCTTCGACGCAAATACCACTGCGAAAAGTGAAGAACGTACACCTATCTTTCCCGGTGGTGCGGAACATGAAGATACAGGATTGTGGGGCGCCAAAGTCAGCAAGCTCTTTTCCACTGGCACAGCTGTCAGCCTTGGTTGGAACAATTCCTATTACGAGAGTGATGCCCTGGGGCTTCTTATGAACCCTTCCTATAGAACTGGAGTGACACTCGGTCTCAGCCAGTCACTGCTGAAAGGTTTTGGCCAAGAAGTACAAACAGCACAAATCAGAGCATCTCAAAAACAACAGGAAGCAGCATCGTTTCAAGTCAACAGTCAGGCGGCAAATCTGACGGCACAGGTCAAACGTGCGTATTGGCGGCTGGTTTTCGCATGGCAGGATATAAAAGTCCAGGAATTATCGCTGACTCTTGCCAAAAAACTTCTTGAAGAGACCGACGCAAAAATCAGTGCAGGAAAAATGGCTCCAGTAGAAATCTACCAACCGCAATCAGAAGTTGCCAGACGCGAGGAACAACTTATAACAGCAGAACGTGCTATTGGAGCCGCCGAAGATGAATTAAAACTGCTCCTCAACAGTGATAAGTGGTTCACCACATTTAAACCAACCGACCAGCCGGCAACAAAACCAATCAGGCTTGAACTGCCGACAATTCTGGAAAATGCATTAAAAAACAGACCTGACGTCAAAGCGGCCGACCTCTATACCCAGGCAGCTGAAATTGAAAGAAAAAGTGCCAGGGACAATACGCGGCCCGATTTGGCCCTACAGGGAAGCGTTGGCATAACCGGTACAGACGATAAATATGGCGATACCATCAACAACAATTTTTCTTCCCCAGACACCCCGTGGCAGATTGGTCTTACATTTTCCATGCCACTTGCCAACTCCGTGGCAAAGGGGTATTACCAACAAGCCAATGCCAGATTCAACAGAGCCAAAACCAGTGCAGAGTTACTGCGCCAACAAATTCGCCAGACGGTTCGCACTACAATTCGTGACGTCGAACTGGCAATCAAGGCACTTGAGGCAACCAGAAAAACGAGCCTTGCAACGCGTAAAAGGCTTGAGGCAGAGCAGACAAAATTTGATTCAGGCCGCTCAACAACCCTCGATGTGTTGATTGCCCAAGATGCCTATTCCCAGGCTCTGAGCAAGGAGAATTTCACCAATATCACTTACGCCAACACTCTTGCTGAACTTGATCGTATCCAGGGACTCGTAACTTTTTCCTCTTCACGTTAGACACAACAATAGGTCACCAAATTTTGATAACCGAACAAAAAACAGTTGACCCACTCATTATTCTTGCTGTTGATGACGATCCAATGACACTCATCTCACTCAGCGCAACACTTTCGGCAGAAAACAGAGTAATTCTAACAGCATCCGATGGAGAAGAAGCCCTTCAAATATCCCTGAAACAACGGCCCCATCTTATTATCACAGATTGGCGAATGCCAAAACTGAATGGTATAGAGCTCTGTAAAACTCTGCGAAAAACAAAAGCCACCCGCCATAAATA
>Ga0256845_1001321_pt1 | contig 20159 bp, 20 predicted proteins | sample RiftiametaG_FD_189101 | JGI IMG/M metagenome (GOLD analysis project Ga0256845, IMG submission 189101) | Tube worm associated microbial communities from hydrothermal vent at the East Pacific Rise, Pacific Ocean - Riftia | ecosystem: Host-associated > Annelida > Integument > Unclassified ...
CTAACCAACTGTTATCAGTTTTAAAACTTTCCACATCATCTTGTCCTACTGTTAAAAGCATTTTATCAAAATCAGTTGATTTGAAAAAAGCTAATATGTCGTCATCCTTTAATAATTGGTGAATATCGTAAGTGTGACGTACTTTGTTTTTAAGATCTTGAATTGCATTTTCTCCATAAGAAAAACGCACCAAACTCATTATTTTTTCACAAATAGTTCGCCTTACGTCTAACACTTGAACTTCAAACGGCAACATATCATATTTTTCTGCAATTTTAAGTTGCTTTGTTGCTTTCATCATCTCATATACATAAGAATGAATCTTTTGATTATGATATGGTTCATATCTACCTAACCAAGTAGCTTCAACTATAATTACATCTCTTACTTGACCAAACTCTCCTTTAAATTGTTTGTTATAATTGTATGCAATTTTACGAATCATTCCCATTTTATGGGTAATTCCTTTTACGTCAACTTCTTCTAACTGTTCAGCTACAACTTTAGTTATTTTCTTTAATTTGTTTTTTAATTGATTACCAGATTCATCTTTTCTACGCAATACAACCAAATCAATATCTTCAGAGAATCGTTCTATCAATACAAAACATTTGGACAAGGCTGTCCCGCCTTTAAAAACAGTTTCGCTCCCTATTACATTATTAAAAATGGTATGCAAAGCTAATGTTACCCAATAGTCTTTTTCTATATATATTTCTGGAATATCAAGTCTTTGAGAAGTAATGGTAATTGCCTCTTTAAACAAATCTATGTTTTGGTGTAATTTCATACAATATTCCAGTTAGCAATGGTTGGTAAATCTTTTTTAGAGATAGGTAATTTGTATTTAGAAAGTGGATTTAAACTTTCTTTCAATGGTTTTATTTCTTTTATATTGTTGTTGTTTTCTAAAATTGCACCTAATAATGCACGAACCCTAGCAGGATATAATAATGCGTATTCAACCAACATTTTCAATTTCTGCTTAGATAGATTTTCTATTGTAGTACTCAAAATTTCAATTCCTGCTATTGAATTAAGGTCTGGAATAATTTTAAAATCTTTAATCGCATCTAAAAAACCTAACAATTGATAGTTGTCTTCTGTTACTTCAGCATAACTTTTTACAGCAGATGCTTTTAAAGTTCCTGCATTAATAAAAATTCGTTTAGAACGACTAGCAATATTTAATTTGCTACTTACTTGACGAGTAAGTCCCAATTTATTGTACAAGTAATTACCAGTAACGTATGCTATTCGTTTTCCATTTTGAAATAAGTAAGGCTTTAGTAATTCAGTTTCACTTGGCTTTAACTCCCCAAAAACAGTCATTTTTGGTTTGTAAAATTTTCCTTTAGATATTTTCTTAATCTTTCCTGCTTTTAATAAACGTTCTATGGCTTTTGCAGCAGTTAAGAATTTTTCTTTAGTAATATTCAAATCAACATAACCAAAGGTACTATCCTCTGGAATACATTCTATTTGTTGGGCTATATTTTGAGCTGTTGTCATTACTGTTACAAATATAGTTAAAACTTTCAATTGTCAAGTTTTTGAATCGTAAAACTTGACAATTACCAAAGAAAAAGGATCAAGATCAAAGGTTATGAAAAAATTGTAGACTAATCTTAACTAACATGATAATGTAGAAAAAATGATAACTCTAAAAAAGAAGCCAACGTTTAAATTTTAAAATAAGAAAAGAGAATGGATCTTAAAAACCAAGCGTTAACGTTAGGATAAAACGTAGAGAATATAAATACTTAAAATAGGTGATTTAGTAGTGACATTATTTAAATCCTCACGAATTTGTCTTAATCTACATTCTTGAAAGAGATGTTTATTAAAAATAATTTACTAAAATCAATTGATCAAAATATATGGGCACAAAAAAACCCTGTAACTCAATGTTCACAGGGTTATATGTGAGCCCGTCAGGATTCGAACCTGAGACCGCCTCCTTAGAAGGGAGGTGCTCTATCCAGCTGAGCTACGAGCCCATCAATAGCAAAAAAAAAGGGGATGATTTCTCATCCCCATTGGTCGGGGTGGCAGGATTCGAACCTGCGACCTCCTCGTCCCAAACGAGGCGCGATGACCGGGCTACGCTACACCCCGAGTATTTGCTATTAATACTCACAAAATTTCAATGTGCAAAAGCAATATATATTGTGATTGCGAGTGCAAAGGTAAGGGTTTTATTCACTTTTACAAAGAAAAACTCAAAAAAAAATGTTTTTTTTTATATAAAAATTTAACCTTTTGTATAACAGTCTTTTATATGGCTTCTTAAAAGTATATGAAACTATTTTTACTAAATAGTAATACAATCCTTTCCAAACAAAAAAAGAAGCCGAAGCTTCCTTTTTTTAATAAATTGCGGAGAGACAGGGATTCGAACCCTGGGTACCCTTTTGAGGTACGCTTATTTAGCAAACAAGTCCTTTCGGCCACTCAGGCATCTCTCCGGAAAATTTAAATATTCAATACATGTAATGAACGGACGACAAAACTAGTAAAAGGATACTATATCAACAACTAAAATTGAAGAAATATTTCATCTTTTTTTTTTTAGTTCAATAAAAAAGAAATAATCTCACTTCCTTTCAATACAAAGAGCAATATCCATATCAAGTGAAGTGGTTGAAAAACAGGTTTATGCACATTAGAAACAATCATTACAGCATAACTCCCCAAAACAATTAAAGGATAATTAAAAATCTCCCCAAACAAGAAAGAAATCGCAAAAAGAGAGGATAACACCAAGCTTAAGGAAGTTTTCTGTCGTAAACTTTGACTTATCGCAAAAAGAATGATGCAGAAAAATGACATGACAGAGAACAAATCTATGATAAAACTATCCATCAAAGATTGCATTGCAACATCAGACAATAGCATTGACCAGAAAACTTGTGATCCAAAAACAGCAAGAATACCAATTAACAGCACCAATAAAGCAGGAAAACCTTGCTCTTTATTCCACCAGAAAAATTGAAATCCAACGATAAGTAAAATAAATTCATTCAACGGCAAAGGAAAAACAAATGAGCCATAAGAGAGGTATATCGACACCGCATAAATCACGAGTGTCAAAACTGTTAGAAAAATGAGTCTGTCTTCTCTTTTCATTACTTATTATTTAAGACCTCGTCCACATATTTAAAAGTCGATAAAACTTCAGGAACTCCATTGACCACAGCAATATCATGTTCAAAGTGAGCACTTGGTTTTCCATCTTCAGTCACAATCGTCCAATGATCATCCAATTGGACCACTTTTTCCGTCCCCATATTAATCATAGGTTCAATTGCTATTGTTAATCCATTCTGAATCTTCTTCCCTCTTCCTCTTCTACCGTAATTAGGAACCTGTGGCTCTTCATGCATCGTTTTACCTAATCCATGTCCAACCAAGTCGCGTACAACTCCATAACCGTTTTTTTCAGCATGATGTTGAATAGCAAACCCAATGTCCCCTATTCTATTTCCAATTTTCGCTTCTGCAATTCCAAGATCCAAACATTCTCTCGTAACTTTGAGTAATTTCTTGATCTCAGGGGAAACCTCACCTACTTCAAACGTAAAAGCATGATCTCCGTAATATCCTTTGTAAATTGATCCACAATCTACAGAAATAATGTCTCCATCTTTCAAAGGAACATCCGTTGGTATCCCATGAACAACTGCTTCGTTTATTGATATACAAAGTGTATTTGGAAAATCATACAATCCTAAAAAACCAGGAATAGCATCTTGAGAACGAATGTAATCTTCTGCAATTCGATCTAATTCTAATGGAGTTACACCAGGTTTAATATGTTTCGCTATTTCACCAAGCGTTCTACTTACAATTTGCGCTGCTTCACGCATAATTTCTATTTCTTCAGGTGTTTTGTAAATTATCATATCTCGATTCAATAAATTCATGGTTGCAAAGATAGTTATAATTGCAATAATTCGCATAAAAAAACCTCAACCTTCTAAAAGAAGATTGAGGTTTTAAAGTATATTTAAATCAGCAATTATGCCAATACTTCTTTTACTTTATCTGCAGCATCTTGCAATTGAACAACAGAAATAACATCCAACCCTGAATCGTCAATTAATTTCTTTGCTTCAACAGCGTTTGTACCTTGCAAACGAACAATTAATGGAACTGGGAAGGTTCCGAAGTTCTGGTATGCATCAACAACACCTTGTGCTACACGATCACAACGAACGATTCCACCAAAGATGTTAATTAAAATTGCTTTTACATTTTTATCTTTCAAAATGATATTAAATGCTTTCTCAACACGTTCAGCATCAGCTGTTCCACCTACGTCCAAGAAGTTTGCTGGATTACCACCTGATAATTTAATGATATCCATTGTAGCCATTGCTAAACCAGCTCCGTTTACCATGCAACCAACATTTCCGTCTAATTTCACAAAGTTCAATCCTAACTCATCTGCTTCAACTTCCGTTGGATCTTCTTCTGTCTTATCACGCATTGCTGCATAATCAGGATGTCTGTACAATGCACTTCCATCTAAAGTAACCTTTGCATCAACAGCAATGATTTTATCATCTGAAGTTTTTAATACTGGATTAATCTCAAACATAGAAGCGTCACATCCTTCGTAAGCTGCATACAATGCAAAAACGAATTTTGACATTTGTTTCATTGCTTGTCCAGAAAGACCTAAATTAAAAGCAATTTTACGTGCTTGAAATCCTTGCAATCCAACTTTAGGATTAATTTCTTCTTTAAAAATCAACTCAGGTGTGTTATCAGCAACAGACTCAATGTCCATTCCACCTTCTGTTGAATATATGATTGTATTTCTACTTGTTTCACGATCTAATAATACAGACATGTAAAATTCAGAAGGTTCACTAGCACCAGGATAGTATACATCTTCACAGATTAATACTTTCCCAACACGTTTACCAACACCATTAGTTTGAGCTGTAGTCAAATGTCCTCCTAAGATTCCTTTAACTGTATCTTCAACTTTATCCAAACCTTTTGCTAAAACAACACCGTGCGATCCTGTTTCTTCAACAGTACCTTTTCCACGACCACCTGCATGAATTTGTGCTTTCACAACAAACCATTCAGTTCCCGTTTCCGAAGATAATTCTTTCGCAGTATTTACCGCATCTTCCACTTTGTCAACTACCTTTCCTTCTTGGATAGCAACCCCAAAGCTTTTTAATATTGATTTCCCTTGATATTCGTGTAAATTCATTCTGTCTATATTTTGAATTGTAAAATTAACAGTAATTTTTAAGTATCAAACATAGATGTATTATTTTTTTAGGATTAAATACTCTAGACTATAATGACCTTATATTTTATAAATCCTAAATTACGCTCAGATTAAAATCTTCTCTCTCATTTTCATCAGCCATTCAGTAGCACTGGCTTCATTCTTGAATACTTTAATTCGCATGGAAGGGTTTAGCTTGAAAAAAAAATTCGATTGTAATCTCATACCTAATTTACGAATAATAAATGCTTCTTGGTATTTAAATTTCTCTAAACCTTTATGAGTGGATAAATACTTTTTAACTTCTAAAGAAAATGTACCAAAATACCTGCTAAAATCTGTCAAACAGATAAATTCTTTCCCATTCATAAATCCAATAACAGTTTCTGTTAAATAAGCAATATCTTTAAGAGAGTATTCTTCATCTCCATAAAAAGATATTTGAACAAATTGATTATTAACTAGTTTAGCGTAACATGTTTTGAATTCTAAAATTGTAATAGATTCAAATTTCATACTACAATTATACTTATTAATAATGAGAAAAGAAAATTAACCTCTTTTTTGTTTTTTATGATAGGTCTTATCACCACGTGTCTGTGATTTACTATATTTCTGCTTAATTTTACGATTGTAAGATCCGCCAAGATTTGTTTTACTGTTTTTCTCTTTCTTTTCATGAAAAGCAGCTCCTACTCCACCAAGACTTACATTTGAGTTTCTATTCAAACTATTAGCCCCCATCCCTTCATCAGGCATTTCCTCTGGAGTTAATTCTTTTGAAATTTCAACTTCTGTAGGGAAAACTTCGTTTGGAATTTTATAATCCATTAAGTTTTCAATTGAATTTAAAAACTCAACTTCATTTTTTGTATAGAATGTAATTGAATTTCCTGTTTTATCAGCCCGACCTGTTCTACCTATTCTATGCATGTAATTCTCGGGAAAATTCGGCACATCAAAGTTAATCACATGAGAAATTTTCTCCAAATCCAATCCACGAGCCATCACATCCGTTGATACTAGGATACGATTAATATCATTGTCAAATTCTTCGATAGAACGAATACGGTAATTTTGAGATTTATTGGAATGAATTACACTCACATCATCTGCGAAACGTAAAGAAATTGTTTCAAAAATTCGATCGGCACTTCTTTTATTTGATGTAAAGACCAGTACTTTTTTAAATACGTCTTTCTCTTTCAAAAGATGTTTCAATAAATTTACTTTCGTGTAAAAATTCTCTACAGGAAAAGCAATTTGACTTATATTATCCAATGGTGTTCCACTGACTGCAATTGAAATTTTTTCTGGCTGAATAAAAGATTCATCAATAAGCTGAGATACATCATCAGTCATCGTTGCAGAAAACATTATATTCTGTCTTTTTTCAGGTAATAATTCAAAAATATTATTTATTTGATGTCTAAATCCTAGATCTAACATTACATCAACCTCATCAATAACTAATTTTTTTACGGCTTTTAATTGCAAAGAATTGGCTAGTACAAGATCGTACAAACGGCCTGGCGTTGCAACAATAATATCTTGGCCTTGCAAAACTTTTTGTGCTTGAGTATTAATATTTGTTCCTCCATACACTCCCAAAACACGTAGAGACATATATTTTGCAAAATCCTCAATTCTATCCACAACTTGAAGCACCAATTCTCTTGTAGGAACAATGACTAAAATTCGAGGATTAATTTGTTTCGAAAATTTATGTTGATGCAACAATGGTAACATGTAAGCCAACGTCTTCCCTGTTCCAGTTTGAGCAATTCCAACCATATCCTTACCTGAAAGGATAACGGAATAAGTTTGATCTTGGACTGGTGTCGGTTGATCGAAACCTAAATCATCCATTGCATTCTTTAACTGTTTCGTTAAATTAAAATCACTAAAACTACTCATTGAACTATATTTTGCACAAAGGTACTCATTTTAGAGGATTGTGAATCGGATATTAGAAATGAGCAGAAGAAAATTAAATTAATGAAGCAATAAAGAGTGTCATTTTAAAATGCTGTTCATCTTTTAAAACCATAATTTATACGTTACATCCGGAAAGAATCCTCGTTGATACGTTGTTCCAATCATTCCTGAGGCAGCGTTATAGCCTTTTAAGAATACATTTTTCTGACCGGTGATATTCTGTAAATCGACAGAGAATAAATGCGATATTTTTTTCTGATCCATTCTGAATGTAATCTTAAAATCCATTCTAAAATAATCTGGGTTTTGGTCAGAAAAAGCTAGATCATCGAGATACACTGCTGAACCGTTCGCTTGTGATGCTGCTAAATCGATTGGAGTTTGCCTTCTTCCTCCCGCATACGTTACTTTAAAATCAAAACCAAGTGTTTGTCTCTTCCCTACTTTAAATTCCTTCCCACCTAATGCGTTAACAACATAAGATGAGTTGAAAGCTGTATTTCTCCATACCTTATCGCTTCCTTGGTATTTTGATTCAAAAACAGACGCTGTTAACAAATAATAATATCCTTTATCATAGAATTTTTCCAATGTTAATTCTATTCCATAATTATATCCCAAACCGTTATTGATTAATCCTGTACGAGATAATTCTGCAAAACCTGCCCCTTGATTTAACGTTGAAAAAGAAGAAGCGAAAGTATCAACGGGTACATTGTAAATGTGCTGGTAATAAATTTCAGATTTTAAATGAAGGTTTTTACCTATTCCCCAATCATGCCCAATAACAGAATGTATCGATTTTGTGAAATCCAGATCTTTATTTGGGAGTGTTGCTTCTCCATTGACTATTTCTTCGTAAAAATAAGTTGGAATTCGTTGCATTTGACTGTGCATTCCCGCACCAATGGTTAAACTTTGATTTTCTACAAATTGATATTTTAATCCAACCCTAGGCTCAACAGCATTTGAATTATTCAACAATAAATGTTGTGAATGAACCCCTAAATTCAACGTCAATAAATTACTGAAACGATGTTGCCAAAGAAGATACGACTGAATCAGGTCAGTTCCTCCAGAATAATCACTCGATTTTTTGTATGAATTCCCTGTCTTGATTGAATCAATAATTTCAAAAGAGAAATGGTCATAAATCACCCCAACCGTAGCCGTATTTTTAGCATTAAATTTCCGATTGACTTTGTAATTCACTGAAATTTTATTTTGCTTATCTTTTTGTAAATAATAGCGTTGGTAATTCGAATTAATCAATGTATCGATATCAATTCCTCCTTGTGTAGAATTAACAGAAACCACCAATTTTGAGAGTGTATTTTTGTTGAAAAAATAACGGTGAGACAATCCGATGATTCCTGTCCTAGAATTGACATTTGATTTTGTGTTTGGAAAGAAGTAAAGGTTATCTGTTTCCAAAGAATCGGTAACTGATTCAATGTAACTAATTCCTCCAATTCCAAAAAGAGAAAAACGACCTGCTTTTTCGGTTGGTAAATCTATTTTAAATGTCAAATCTTGGTATTGCGGAACTGCGGCTCCTGTACCTAAGTCAATCCCAATCGCACTCATTACTGCGAGAGTTGAATAACGATAATTGAAAATATACGATGCGCGCTTTCCTTTTTTAAATGGACCTTCTGCTCCAAATTCAAAACCATTGAACCCAACTTGAGCGATGTATTCTCTTTTGGTATGATTCCCATTTCTCAACTGCAAGTCAAACACTCCCGAAAGTGCGTTCCCATAATCTGCACTCCATGCACTTGTCATGAAGTCAGAATTGGCTAAATTATTCAAATTCAACATACTTATTGGCCCACCTGTTGAACCTAAAGTTGAGAAATGATTAGGACTTGGAATATCTATCCCTTCCAATCGCCACAAAACACCTGTTGGAGAATTTCCTCGAATAACAATGTCGTTTCGTGCATCATTAGCACCACTCACTCCTGCATAATTCTGAGCCATTCTAGCCGGATCTTGTAGAGAACCTGCATATTTAGCAGCATCAGCAACAGAAATAGTTCTAGCACTCACTGTTGACATTTTATTGATCAACTCTCCATTCTTTTTTCCGCCATCTACAATGACCTCATCCATTTCATTGATATGCTCCGTTAACTGTACGTTAACAGACAATTCTTTTCCAATAATCACCTTTAAATTTGGCAACAACAGTTTTTCATATCCAGGGTAAGAAACTTCGATTGTTTGTCGACCTAATGGAACATTCTCCAATCTAAATTCACCAAAAACATCTGTCAATGTTCTAATAATGGTGTCTTGATTTATCAAAACAACTTTAGCACCTGGAATTGGCCCTTGTGATTGCTGATCGGTTACAACTCCTTTAATGGTTTGTGAAAAAGAAACCATTGAAATTGCTAAAAAAGCAAGTAGAATTATGTTTTTCATACTAAAAAAATTATCTAAAAAAAAACCGCACAAAACATGTGCGGTTCAATATTATTTTAAGTCAAAAAGATTAATCTTCTTTTTTCTCTTCTGTAGAATCTTCGCTTTCTTTTGCTTCTTCAGCAGCCTCAGCAGCTTCTTCAGCCTCAAGTGCAGCTTTCTCTGCAGCTTCTCTTGCTTTCTTCTCTTCTAAATTAACAATTTTAACCTGAACGGCGTTCATACCTTTCATACCTCTTTCGAGTTCAAAGTTAACCAAATCATTTTCTTTAATTTCTTCCAATAATCCATTCACATGGACAAAGAATTTCTCTTCAGTTCCTGTTTCTTTAATGAAACCATAACCTTTAGAGTCGTTAAAGAAAACAACACGACCTTCTCTACCTGCAGTTTGAGGAATTTCAGTTCTTTTAGGTACGCCAATTTCAATATTCTCGGCTTTAATTTCTTTTTTCTTTACGTTTTCATCTGGCGGAGTATCAGAAATATTTCCAAATTCATCCACGTATGCCAACATACTTTCCAAAGAACCACCGTCAGAGTTAGCTTTACGCTCTTCTCTTTTCATAGCTTTGTCCTTACGTTTCTTTAAACGTTTCTTCTCTTTTTCCTTTTTACTAAATGTTTCTTGCGATCTAGCCATTCAACTAATATGTGTTTATAATCAATTCATATAGAATCAATTATGTAATTTGAAGCGTATTTATATTATTCTTAATTGTAATAACATTAAAATTGAATAAGGGTTACACCACATAACCTAGCCGCAAAGATACTATAATAATAGAATTTATATTGATTCTATTAAAATAGATTAAAAGTAAAATAATAGAAAGTGCCTGATTCTTTTTTCTCAAGGGTATATTTCCCATCTAATTGTTCTGTGAAAATTTCAATTAAAGAAGTTCCAAAATGATCACTTTGAGGATTATTAAACCATACGCCATTGTCAGAATAATTTAGCGAAATATTACGCTCATTTATTAGGCAATCAATTTTGATTATACCTTTTTCAGTGTCGAGGAAGCCATATTTAATACTATTGGTCAACAACTCGTTTAATATTAATGCAACAGGTACAAGTGTATCTAAAGATGTATCTCCATTTGAAGCATGAATTTCAAGTTTTATCTTTTGATCTTTTGAAAAATTAAGAATAACATCATTCGCTAATGAGTGAATATAATCCTTCATGTTAACGTTGTTGATATTTTTTGATTTATAAATTTTATCATGAATAAGCGCGATACTTCTTACTCTATTCATAGCATCAGATAGAACTTGTTTCGTTTTTTGATCATTGAGTGCATTTCTTTGAAGACTCATTAAACTCGTAATAATTTGTAGGTTATTTTTTACTCTGTGGTGAATCTCTTGTAGAAGAATTTTCTTCTCATTATCTTGTTTCTTAATTAAAGTCAACGTTTTTTTCAAGTCAATTTCTTTACTTTTCCTCAAGAAAACTTCTTTTCTCAATTTATTATTCCAATAAAAAAGGAAAAGGAAGATTAGTCCAAAAATTACAGCTAATATTAATATCCATTTGATTATAAAATCCCAATCAACTCCGTATTCAAAATTTATATCTATCCATTTACTTCGAATAACTAATCTTTCCTCCGTAGAAATAGACTGAAAAACTTTATTCGAAATATCTCTAAAAATCTTCCAATCTTTTGTAACAGCTAGAGCAATTCCATTGGTTTTATAATTTGTTGGGGCTGCAACTTTTAAATTGGTAAAACCGCTATTATTAATATGATAACTTACGACACCTAGATTTCCTACAAAAGCTTCTACTTCTCCATAACTCAAGGCTTCAAGACAAGCTTTTACACTTTCTTTTTTTTCTATTAAAATCTGAGGAAATTTAGTTGTTATTAATTCAGCCGTATAATAACTGAATGGTAGAGCTATTTTTTTTCCATTAAAATCTGATAAATCACTGATAAATTGATAATCTTTTCTTGTTACAATCACAAGAGGGTCGTTAATATAAACATCTGTAAACTCTAAAAAACTTTCTCTTTCAGGAGTCTTAGCACAACAAGGAACAATATGTATTGTACCATTACGAAGACCATCCAGAGATTCTTCCCAAGAAACACCAGGAATTGGCTGCATATCAATTCCCGTTTTCTCTTCTAGAATGTGAACATAATCACCTACAATCCCGCTATATTGACCATTTTCATATATTTCATATGGCTCCCAATTGGATTCATAACCAAATTCAATAATCGGATGATTTTTAATCCAAGTCTTTTCTTCATCTGTAAAACCAACCTCTTGTGCGTGAACACAAAAAGAAAAAACAAACAAAAGAAAAACAAAGATTCTATTCATTAACTTGTGGTTTTATATTAAGGAAAATTAATGATAATTTCTTAGAATAGCAACTCTGTTTTCTCACTAATCAAGAATCTCTTGAACCCTTCCGACTTGTCGATCTTCAAGCCGGACTTTAATCCCATGTGGATGAAAGGAGGAATTCGTAAGGATATTTTTCACATTCCCTTCTGTCAACTCCCCAGTTCTTTGATCTTTTTTTAAAACGATAGCTACAAAGCCTCCAATTTCAATGTCCTCTCTCTTACGATGATCCATGTTGTTATTTTTAGTCAAAAAAAACTCCCAATTCGATGAATTGGGAGTTTAAAATAGTTTATATGAAGACTAAGCTTCTTCTTTTGCACAACAAGGTTTTGTACAATCTTCTTTACATTCTTCTTTTTCTTCAGCAGTACAACCTTCACCACAATTACCTTCGCAGTCTTCTTTACAAGCCTCTTTGTCTTCAGACTCACATGTAGATGAACATTCGTGCTCACCTTCTTCAGAATGCGCACAAGCTTCTTTTTCTTCTTCAGAACAACATTTTTCACCTTCAGAGTGATCACAAGTTGCTTCATCAGAATGGTCAGCAACATCATGGTCATGCATTTCAGTAGTTGCAGCATCAGTCATTTCTTCAGATTCTACATTTTCAGTAGAACAAGCTACTAGACCAATTGCCAAAACAGCTGGCAAGATAAATTTTAATACTTTCATTTTTAACAATTTAGTTTATTTGAATGCACAAAATACAAAATTGAATTGACAAACACGAAAAATGATTTTTAAAATTGCTGAACGGTTAAATAATTGGATAATTGGTATATACTTTCCCCTACTCAATCAAAGATAGTCTTATGTTCATTGAGAATAAATGAATACGTTATTCAAGAAAACCATTTATCATTCAGTAACTGAATTAATTTTGAAGAAGTCATGTTGAAATACCTTTTTGTTCTATATCCTATCACCCAAGTTATCCCTTTAATAGCATTGGTTAAAAATATTTCATCAGCAACTAGGAGATTCTGCGGAGAGATGTTACACTCATAAACCTTTATTCCATTTGCGATTGCAAGGTTAATTATTTGCATTCTCATCGTTCCAGCCAAACAACCTTCTTCCAACCCAGGAGTATATAAAACACCATTACTTACAACAAATAAATTTGAAGAAGTGCTTTCGATGATTCCACCAGTATCATTGGTCAATAAATAATCATCTAATCCATTCTCTTTTGCCGAAATAGATGCGATAATATATATTAAAGCATTCTTAGTCTTAAAATTTGAAAGCTTCGATTTATTTTTTTTTATCTCCGTATAGACATCTAGCTCTATCCCTTTCTGATTCAATTCAAAACGGCTCACTTCTAGCGGATATACTTCGATGTAGAATTCTACTTCGTTTGTATCTGGTTTAAAAGTACCTCCACTCGATCGATCCAAAGATATTCTACATTTTCCTCCGCCTTTAATTCCAGATTTCTCTAGAAGTTCAATAATTCTTTTCTCAAAAAAATCAACCGTATAAAACGATGGTGGTCGCATTTTAATCACTTTAGCTCCCTCTAGCATTCTAGAAATATGATTTTCTAAATTAATTGGTTTTCCATGAATAATTCGAACACTTTCAAACACACCGTCTCCATACAAATAAGATCGATTCCCCGTTTTTATTGTCGCTCCTTCATTAGGAATTATTTCATCATTACAATTAACATATATCATAATCAAAATATTGCTTCGATAAATTCTTTTCCTTTATCGACGTTAATAATCAATACATACAATACACCAAAAATTGCCCCCCCTATATGTGCATCATGTGCTATACCTGATTGTCCTTTTTTGTCTGCATAAAACTCATACAACAAATACAAAGGGCCAAAAATGTACGCTTTGATTGGAATTGGAATAAATAATAAATTCAACTCCATTGTCGGATACCAAATGATTGCTGCAAAAATTACAGCAGACACGGCTCCAGATGCGCCAAGAGAACGGTAGTTTGGATTGTCTTGATTACGGACATAAGGAATTAAAGTTGCAAATAATCCTCCAAAAAAATAGATTACAAAGAAATGAGATTGTCCCTGGAAATTTCCATACGTTGAAATAAGTCCATAATTTAAAAGTGCGTCACCTAAAAAATACAACGAAAACATATTAAAGAATAGATGACCATAATCTGCATGAACGAATATATGGGTAATCATTCTTACGTAATTCTTATTGTGTTTACAATCATAAGGAATGTATAATGTTTTATCCATCAACGACTTATTATTGAAAGCCATGTAGGAAATAATCACAGTGACTAAAATTATAATTGTTAAAATTGAAATTTCCATAGAATCATTTAGTATATTTACGTATTCAAACCTAAGCCAATATAAGAATTTGAAACTAATGCACACGAAAGCTACCCTAATTTTCTTTATTTTATTGAGCCTATTCTCTTGTACAACAGAAACGGTTGAAGAAGTTATTTTACCTTTTGAACAACAAAACATAAGCGTTAACGAAAAGATTAAGCAAGCAATTACGCTAGATTACCTGCAAGAGAATGGTTTTCCTGATTCTAGTTTTCAATATTTAACTCAATTTTATTCTGAAAGGGATTTCTCTCCTAAATGGGTCAATGATTCAATGTTGACATCCATCGGTATTCAAATCAAAGAAAAACTAGAATTGCCTTTTTCTTTTGCACTCCCAGCAAAACGAATTCCTCATTACACTACAACAAATTACATTCAGGATGAATTAATGTTGACACTTTCTGTTGCACAAATGGTTTACGACTTAGACAGTGGCGTCATCGATTTCGAAAATAAACTTGTGAAAGAGAAACACTTTATCCCTACAGAAAGGTTGAATAAAATTACATTTAATAACGAAGAGGATATTCGTTTACAATTTCTACAATTTGGTCCACAAGATTCATCTTATCAACTCATAGGGAAAGGTCTGGTAGAAATGATTGATTCAATCATTTTAGACACTTCTATTTTTAATATAGTTTCTATCAAATATGACACACTAGATGCAGAATCAAAGACAAGTAACGCTTTAATTTCAAAAGGATACCTCAACAACACCACAAACGACAGTTCTACTTTTTCCAACGCGCTTGGTAAATTCCAATTAGACAATGCATTAAAACCAGATGCTGTCATTGGTAAATACACTTCATTTGCTTTAAATGAAAGCACTTTCCATAAAGTTGAACGTATTCTTTTAGCAATGGACAAAATTAGAAGTCGTAAAAAAAGACCTTCCCGCTATTTGAGAATCAATATTCCAGAATATAAATTACGTTATTTCATCAACGATAGTTTAAAATCTGAGCACAATATTGTCGTAGGAAAAACAGATCATCAAACTCCAGAGTTGACAGCTAAATTGCGTAAAATTGTTGTTTATCCTTACTGGAATGTTCCTTATTCAATTTCTAGTAAAGAAATTCTACCTCACTTAAAAAGAGATCCTGTTTATTTAGAGAAACACAATTATGTTTTATTAAGAAAAGACTCAATTGTTGATCCTTATGGGGTTAATTGGAAGCAAATTAGACAGAATGCGTTTCCTTATAGAGTTCGTCAAGAACCAGGACCAAGAAATAGTTTAGGAATTATTAAATTTGACTTTTACAATACTGAAAGTGTTTATTTCCATGACACTCCTTCAAAATCTCTTTTCGGAGTTGATGTAAGGGCTTATTCTCACGGTTGCATGCGTACGCAAAACCCTATAGATCTTGCTAAGGTTATCCTTGAAAGAGATGAAAACAGAAATAAAATCAATGAAATGACACCGGACTCACTTGATTCACTTTATAGTTTAGACACAATTGCAAATCTTGAAATAAAACTACTTAAACCTATCCCTATTTTTATTGAATATCAAAGTGTTGTCCGAGAAGGAGAACGAATGAAAATTTACATTGACATTTATGGTCGGGATGAAGAGTATTTAAAGCTAATTCGTGAATAATTTTCATTACTTTTGTTGCAAATAAAACAACAAAATGAAACATTTAATTGCCCCTTCAGTTCTTTCTTGCGACTTTGCTAACATTCAAAGAGATGTTGAAATGATTAACAATTCAGAAGCTGACTGGTTTCATATTGATGTAATGGACGGTGTATTTGTTCCAAACATTTCTTTTGGCTTCCCTGTTTTAAAAGCAATTAAGAAACATGCTAAGAAAACCATTGATGTTCATTTAATGATTGTTAACCCTGATCAATACGTTGAAGAATTTGCCAAATCTGGTGCAGATGTTTTAACAGTTCATTACGAAGCTTGTCCTCATTTACACAGAACAATTCAATTGATTCATTCTTTCGGAATGAAAGCAGCAGTGGCATTAAACCCACATACCAATGTAAGTGTTTTAGAAAACGTGATCGAAGATTTAGACATGGTATTGATTATGTCTGTTAATCCTGGTTTTGGCGGGCAAAAATTCATTGAAGGCGCTATAAACAAGGTGAAACAAACAAAAGTTTTAATTGATAGCACTAATTCAAATGCAATTATTGAAGTTGATGGCGGAGTCAACCTTGAAACTGGAAAAAGATTAATTGATGCAGGTGCAAGTGTATTGGTAGCTGGAAGTTTTGTTTTCAATTCTCCCAATCCTACCGAAACAATTACGCAATTAAAGAAAATGTAAGTTTAGATTAATTCCAAAAAGAAAGGAACTATTGATTCTGGAATATTTGTTTTCTCAAGAATTCCATCTTTATAATAGTATTTTGATTTATGTCCATTCTTAGGATTTGTCATTTCATAGACATGATTACCTAAACTCTTGATTGGCTTCATAATATCGTCTATTTCTGAATAAATCCATTTATGACCTACAGGTTCAGTCATGTACATCATAGCTTCAGAAAATTTAATTTTCATGAATTTTTTTGTTTGATGACCGTCTACTGTTAAGAGGTAATGGTCTCCTTTGTTCTCCGTAATACTCGTAGAATGAACATGTCCGTTTACGTAAGTCGTTACAGAACTATAATGTAAATTTCCATTTTGAAAAACAGAATTTAACTTATACATCAAACCAACCTCAACAACAACTTTAACTTTCATTTGGCTGACAACCTCAATGTGTTTTGTGCCATCAATATTTGTTTCATGCATTATCAAAGAACCAATACTCTCCCCTTTTGATGAAATTTTATATTTCTTTGCTTGACCAAAAGTCAAGGTTGAAATAAAAACGAGTGCAATTGTAATTATAATACTTTTCATATTGTTATTTTTTATAAAGGTAAATATTTTATTCAAATTTGTATATTGCAACAATTCATTTTTTTCAACGTTAAAACAAAGTATGAATATAATCTCTTTATTTCTCTTTATTTTCTTTTCTTTTTCAATTGCAGCTCAGGAAGTTAACTTATCAATAGAAGAAGATACTTTAGTTCAACTTTTAGAGAACTTAAGAAGTGCAGAAAATAACGCTCAAAAAAAAGAAGCTAACCTCATTTTCAAAACCAAATTTAAGGCTGTTCTTCAGAATAAAGGAGCACTTATATATCCTTTTGAGAAACTTACTACCGTTGGTGTAATCAATAGCTCCGATGAATTAATCCGAATTATTAACTGGAACATCGAACAAGATGATTTTAGTCAGAAATACACTTGTTTTGTTTTACATTTTGACAAGAGAAAGAAGAAATACAACGTCACAGAGCTGAAAGACATGAGCTTCGGAATGCCCAATCAACCAACAGAAATTCTAACTTCTGAAAATTGGTATGGAGCATTGTATTACAAAATTATTCCCGTAAAAAAAGGAAGTAGAACACTATACACTGTTTTAGGCTGGGATTATTATTCCAACATGAGTCAGGTAAAATTGATTGATGTGATTTATTTTTCAGGTAAAATTGTAAAATTTGGTTCGCCTATTTTTAAACAAGGCAAAACAACATCCAAAAGAGTTTTTTTTGAACATTCAAAGAAAACAAGTATGTCTTTAAAGTATGAAGAAGATAGAGGTCGAATAATTTTTGACCACCTTTCTCCTGAATCTCCTTCTATGAAAAATTTTCGATCTTTTTACGTGCCTGATTTATCGTACGATGCATTTTTCTTTCAAAAAGGAAAATGGGTATTGCGTGAAGACGTAATCGGTGTGAACAAAGGTAATGGTAAGAAAAAACAAACCGTTTACGTGATGAACGAAAAAACGGGGGAAGTGGAAGAAGTGGAAATAAAAACAGAATGGGAGAATCCTTCAGACCCAAACGCTCCTGTTAGTGGTAATGAACATGTAGCAGTTACTCCTGAAACTGAATCAGACGAAAAAGACACAAAGAAAAACAACGCGCCGAAAGTCAATAAAAAAGATAAACGAGACCCTAGCAACCCTTCTTTTTATGATGACATCAACAAGAAAAAGAAGAAGCGTAGAAAAAAACGAAATTAATAAACGTCATTTGAATTTTCATTCAAAATATCATTTTATACATTCTCAATCAACTAAAGTCATTTTATAATCCTTTTTTTATATATTTAGAATCAACGAAATCAATTCTATGAGCAAAAATTTATACATCGTACCCTATGATTTTACCTCAGTGACAGCTAAGGCTGTTGAATATGCTTTATTTCTTGGAAGAAAAGTATCTACTGAAATTCGTTTAGTTCATATTGCTAAAGATAAAGCAACAGCCATTTCTAAAGTGAAAGAACTTGAGAATGTTAAAAACAAACTAGAAATCCCTGCTGGTTTATTAGTCACTACCCACGTTAGTGTAGGAGATATCTTTGTAGACATTGGGCGAATCGCAACCGAACTGAACGCACAATTAATCATAATGGGCACCCATGGATTAAAAGGCAAGCAATATTTATTTGGTGGAAATGCAATGAAGATTCTAAAAAGCGTGAACACTCCATTTCTTATCGTGCAAGATTCTTCTGAAATTAAAGAAATCTCAGGATTACTTGTCCCAATTGATTTAACCAAAGAAAGTATGCAAATCATCAGTATTGCTGGTGACATGTCAAATATTCTTAAAGCAAAGGTCAATGTAATCACAGAAAAGCAATCTGACGATATGTTGAAAGTTCGAATCAAAAATCGCTTAGGGATTGTTAAATCTGAATACGAAGACAGAGGAATCAGTGCTAACATTGAATATGTCCCACATAAAGGTGCATATGACGCTAAAATAATTGATTATTCTTTGAAAAATGACATTGGTTTAATTGCAATAGCTTACCATTCTGAAAGTTTATTCCCACAATTTGATAACTTTGCACAAAAATTAATTACAAACAAGCCCGCGATACCTGTTTTAATTGTAAATTCTAAATTGGCGTCGGCACTCTATTTTTAAATATGAATATCGGAGAATTTAACGAATTAACAGTACTAAGATTTACTTCAGTTGGTGCTTATTTAGGTGATGATCAAGACAATGACGTTTTATTGCCAAACAAATATTTGAACGAAGATTTAGAAATTGATGACAAAATCAATGTCTTTATCTACCGTGATTCTGAAGATCGAGCAGTAGCAACTACTGAAATTCCAAAAATAGAGATGAATGGCTATGCTTACTTAAAAGTTACTGCTGTCAACCATTTTGGAGCTTTTGCTGATTGGGGTTTAGAAAAAGAATTGATGATTCCTTTTAAAGAACAATATTTAAAACTAGAAGAAGGAAACTACTATTTAACTCACCTTGCACTCGACGAAAGTACGGACAGAGTTTACGGATCAACGAAGACAAATCGCTATTTACAAGATTGTGAAGAAACTTTTGAAGCAGACACCGAAGTTGAAATCATGGTTTGTGAACGAACTGAACTTGGTGTAAAAGTCATTGTAAATGGTAAATACAGCGGTTTAATTTTTAGAAGCGACATAAGTAGACCTTTAAGAAGAGGACAAAAAACAATTGGTTTTGTTTCCAACGTTCGAGAAGATGGAAAAATAGATGTTCGCTTAGATAAAGTTGGTTTGGATAAGGTATTAAATTCTGTTGATCAATTACTCGAAAAATTAAGAGCAGATGGAGAAATTCCACTTTCTGATAAAAGCAATCCTGATGATATTCGAGAATTGGTTGGAATGAGTAAAAAAACATTCAAACAAGCTGTCGGTAAACTATACAAACAACGTTTGATTGAACTTGGTGATGGAAAAATCACTTTAGTTAAGTAATTCAATC
>Ga0256845_1001322_pt1 | contig 20154 bp, 15 predicted proteins | sample RiftiametaG_FD_189101 | JGI IMG/M metagenome (GOLD analysis project Ga0256845, IMG submission 189101) | Tube worm associated microbial communities from hydrothermal vent at the East Pacific Rise, Pacific Ocean - Riftia | ecosystem: Host-associated > Annelida > Integument > Unclassified ...
CGAATCTGGCAGCGGTTTTTTCGCCTACAGACCTTCCCGTTACTGTTGAGCCAGTGAACGAAACAAGAGCAACTCTTCTGTCATTTACCAGGAGATTGCCTATGGTTTTACCTGTTCCACAGGCAAGGAGGAACACAGGAGGCAAGCCATTTCTTTCGACTACAGTGTTTGCAATTCTGGAAACGGCGACAGCTGTAAGCAGTGCACTGCTGGAAGGTTTCCACACTGTAATATTGCCTACAACTGCGGCGATCAACGCGTTCCACGCCCACACGGCTGCCGGGAAGTTAAAAGATGTTATAACTCCCACTGTTCCAAGCGGGTGCCACTGTTCCATCAGCCTGTGTTCCGGCCGCTCACTTGAGATGGTAAGCCCGTAAAGCTGCCGGGACAGACCGGCGGCAAAAGTGGCAATGTCAATGGCTTCCTGTATCTCGCCAGCACCTTCAGAAACAGACTTGCCGACTTCAAGGGTAACAAGTTTTCCGAGGGGTTCTTTGTATTTCAACAGTTCGGCACCGATTTCCGCAACAATTTCACCTCTGCGCGGGGCTGGAACCGTCGACCAGTACATGAAGGCCTCTGATGCTGCTGTCAGTACTTTTTCATAGTCTTTTTCGTTGCCGAGGGCCACAGATCCAAGCACCTGCCCGTTTATTGGAGATACTGATTCCACCAGAGATTTTCCATCCGTCTGCATCCACTCGCCGTGGTAAACACCTGAATTAATTGCCTGAAGCCCAAGGTCGTTGAAAACCCTTGTGTGTATTTCACCTGTGTTCATAGTTCTCCCGTTTCTGGTTATGTCTGCTGTTCATATCGCTGCATATATAACAGGATCACCGTTTGGTGTGCTACTTCTGTAAATTGTTATGTTTTGCGCTTAAACCTTCTTTTAGATTGAGAGAACTGGGTGAACACAAGAGCATCTGCAATGGTGGATATGACCACAGGTTCGGTGCGGGGCAGACTTATGCTGCTGGCCTGGCCGGTTATGCTTTCACATCTGTTGCAGACATTCTACAATCTTGCCGATGCTTTCTGGCTTGGAAAACTGGGCAGGCAGGCTCTTACGGCACCAACTATTACCATGCACGTGTTCTTTATTGCCTTTGCCCTGGCAATGGGGCTTGGTGCCGCCGGAACTACCCTTGTAAGCCAGTTCAAAGGAGCAGGTGACCACAGAAAGGCCGGGCTGGTTGGCGGTCAGCTGATGATCATGCTCACAGGAATTGGCCTTGTTTTTGGTGTGGCCGGGTTTCTGTTTACACCTCAGATACTGAATCTGCTTCACACACCTTCAGATTCATGGCAGCTTACCTATGAGTACATGCGCTGGATATTCACTGGTTTTCCCCTGCTGTTTGTTTTCTTTGTTTACCAGGGTATCAGCACCGGTCTCGGAGACACTGTGGGCCCCATGCAGGTGAACCTGATTGCCGTTGTGGTCAATGTGGTTCTTGATCCTGTTCTGATTTTCGGATTTGGCCCGTTTCCGGAAATGGGTGTGGTGGGCGCAGCAGTTGCAACTGTGTTCAGCAGGGCACTCGCATCTTTCATAGGGATGCACCGGCTGTTCAAAGGCAGAAACAGTATTCAGATAACTGCCGGAGATATGAGACCTGATGGTAAAATGATCGGTAAGATAATGAAGATTGGTCTTCCAGTGTCTCTGGGACAGCTTGGCACCAGCTTGGGCTTTACCTTCATGATAGGCATTGTGAATTCCTTCGGCAGCGCTGTTACTGCTGCCTTCGGAGTGGGTAACAGAATAATACATATGGCTATGGTACCGGCCATGGGTCTTAGTCAGGCAAATGCCGCCGCTGTCGGCCAGAATCTTGGTGCCGGCAATGTAAAACGGGCGGAGAAGTCTTCCAACACGGCACTTATGCTGATAGGATTGATTCTGCTGCCTGTTGTTCTGGGAATGTTTTTCTTTGGAGCGGATATTTCAAGAGCTTTTGTAGAGGATCCTGAAGTAATTCAGCTCGGTCGCACTATGTTCCGAATAACCACTCCGTCAGTGTTTGTGTTCGGCTTCCTTATGGTTCTTCTGGGAAGCTTTCAGGGGTCGGGTTACACTGTGCCTGTTATGGTTCTGAACATGTCACGGTTGTGGCTTCTTAGAATTCCGGGCGCTTACCTGCTGGCGTATACAGCAGGAATGGGACCCGGCGGTATCTGGTGGGCTATGTTTGTGTCTAACACCGCAGTAACAATTGCAGGGTGGATCTGGTTCAGGAAAGGTACCTGGAAAACAGCGTCAAAGCGGCTTGTGCTACGAGCAGAGAACGTAGAATCGCTGGCTTCAGCAGTTGATATGGATTGATCTGAATGTATATCTGGTTTACACAAGGGCCTGCAGCGCTCCGAACACTCCCAGCAGCGATAGAATAACAAGTACCGCCTTTCCGAAAACCGAGCTGTCAATTCTTCCAGACACAATTATTCCGGCAATTCCTCCTGCTGCTGCTCCAGGAATGTACGCAGCAGCCATTGGAAGGAAGCCTTTCAGATTAAGATTTCTGCGGAAAGTAATGAAAACCATAGCATTCAGAGACAAGCTGGAAACAGCAATTACGGGAACTGCCCAGCGTGCAGGAACAAAAACACACAGCAGCGGAAGGGCAAGTAGTGAATACCCGAACCCGCTGAACCCCTGCAGGGCACCGGCCAGAAAAGTAATTGCCATTACAGAGTAGAGCATTCAGTTCCTCTCGTATAGAAGCAGGAATATAGCAGGCGTTTCTGCCTGGTGTTTTGTATGTTAGAACCACTTTGAACCCTTTGCGAAAGGTGAAAAATGCAGTGGTGGATAGATAAACCCAAACTGATGGGGTCGCACAATCCCGAGCAGTGGGAACTTGGAATAAAGAACCTCTCTACCATAGTGTCGCTAATAGACCCGTCCGAGCAGCGTTTAAGGTACAACCCCGCCATTCCAGGAGTGAAGTGGGTTGAAATTCCAGTGAGAGACTACAATGCACCCTCTCTCGAGAAACTGCTGCGATTTGTAAGACTTGTTGAGGGTTCCCCGGGAACTGTTCTTGTTCACTGCGAGGGAGGCAGTGGCCGAACAGGCACATTTGGTGCAGCATGGCTCATGCGCGATGGAGATACTTCCGCAACATCAGCAATAGAGAAACTCCGGGAGATCAATCCCCACGCTGTTGAAACCGATGAGCAGAAAGTTGTTCTGATAAGGTTTGAAAAAAAGCTTCGGGATTCCCGCTAAATTAGTCCCTTCAGGTAAGCCTGTCGGCGGGACTCTTCAAACTTTTCTATTGCGTATCTAAGCATTGTTCTGGGCATCTTGGTGTATCGGTGTCTTAGAAATTCTGTTTCCGCTTCAAGGTCTCTGTTTCCCACTTCCCGAAGCATCCAGCCAACTGCCTTGTGAATGAGGTCTTCCCGGTCTTTCATTAGCAGATCAGCTGTGTGAAAGGTTTGATTGAAACAGCCATTTCGTATGAAATGCTGTGTGGCAACAATGGCAATTCTGCGCTTCCACAGGAGGTCGGAAACAGCGAATTGGCAGAGGGGCTCTGCGCTTTTGCCGAAGAGGTAAGCTCCTGCTATATGAGGGGCAGATGAATCTACAAGATCCCAGTTGTTGACCCGATGGGAATTACTCATGTATACGAGGTAAATGCTCTTTTTCTGTGAATCTATCCCCCTTTTGAATTTATCAACCATGGAAAGCAGCGAGAAGAGCCGAACTTCGTGCCACTCGGAATACAAAAGCTGTTCAAGCTGGGAGAGCTCAATACCCCGGAATGCTCTTACTGTTTTTCTTACGGCTGGAACCCGAACACCGAGGAACTTGTCTCCCTCTCCGTATTCGCCGGCAGCGGTTTTGAAGAATCGCAGGCTATGCTCCGCACGTTCCTTGTCTCCCAGCTCTTTAAGGCGGGTAACTATCGGGTCTGCTTGTGTCATCTGCTGTCCTTTCTTGCTTGTGAAGCATCAATTCAGCGGTGGCAGGTTGACTGTCGGCACCATGGGAGTATAATACGTGTTCGGTTTTGGTAGGGTAGCGGTTGTTTTTTGTATGAATAGTGGCATACAAGTACTTAAATACAATATAGCACTGCTGTTCAATTCAAACAGGCTGAAAGCCTGGTACATGTCAGGGAAATATGGAGGTATTCACAGATGTCAAAAAAACCGGATATAGCCAGGTTGAGAACTGAAAAAGATGAACGAAAACTGATAAAAGCACTTGAATACAGTTCTGATCCGTCTGTTCGTATTGAGGCTGCATCAGCACTTGGAGATGTTGGGAAAATTACAGCTTTGAAACCTCTTGTGCGTCTCATGAACAGTACAGAGGAATTGATTGAGGTGCGTTCAGAGGCAATTTGTGCTGTTGGAAGGCTTTGTGGAAAGGTAATGGAAACTCACAGCAGCGAAAATACTGATTCGCCAGCAGTTTCCGGTACGCGGAGACAAAAAGAGATTGATGAATTGCAGGAGTCAAGAAAAGCATTGAGACTGATTATAAAAGAGGGGTCAGCTCCATTGAGCTCTGCTGCGGCAAAAGCTTGCATGAGTTTACCGCTTGACAGAGATTCAGCAATTATGAGGGCTTTTAGCAATGACGGGGAAGAAAGTGGGAGAAGCGTTTTCTCACAACCCGGCCTGGGTCCGGAGGAAGAAAACAGCGGTATTGAAGATCCCGGCGTTGAAAACGCAGAACAGTCCAGTTTGTTTTCTGCACCTGAAGAAACTGTCAGAGCGCAAAGCGTGAAACAAGCGGAAACGGAGAAGAAGGCTGTTAAGGTACCTGAACCGGATATGGACAAGCCTGTGGAAATAGCGCCTGGTACGTACTGGGTGGGCAGGCGTGAAGATACACTTCTTGAAAGAAACATTTACCTTAGGGTATTTACCAGCGGTGACAAAACAGTTAACCTTCTTATTGATCCAGGTCCGCCCGAGGATCTGACTCCGCTTGTGAAGAAGCTGTCTGCGCTTATAGGAGGAATCAGAAATCTCCATGTTATGTTTCTCAACCATCAGGATCCCGATGTTTCCTATAACTCCGGACATCTTCAGAAGCTTAATCCCAACTGTGTTGTTCTGTGTTCCGAAGATTCGTGGAGACTGGTGAAGTTTTACGGTCTTGATCCCAATAAATACAAGTCGGTAGAGAGTTTCAAAAACATGAGAGTTACGCTGACAACCGGTCACACTTTGAGGTTTATCCCAACACCTTACTGTCATTTTCGCGGCGCTGTGATGCTTTATGATGAGGAAACAGGTGTTCTTTTCTCCGGGGATTTTCTGGGAGGGCTGTCGTTCCAGCAGGATCTGTACGCATCACTGGAATCCTGGGATGGAATAGCTACCTTTCATCAGATATACATGCCCAGCCAGGCTGCCCTTAAACATGCTGTAAACAATATCAGGGAAATGGAAAAGGCTCCTGTTATTGTTGCTCCGCAGCACGGAAGCATTATTAAAAAAGAGCTTGTTCAGGAATTTCTTAAACGGGTTGATAACCTTGAAGTAGGTCTTGACCTGTTCCTGAAAGCACATACGAAGAAGAACTATATTGCTGCCCTTAACGAATTGCTGGCAGAGTTCAGCCAGACGGTGGATGCCAGTATTATACCAAGTGCTCTCAGCGCATTCATATCTGATGGTTCTTTCCCAAATGCAATAACAGTGGGGAACAGTGGTGTTACAGACATAAAAGTTGATGCCCAGTATGCCGTTGAGATTTTCTTGCGTGAGCTTCGCCAGCAAACTCCTTCTGATTTGTTGGATCTGGTGGATATCAGCATTGTAAGAGTGCTGACCATGTGGAAGATTCCACTGCCAGAGTTTATGCTTTCAAATTCTTCACCAACGGAGAGTGTGTTCGAGGTTGTGTAATTCAGGCAACAGCGCACCGGCTTTCTGCGTTCATAAGAAGACCGGTGCGTTTTTTGTAATTCATACTGGCAGAAATGGCGCTAAAAGTGTTTGAATGTTAGAATACCTGTTGCGCCGGATAACCCAAATACCAGTTACAGTAAGGAATGCTATGGGGTACACAATCGTTCTGCTGGCACTGACGTCTTTTGCCTTTGCCGGTATTGATCAGGCCATGGTTAAAATCTATACAAACAGCGTGGCGTACAACTACTACCTTCCATGGAGCACAGATGCACCGGTGGAAAGCTCCGGTTCCGGTTGTGTGGTTTCTGGCAACATGATACTGACCAATGCCCATGTGGTAACCGACGAAACCTATCTTCAAGTCAGAAAGGAGGGAGATCCCAAAAAGTACCGGGCTGTTGTTGTAGCTGTTTCCCATGAAGCCGATCTAGCACTGATAACTGTTGACGATGGATCATTTTTTGATGGAATCCGTCCCCTTGAGTTGGGCGAACTGCCCCATGCCAGGGAAGAAGTTACAGTTTACGGTTATCCCATGGGAGGCGATGCTCTCAGTACTACCCGTGGCGTGATCTCAAGAATTGAAAGTTCCAGATACACTCACAGCGGTCTCTCGCTGCTTACAGTTCAGATAGATGCTGCCATCAACCCCGGTAACAGTGGCGGCCCTGCAATTATAGATAACAGAATTATTGGTGTTGCAATGCAGACCATGACCCAGGCTGACAACATTGGTTATGTGATTCCTGTTCCGGTGATAGAACACTTTCTTCGGGATATGGAAGACGGAGACTACAACGGATTTCCATCGGCAGGGTTCAGCTATCAGACAATACGCAACGACGCTTTTTCTGCTGCATTCGGCATCAATGAGGAACAGACAGGCGTAATGATCACCGGGCTGGCATACAACTCTCCTGCAGATGCAGTTTTGAAACAGGGTGATATTCTTATGAAGATTGACGGCCAGCCAATTGCAGGGGATGGCACTGTAGAGTTTCGTCCGGGCAGCCGCACCAGACTGGACTACATGGTGAACAGGTGTCAGATCGGAGAGGCAATTCCCCTTGAAATAATCAGAGACGGAAATGTTCAAACAGCAGAGATGAATCTTACATCTACTCTTCACGATCTTGCAATTGTTCAGGCGAAGATATACGACACGCCTCCAGAGTATTTCATATTTGGAGGAGCTGTTTTCATGCCTCTTTCAGTTAACTACCTGGAATCATGGGGTAGTGAATGGTATCTTAATGCTGTTGATTATCTTACATATCCGTACCTGTACAATAACTGGCGTTCAGAAAGCACGGAAGAGCTTGTTGTCTTGAGCTATATGTTGCCAGCTGAGGTGAATACAGGGTACGAAGACCTTCAGAATGAATTGATTACAACGGTAAACGGTGACAGCGTAAACTGTTTTTCACAGTTTGTTGAACTGGTAGATGAAAACTCGGATCTATTTTTAAAACTTACCACAAACCTGGGCAGCGTAATAGTGCTTGACAGAGAACAGGCAATTGCGGCCAACAGAGAAATCATAGATCGTTACGGTATAACAAGAGACAGATTCCTGCTGTAAGTTTAACCGTGCGCCTGTAGTTCAGGAAGCTGTGTCAGGAGTTTTCCTGTAGCTTTCGAAGTTCTTTATCCCAGTGTTTGTTGGCTTCCCTCATATAGATACGCTCTTTTATCAGGGGTTTTGCAAGGTGTGCGGCGGTTTTCTCTGATATGGCTCCGGATGTTACAAATTCTTCCCCGGCTTTACGCAGGTACTTTCTGTAATTTGAGATTAGGGGTTTCAGTACAATTGATCTGTTGTGAAGAATCTCACCACCTTCGAGGTATATCTCTGCAGCCACAACAGAGTGGAAGTTTCGCGCTACCCGGCGAAAATGAAGTTTTAGAGGCTGAAAGTGTTCCCGCCCTGACATACCGCAGTTGGATACAACAATAATCTTCGGGTAGCTATCAAAAAGTTTGATATGCCGCCACTCTCCATTGCCGTCTTTTTCAAAGTGAGGATCCAGCAGGGGAAGAAGGCGATCCATGAAAGCCTTCAGAATAGCAGTAACACCATCCACATACAATGGAGTTGCCATTATTATAACATCGCTGTTTATCACTTTCTTGAGCAGTTCGGCCATGTCGTCTTTAATGATGCATTTCCCGGGAGTTACAGTCCAGCAATTGAAGCATCCCCGGCAGTATCCGGTTTTCTTTTCAGCAAGATAGATCTGTTCTGTTTCGGCTCCAGCATTTGCGGCACCCTTGAAAAAATCATTAACCATAATTGAAGTATTGCTGTTTTTGCCTCTGGGGCTTCCATTGAATGCAGTAATTTTCATGCACACTCTCCAATCTGATAAACACCTGTTTTATTGACGATATGTCCGGTAATATACGAAACCTTTCGGAGATAAACACTTCATGCCGGGTAGTGTTGTTTGCAGCAGGTCTGCTGTAATGTTATTTTGAGGCATACCCGAAGAGCTTTCCTGAAAGGAACCGTATTGGTCAGAACAGGCAGAAAGATCGCGATAGTTGTTCTCCCATCGCTAACCGTTATAACGGGAATTCTTCTAAACTTCCTCGATCTATCTTGGGTAGGCTGGGTTTTCAAAATATGTCTTTCCGGTACTGTTGGAATCTGGACGAACGCCATTGCCATAAAAATGCTTTTTCGTCCGTACCAGCGTACACCGCTTGGCAGGCAGGGGCTTCTGCCCAGAAGAAGGGATGACATTGCAGAAGCTGTTGCAACGGCAGTTTCAAAACAGCTTCTTGATACAGATTCCGTACTGAAATACCTTGAGGAAAACAATTTGATACAGAAGACCGCATCGGAAATGCTGAAAGGAGCGCATCGCTGGGTACAGCAGCCTGTTAACAGACAGATGGTTATCCACAGTGCGGGAAGATATCTGCAAAACAAAGGAGCCCAGCATGCAGGGCATCTGTTTTCGAAGGTTGCAGATGTGATAAAGCTGCACGCGGCAGAGAACCTGTCACCGGAAAGAGCCTGGGTTCATATCAGAGAAGTTCTGGAAATTGAAATTGAGAAACCTGAAACTGCACACCTGCTTACGGTTGTGGCAACAAATCTGGTGGAAAAGAACTCCTCAGCAATAGCCGGGGCAGTAAATGAAATGCTGGAAGACTGGATCAACTGCAGAGGGTTTCCTGTTAAGCAGGCAATGAAGTTTGGTAAAGGAATATTCAGAATCGATAAAGACAGAATCAGAAAAGAGCTTTTAAAGAAAGTAAGAAGCCAGTCATTTTTCAGTGATGTAATGAACCTGCTGGAGAACAACACAGATTCCGTGCTGTCTTTGGGAGATGACCTTGCGGTGAAGAACAGATTTCTGGAGTTTTTTCAGCTGCAGAAACACAGGTTTGACAGCTGGCTGAAAACAGACGGAGTTATTCTGGCCAGCGAAAAACTTGTTGCCTACCTTGAGTCTGATTTGTTCTGGAGCAGACTTGAGAAGTTTCTGGATACGATAGCAGGGAAGCTTGAGGAAGTGTTGCAGAGAAAAGTTCAGTCGAAAGAGTTCAGGGAAACTGCCAGACGCTTTGTACAGCAGCACGCCTACAGAGTTGACATCAAGGAAATGGTCAGAAACAGGATCTGCGAGTTTGAACTGCAGCAGCTGGAAGAACTCGTTAATGATGTAAGCGGTGAAAGCCTTGCCGGAATTGAGTTGTTTGGTGGTATTCTTGGTATGCTTGCCGGCCTGATTTTGATCAATCAGTGGTTTGTTGCAGTTCTTCTTGCAGCAGTGGGGTTGTTCTGGCTGGTGGAGAGACTGCTGTCAGGTGGATCTGCGTAATCAGTTAATTTCGCCGGATTTCTTCAGGGCCCACCGGGAAAGCATTGGCCCTGCAAGCTCATTTACTACTACGGTTCCCAGTATCACGCTGACAAGAGTGTCTGCAAAAGTGCTGAATGCAGGTTGTGCATGCAGAACAAGGGCAAGACCAATAACTATGCCTCCCTGGGGAACCAGGCAGAATCCAGTGTATTTTCGTACAGGTGCAGGAGCTGATGCTAGCTTTGCACCCAGACCGGCACCGGCAAGTTTCCCCCACATTCTCAGAACAACAAAGAGCAGTATAAGTGGTGCCGATGCCTTCAGCACGCTGAAATCAAGTTTCATTCCGCTCACGGTAAAAAACAATATAAATACAATTTCTTCTATGCTTCCGGAAACCTTTTCAGGAATCTGCCTTGACCATTTCCCGGCGTTCACCACAGTGAAGCCCATTATCATTACTGCAAGAAGGGGGTCGGCACCGAACAGTTGCGCCACACCGTAGCAACTGTACAGAGACCCAAGCAGCAGAGCCAGCATTCCTGCAGTGGAAGATACAGTCATTCGCTTTTCGAGCAGAGCGAAGAGCCCGCCGATAAGCACACCGATTACGACAGATGAGCCGATTCTAAGCAGAGGAGAGAGAACTGAGTTTGCCGAAAACGAACCGTGGGCGACAAGAACTGCTGCAGCAGCGGCGCCAACACTGTAGTTGAGCATCCCGATTCCGTCATCCATTGCGGTAACGCCCATAACTGTTCGGGTAACCGGGCCGTTGCATTTGTACTGGTGTGCAACGGCAAGGGTGGCAGATGGATCTGTTGGTGAAGCAAGGGCTCCGAACAGAATGGCCATGGGTACAGCGTATGAAGCCAGATCCGGAACAAGAAGCGGTACAAGAAAGGCATAACCCGTAGCCACAAAGAGATTTGCAAACTGGGCCTCAAATACAGTTACAATACCGATTGTTTTCCCCACACTCTTTATCTGTGGCAGGTACAGGCTGGCACCGACAGAGAAGGTGATTACACAAAGAGTCATGGTTGTGATGAGGTTTGAGCTGTTTACAAAAGAGTTCGGGATGACACCGGAAACCTGTGGATTAAGAAGTATGCCAGCCAGAATATAGCCGGTAACTTCAGGAAGGCCAAGTTTAGAAGCTGCTTTTCCGGCAAGAAATCCTGTAAACAGCAGAGTTCCAAGCATGAGCATTACACTGGTTTCCATGTTCCTCTTTCTGAGTCTCTCCGGTTTGCGTAAATTAGGGTGTTGCTAACCATAATCAATGGAGAGTTTATATGAAATACTTTGCTTTTCTTTTGCTTGCTGTTGTTGTTGCCGGTTGTGGTGGAAATCAACCCGATACAAATCCTGCAATTAACATTCCAGGAGAGACTGCCCTAGAGAATGCCTCCTCCGGGCTGAACGTTCACAATCTTACAGGTGGAATAAACCGGGTAAATCAGGAGGTTTGCAGAACCAACATGCTTGCAGCATCAGCCTCCATAAGTATGTATCAGGCCCAGCACGGAACATTACCGGAAACACTTGCCGAAGCCGGTATTTATGCAGCCTGCCCGGAAGCAGGAGCATTCAGATACACCGTCGACGGGCAGAACTGGACTCTGGACTGTCCGGCGAACCCGTCTCACGGATCAGTAAGCAATGGAGCAAGCTCCTGGTAATTCAGTGTTCAGGAATATGCTTTTTGAGCTCGTCGACTGAGATGCCCAGCAGGGAAGCTGCCTGATCCAGATTGCCCCCGCAGTATGTTATTGTTCCAGAGATATGATCTTCAATTAAATCCTGTAGAACTGCGGGGGTAAAATCGCCTGTGTTTTCTCCGGGGGAAATTCGTTCACGGATGTAAGGTGACAGGTCGTCCGGCGTTATCTCGCTGCCCTCAGCACCGACCACAGCACTTGCGATGATGTTCTGCAGTTCCTGAATATTGTCAGGATAGTTGTAGTGAATCAGCAGATCCAGTAGATCATCTGAAACATAGAGAGATTTTGTGTCCTTTCCCAATTTCTCCAACTCCTGTTGCAGAAAATGATCAATTATCAGTGGAATATCTTCCGGGCGTGATCGCAGAGGTGGTATCTTCATAGAGTTTACCATGAGATGATACAGCAGATCCCTGGAAAAACTCTCTCTGTATCTGGAACTGGTCAGATCTCTGGTGGATGCGACAATAACTCTTACATCACTTTTCTTTATCTCGGTGGAATTATCCCTGTAGAACTCCGAGTTCTGAATCACTCTTTTCAGTCTTACCTGTACCGGTAACCCCAAACAGTCAACGTTATCAATAAACAGTGTTCCTCCTGCAGCGGCTTCAATAAAGCCTTGCTTTTTGTCGTGCTTACCGCTCCAGTCTTTAGCTCTGCCGAACAGGTCAGATGAAAACTCTTCCTGGATATGGGCTGTGCAGTCTACTGCAACAAATGGTCCGCCTGCCCGCAGGCTGCACTGATGGATTGCCGTGGCAAGGCGTTCCTTACCTGTACCCTGCTCTCCCCAGATGAAAACGCTGAGATCGCATTTTGCAACTTTTTCGGCGTTGCGCAGCAGAAGGATCATCTCGGGATTCACCGTTGGCAGATGTGTGAAAGAATTGCTGTGCCCCAGGTCACCCTGTTCCATATGAGCAGGCAGTTTGTCGATGGTTTCCCGAACAGCACCGTGTTCGATTGCGTTATCCAGCACTTCTATGAGGTGTTCATCATCAACCGGCTTTGTGAGATAATCGAAAGCACCGCGCTTCATGCTTCTCACTGCCAGATCAACATCATTTGCTCCGGTAAGAACAATTACAGGAATTGATATCTCTTTGATCTGCATCATATTCAGAATGTCAATACCACTGACATTAGGCATATCCAGGTCAAGCATTATTACATCGAAACTCTGCGTTTCAAGAAGATTCTCCACTTCCCGGGAGTCATTCACCACAGTGGAATCAAACCTGTCTGTCTGCATAAGAAATACCATGAAGTAATTGGTTACCGCAACATCGTCATCTACAATAAGAACCTTGTTCATGATCTGTTCTCCTTACCAACAGCCACCGGGATTCTGATTGTAAATCTGGTTCCACTGCCCGGCCTGCTTGTTACTGAGATACTGCCTCCGTGTTCTTCAATGATTCTGTAGGCGATAGCAAGACCCAGGCCGGTTCCTCCCTTCGCCCTTTTAGTGGTAAAGAAGGGGTCGAAGATCTGTCTTTGGGTTTTTTCGTCCATGCCCTTCCCGTTGTCTTGCACTTCTACTACAACGGTATCTTTGTCCATGGAGGAGCTTACGATAATATGGCCTTTTCTGTCGTCGGGTATGGCCTGTGCAGCGTTCACAATCAGGTTAACAAGTACCTGCTCAATTTTCTGCGAGTTACCGGGGAACTGCTCTACATTTTCCGATAACTGAAGAGTCATCTCCCCGTGCTTGTGTACTTCATTCTGCACAAGCCGTTGTACTGCGCTGATAAGTGTGTTTATGTCAACTTTGTCAACCAGAAGCCCTTCGTCTTTTCTTGCAAAACCCCGGAGGCCTTCAACGATCCCTTTTATTCTCTCTGACCCGTGTCCCATGTCATCCACAAGTGTCATTATGTGCTCTCTGAAAAATGAGTATTTTAATCTGGCGATTTTGAGGTCGGGGTGATTCTTCTGATACTCGTCTACAATTGGAAGCATATCTGTGAGAGCCTGCTTAACAATCTTGATGTTTCCGCGAATAAACTGATTGGGGTTGTTGATCTCGTGACCGATGCCGCTTACAAGCTGCCCCAGTGAGGCCAGTTTATCTGCCTGCTGCAGCTGCTGTTCATAGGTCTTCTCAAGCGTGACATCCCGGTAGAATTCCAGTATTCCCTCAACCTCTTCGTCTTTGTTGAACACAGGAAGTGCGTGCACTTCAAGAAAACGGTCGTCATTTCTGATGGTAACAGTTATTGGTGTTTTGTGTTTAACAATCCTGGATAACCTGCAGTCTGCACAGGGAGTATCGATGTTGAAACATGCCTTATAGCATTTTGATCCGGGTTGAACACTGTCGCGGTTACTCATGATTACATCCCAGTTCAGATCTATCATCAGAACCTGATCAGGAATTGCCTTGAACATTGTTTCGAATCTTCTGCTGCTCTCATCCATTGTTTCATTAACCCTGTTCAGGTATGAATCAACGGTTCTGAGTTTTTGTTTTTGAGATTCCAGCTCGGTTTCCCTGTTAGCGATCTTTTCTTCAAGTTCTTTCAGACGATTTGTGAATTCCTCTTCCTCCGCCTGCTTCATGGCAATGCTTTCGGAAAGCTCTTTTCGTTCAAGGGCAAGGCTGAGCATCCGGCCGATCTGCTTCATCATTTTCCACTCTTCCGGAAGCAGCTCTCTTTCGCTGCTGAGGTATCCGACTCTTATTTCGCCCTTCACCTCTTCATTGATGTACAGCCGTACGCTGATGTACTCGTCTGAAGGTTCCTGACCGTATTCGGTTCCCTGGTAAACAGAGTAAACAATGGCTTCTTCGGGGTACTGCATGCCCTGAGCTAGAAATGGGGGAAGTTTGGTAAAAAAATCCCTTATGGTTTTTGAGGCTTCTATCCACTCTGCAACTGCGTAAAGGCATGAGAGTTCCTTGACCCGTTCCTCTTTTTCCCAGTCATTTATCTTGCGAAGAGAATCAGCCTGTTTCCCGAAAATCAGATAGAAGCCACCTGTAACACTGCTTGTGTATGCAACTTTCATAGGAGTGGGAACCGAATCTGCAGTGCCGGTAGAAAAAACAGCCAGCACGCCACGGTCACCAAGACTGACTCTTTTCATGGCGTATCTGATGGATTCAATTGAATTGTCGTCGAGCAGATCGTTGAGATGCTTGCCGACAATATCAGCGTTTCTGGATGAACAGGCATACTTCATAAGCGGGCTGACATAGTGGATCATTTCGTTGTTATCCACCACAAGGAGAAAATCAAATGTGCTTTCTATGAGAGAATACAGATCATCAAGGGTTATCATAGTTCCCTCCTTTTTCAGATGGTGGTTTTGCAAAACATCCGTTGTAAATGCTACAATTATTGACTATCGTCAACTGGCATCGATAATTACAATTAACTGGTTCAGGCTGTTCCTGCAGATTACTCCAACCGGAACCGCATTGCTGTGCCAAATATCCAATACGAGGGATAGCATGTTACTCAGATATGGGGTTGAATAACTACAATATGTGATGTATAATAAATTAACTTCACGAGAGGGGTGATGTTTATGAGACACAAGCTATCTGTTCTGCTGGTTATGGTGTTCTTCGCTGGTTTCATTTCCTGCGATTTAACAACCTATCCTTTTACAACGGTGAGTGAAACTGCCGATGTAAGCTATTCTCTTGAATCCTCCGGAACTGTTGATGTCAAGGTTGAAAACAGTTTCATGGTGCAGGTTCGTACCCTGGTTTCGTCCGAGCAGCAGGAGGCAGGTTCCCACTCGGTAACCTGGGATCTTCTTGATGACACCGGAGAATACCCTGGGGATGGTCTGTACACAGTTGAGGTATCTCTAAACGGAGAGAGGGTTTTTGTGACCGTTCTGGAGGTGAAGAAACAATGACACTGCTTGCATCAATTCTGTCTTTTTTGGTTCTGCAGGGAAGTTCTTTCAGAATCGGATTTGCCTTCGACGGCAGCTTTCCATCCATGACCGATGAAAATGAATATGTGGATCTCCTGAATGAAGGCGGTCTCAGTATGGAGCTTGATCGCATGGCATGGACAGGGGGAATCGAAGCCCTTGGTGATGTTTCAAACAAGGTAAGGCTCAGAGGCGCTGTTACCACCAGCAACTACTACGGAACTTACAAGGAGAACTACGATCCATTGGGGTACGCTCTTATTGGAATCGCAACAGCAGGTCTTGCATTTCTTTTCGGCACACCCACAAATGATATTATTTCTCTTGCAGATGAATCTTTGAACATCGAGGCTGCTGCTTACTACAGAATAGTTAACAGCCCTGCTTTGTTCATAGGTGGTGGCCCTGCCGTTGCATTTGCTTCCAGAACCATCGATACACCGGAAACTTCATTGTCGCAAGATGCGGTTGGAATGGGTTTCAATGCAGGTATCAGGATAGATCAGGAATCAGGCGGTCGATTCCTGGGAGTTCCACTGCTGTTCGGGGCAGAAGCGGGGTATCGTTACTGCAATGTCAAGTTCGATGAGAAGAATACCAAAGACTTTTCTCTGGACTTTTCCGGACCCTATTTAAGAGTTGGTACATACATACATTTCTGATGCACATGGAAACCTCTGAGCCAGTGCTCACAACAGTGCAGGAAAATATTCTGTAGCCGGAGGTGTTCAAGTGTTGTACAGGTTAGTGTGTTTGCTTGCCGCTGTTGTTATGGTTGGAATATCGTGCCGGGAAGAGGGCGACACACAAGTCTGTTCACGCGGCAGCACAGATGAACCTGCTCGGGCGGCGTATATCCTTGCAGTTGTTGACTCGATCGGAGTAGAGCTTGGTGACTCCAACTATGTGTTTGGGGCAATAGCTGAAACCGACATCGGTCCGGATGGCAGTATCTATGTGCTTGACTATATGAAATGCACACTGTTCAGATACACATCAGGCGGAAAGTTTATACATCGTACAGGGAGGCGGGGCAGTGGCCCCGGGGAGCTTCTGGAGCCATATAACTTCTCAGTAATGGATGACGGCTCAATCAGTATCTGGGACAATCAGCTGGGTTGGACAAGGTATGATTCCCTTGGAGAGTGTATCAGTTCCGGAACGAGATTAGATCCCTGGCCCATGAGGTTCATCAGTCTGGATTCTGTATGTATTCTCGGTATGCTTAACAGAGTTAGCAGGGAAGACAACAACCTGATAGCAGAAAAGCTGATCTGCAGGTGGAATGCCGATTTCCCTAATTCTGTGGAAACAGAGTACCTTGCCCGGGATTATTCCATTGATATATCAGGCAGTCAATTGAACTGGAATGATCTTGTGGAAATTGATTTCTTTCCAATGCTGTTCTGCGCCGGAGACGAGTTTGTGTGCGTTGCACCTGATCCACGCAGGCTGCCGATGCTTGTTCTGTTTCACGAGGATGGTTCAGTAATAGACACACTGATGCTGCCCTACACTGAAGTTTTAAGAACCGAAGAGGAACTGCTGATCCAAAAACAGTATGTTGAAGAGCGTTTTTCCGCAATGTCCAGCCACGCTAAAAGCATTAACTGGGAGCCGTTTCCTGCCAAACCAATGATTACTTGTTTGGGTGTAGACAGCTTAAATCGGATATGGATACAGAGAGGGTTTGAACAGAATCCAACATTTGATCTGTACAACACCAGCGGCGAACTGCTGGCTACGGCAGTTCTTCCTGGCAGAAACAATACGGAACACTGGAAATTCAGCGTTACCGGAAACGGGATTCTGGCAGTTCCAGAGAACCCGGAGAGTTACTACGAGGTTTACACTATCCGCTGTAACGAGTGACTGGTTTGTTTGCAGGGTAAACAGTTTTGATAATACAACAGCACCTGCCGAAGGGCAGGTGCTGCTGCGTATTGTATCTCTCTTTAGAGGACCCGGAACCTTTCTGTTCCAACTTCCCTTATGTCTTTCCGGTACTGCTGACCGTGGGTAAGAGGTGGCAGTATGGCAGATGCCTTTGCGTCTGGAGCAACGGGAACAAGAGTTCCTGTGCCGTTCCAGTTCCGCTGTTCTCCTGTGTTCCAGTAGAACCTGACCATATCTCCCAGTTTCTCTCTTGCCAGTTCATCTGGAGACATGCCTGCTTCAATGCCGAAAGCTTCAGCAAGAGACTCCAGAACCTCCGTGCCGGTTCTGCCGAAGGCAGGTTCGACCGCACCGTTGTAGCACACAACATTTCCTTCGTAGTTACACCTTGTACCGGGGGTTTCCAGGTAGGTAGAGCCGGGAAGTGTAACATTGGCGGCCATGGTTGTTTCGGTTGCAGTCCAGTCCATTGCGGCGAGGAACTGGCAGTTGTGGAACCATGAGCCGGTTTTGGCAAAGTCAAGCGGATTTTCACCTATGATGAAGGCTGCTCTGAGCTCGCCACTTTCCAGAATTGCCCGTAGCTCCTGGCTAGTTTTCGCGCCTGGAAGGGCATTCCCGTTAACCGGAACACGACCTGGGAGGAAAGCAGGGTCTGCCCCCATAACCTCCAGCCCTGCTGTGTTGGCAATCAACCTGGGTAGCAGCAGGTCTGTGGCTTTATCAGCTTTTCTGAGCATCAGTGCAAGGTCGGCAAAAATCTCTATATCCGCAGGTGATGCATCCTGGGGGCGGTCGGTACTGTGAACAATAACTATTTTTTCGGCATTGCTGATCAGCTTAACTGCAGAGGATATGTCTTCCATTTCAACACCGGCTTTTGCAGCGCTGGTGTCAACTGAAACAGAGCGGTTTTTAAGGAACTCATCTCTTCCATCAATGCTGTCAGGCGAAATGATACCTTCGTCCATTAATTCCTGCATCACAGCATTCCAGAAGAATGATGCCCTTCCGCGCATGGGGTCAACTGCAAGAGTTGCCAGGTGCTGATCAGAGTTGGTAAGAGTAGAGTTGGCCACTATCAGTTTTGCTCCACTCTTCACCCTTTGAATAACATCTACGGCAAGAATCAGATGATCGTCTTCCAGTGCTGTGTTGTTGCAGATTATCAGATCGGCACCTGTAAGGCAATTTTTGTCTGATGTGGATGCGGTAAATCCAAGCGCTTTGTCAAGCACCGCAGATCTTCCACCGCTGCCAATGATTGCCAGAGAACCGATATTGTTGGTGCCAATGCCTTTCCTGGCAATTTCCGAAGCCAGAAGGAACTCTTCATTGGTGAGTTCCGGAGAGACGAAAACGGCGACTTTGTCTGCGCCGTGTTGTTCTGCCGCTTTTCGCATCTCGCTTACGATTGCCTGGCTGGCATCTTTCAGAGGTACAGTATTGAATGAGCTTCCATCTCTTACAACGCAGCTCTTCAGCCTGTCCTGCTTGATGAACAGCTCATTGCCGAACCTTCCGTACCGGCACAGGTAGTCTCCCGACTTACCGCTTGAACTGATGAAGTAACTCTGGTCGCCAAAGTTCTTCACAGTTATCTCGCAGCCGATAGAGCAGAAGCCGCAGTGGGTTTGTATATCCTCAGTTGCAAGGCATGCTCTGCCGCTGAACGGGTACTTCATTGTAAGAGCACCAGTGGGGCATGCGTCTACACAGTTACCGCAGCTAATGCAGCTAGTGTCTACCAGCGGGTCGTTCATTGCAGGGCGCATCTCAGTCTTGAAGCCTCTTCCCACAAGACCCAGAGCAGGTATGGGAAGAACTCTTTCGCATGTTCTGATACACCTGGCGCACAGAATGCACTTGTTCGGGTCGTAGACCAGGTACGGGTGTCTGTCGTCAACTTTGTGTTTGCGGACATGACCCTTGAACTCATTCATATCCACGCCGTACTCTTCTCCATAAAGCCTCAGATCGCAGTCATCGTACCTGACGCACCCGCATGAGAGACACCTGTCTGCTTCGTGCTCATTGTCTTCAGCATCGAACCCTGTGGCGACCTCCTGGAAGCTGTTTCGTCTTTCATCAACTTCTATGGTATGCAGTTCATGTCTGGTTGATTCCTTGATTTCCCCAAGTTCTGTTTTCCCCGGTTTCTGCCAGAAATCCTTGTGAACAACAAACGGTTCAGTTCTCAGACTCTCGCCAGCAAGCCATGCGGCGATGGATGCAGCCGCTCTCTGGCCATCTCTGATTGCATCGATAGCAACAGTAGGCCCGTCATCGGCAGCGTCACCTCCTGCGAATATTCCCTCGATGTTTGTCTGCATGGTTCTGGTGTTTACCACATAGGTGTTCCACCGGGTAAGTTCAACCTCGCCGGTTTCGATCTCTGTAAGCCCCTGCAAAGAGGTATTCTGCCCGATTGCGGAAATAACAAGATTGCACGGCAGTTCGAATTCCGAACCTTCAAGGGGAACAGGGCGTCTTCTTCCTGAAGCATCAGGCTCTCCAAGTTTCATACGCTGACACCTCAGGGCTTTCAGCTTGCCGTTCTCCCGTACAATACCAACAGGTGCGGCGAGTTCCATAAGTTCAACACCCTCTTCAAGAAGGTCAACTATCTCCATCTTGTCTGCCGGCATCTCTGCTCTGGTTCTTCTGTAAAGAACTATTACCTTGTCGGCTTTCAGCCTCCACGAGGTTCTGGCAGCGTCCATGGCGGTGTTACCGCCTCCAACCACCACAACTGTTCCACTTACAGGTTCCCGGTTGTCTGTTTTCTCCGGCAGAAAATCGGCACCTGTAACAACGCCGTCTGTGTCAAATTCACCTTCAACACGCATTGCCTTGCCTGCCCAGGCCCCGGCAGCTATGAAAACGGCATTGTGTTTTTTCCTGAGGTCGGCAAGGGATACATCTGT
>Ga0256845_1001323_pt1 | contig 20127 bp, 21 predicted proteins | sample RiftiametaG_FD_189101 | JGI IMG/M metagenome (GOLD analysis project Ga0256845, IMG submission 189101) | Tube worm associated microbial communities from hydrothermal vent at the East Pacific Rise, Pacific Ocean - Riftia | ecosystem: Host-associated > Annelida > Integument > Unclassified ...
AGAATAAAGGTTGGTTTTTTGGATTTTATGTTCTTTCTACCATCTTTGTGCGTTTAATGGCGAGTGGCTTATCTGATAAAATTGGTCGAAGAAAAACACTTGTCATCGGAATGATCATGATGGTGATCAGTCTTTTTCTTTTGGCAATAACACGAGAGTGGATCATGTTTACTTCTGCTGCGGTAGTTTTTGGTATTGCAACAGGTATTTCTAGTCCAACTTTATTTGCTTGGATGGCGGATCTTTCTCACCCTGATAGAAGAGGAATTGGGGCTGGCACACTGTTTATTGCACTTGAATTCGGAATCATGCTTGGCTCATTCAGTACCTTATTCAATTATGACAATACTTTAGACTCTATATTTCGCACTTTCTTCTTTGGAATTATCTTATTGTTGATTTGTATCGTTTATTTGATCTGGCATTTAAAGAAAAGAGATTCTCCAACCTAACAAGTTTAAATTCACGGTTTTTCGATTGAAATAAAATGTATTCCAGTTTTTTCATTATCTTGGCATCAAAGAAAAAATAACTTGAGTAAAATTCAACATATCGAATTAAAAAAATTGTACTACTCCATTGGAGAAGTAGCTTCTTTTTTTGATGTCAACACCTCTTTGATTCGATTTTGGGAAAAAGAATTTACTAGAGTAAAACCCAAGAAAAACAAAAAAGGGAATCGATTATTTACACCAAAAGATATTGAAACTCTCGACAAAATATACATTCTTGTCAAAGAAAAAGGATATACTTTGGATGGAGCAAAAAAAGCGCTCAGAGATAAATCAACCGATTACAAAGTTTCTGTTTCAAACAATTTCGATAAACAAGACTTAATTTCTAGGTTAGAAAAAATAAAACAGAAGCTATTTCGATTGCGGAATCAGTGAATTACATAAACGGTTAAAGAATCCATCTTTTTGAATTTTAACCATTCCATTCGACTTTCTTCGTCCATTTTTCCCCAAAACTTATCATAAACATACGGTGCAGTTGCTGAATAACCATTAATTGATTTTAAGCCTAAACTTTGTGCAGCAATCATAGCATCAATTTGGCTGTAAATGTTTACTTCTTCATTTTTTAAAGGCTCATAACTTACAACACTCCCTTTAGGAAATTTTCCCATTTTCTCCACAAGCTCATTGATTCTAGCTTGAGATTCTAACTTTGAAGTCCTATTAAATGACGTAAATGGAATATAATTATCGACAAGAAACAAAACAATGATTAAACTAAAAATCAAGGAACTGTAACGCTTGTATTTTTGCAAAACAATTCTTGTGAAATAAGCAACCGCAAAAGCAAAAAAGATTAATTCAACATTGATTATTCTGGTTAAAGAACGCAAAGAAGTAAACCCTGGAATAGAATAAATAATTCTATAGAATGAAAACTCACTTGTTCGTATGAATAATAAAAATGTAGTCAAACCAACAATAGAAAAAATAAAAAAGCCAATGTTATTCGTCGATAGATAATCAGCTTTCCCTTTGAATATTTTTTTCAATTGACTGCTAAAGAAAAAAATCATCGAGAACACAGCAATTCCTCCCACAAACAAATAATGGTCCCAATAATCCCCATAATCTTTGGCCGTTTCATTCAAAAAGCTCCACAATAAGGAATTTGTAGGAGAAAATAAAAATGATTCTACCGTAGGTAAAGAGCTGAATATATGGTCGTATGTATAAGGATTCAATGCTGTAGACCTTTTTAAATACGGTAATAAAAGAGGCGCAAGAAACAAACCATTGAGGATAATGACTCCAATCATCTTAACGAGCCACCTCCATTCCTTAATTTTACGAAGAACAGTCTTCCATTTTACACCTAAAATGATGAAAACAAATATTGCTACAGGGATTAACAGGAAGAGTCCTAAATAGATTCCGCAATAAATCTGATAGACTACAGTAAAAACTATTCCAAAAAAGTACACTGGCTTCAAGTCTTTTAGGAATAAAAAACAAAAGAGAAAGGCAATTGGAATTGGAAAGCGAACAAATGTTTGTGCATGTGCAACTTGTCCGTACAACACCATCGATATCGCAAAAACGAGCGCACCAACAACAGCTGACTCCTTATCTTTGAATACAATTTTTAAAAATAAATACGCTGAAATGAAGTTAAACAATGTCATCAAAACAAACCACAATTGATAAGACGTTTCTCTGTCGAAAAGCCATCTAAACATAGCATAAAATGGGGCTGTACCGAGTAAATTATCCGAATATGAAATAACTGCTGATTCTGGGTACATAAAGCCTGCATCCCAATAAGATTCAACTTCGCCGATAAAGAACAAGTAATCGTGTTCAAGAATAAAATTATTAAACCGACCGTCTGCTAGATCTCCAGGGAAAAACTCCAAAGAAAAACCAACAATAGAAAAGGAATAGAAGAGCACTATAAATAACCCAATGGTTACTCCCCAATTACTCTTTAAAAAAAAGACAATTCTCTCCATTAATTCATGTTAATTTGAAGGTTTTTAAAATGCATAAAAACCTCCATAAATAAATTTTCTTCAATGGCATTGTCGTAAGTGCATTCTCCTATTTTATTTAACAAACAGCTGAGAATTTTTCCTTCTTTATTCTTTTTATCATTGATTAACATGGCCGTCATTTTCTGAATTCCAACGTCAGTCAATTTAGGTAAAGGGTAAATCGAGGTTAATAGAGATTCTATTTCTGTGTACTTTTCAGCGGAGAGTCCTCCTATTTTCATAGAAAGAAAAGATTCCATCACCATACCGATTGCAACAGAATGTCCGTGAGATATTTGTAGAGAATCCATATAGTAACCTTCTACAACATGTCCAATTGTATGCCCAAAGTTTAAAATTTTTCGTTCGCCATTCTCTAAAGGGTCTCTTTTAACAATGTCATTCTTAACAAGAATACAATCGTGGATTAAATCGATTGAGTATTCCTCTTTATTTTTCATTTGGTCGATGATTCTCTCGAGTAAACTTTCCGAAGAAATAAAAGCATGTTTCAACATTTCAGCATAACCGCTGTACAATTCATTCTCTGGTAAAGTCGAAAGGAATTTTGGATCTATAAAAACAGCTATTGGATTTGAAAACACACCAATTTGATTTTTAAAATGTCCTAAATTAACACCTGTCTTACCTCCTATTGAGGCATCTACCATTCCAAGTAAAGAAGTTGGGATATGAACAAAGTCTAATCCTCTTTTGTAACATGACGCGATAAAACCTCCCATATCAGTCATCATTCCTCCACCAAGATTGATGATTAAATCACTTCGAGAAACTTCATATTCTGTCAATGCTTCCCATACGTGAAAAGCAATTTCCATTTGCTTATTCTCTTCACCGGGCGGCAATAAAATTACTTCAGCTTTTGACAATTCTTCGAAAGTTGTGATTAAGAATGGCAAACAATGTTCGTGCGTATTTTCATCAACGATGATTACCTTCTTATTCAACGCATACTTTTCTAATAATTGATTAAAAGAAGAAGATTCTAGATTTCCTAATTCTAATTTATAATCAACGGCATCAATGTATTTCATACTTCTTATTCACTATTCTTATCAAAAGTAATTATTTGATTGAGAAAACCGAAAATAAATAACAATTGTCCTGTTTTTAATTCACCAAAACAAGTATTTTTGTAAGTAATAAAAATTGTGCTATGAATTCATTTGAAAATACTGAAGTTGCTTTTAAGAGTAAAACAACGAAAGAATTGAAAAGAGCGTATTGGCTTTTCAAAATGGTATCTAATCCTGGTATGGTTAAGTTTGGTAAATGGGCAACAAATATTGCAATTAAACTTCACTTACCAATTGACGGTATCATTCGAAAAACCATTTTTAAACAATTCTGTGGAGGAATTTCTATTCAAGACTCTTTGAAAGCATCCAATGAATTAGCCAAGTTTCACGTCCAAACTATACTTGACTACAGTATTGAAGGAAAAACGAAAGAAGAGGACTTTGATGCAACCGTTGAAGAAATCAAAAAAACAATTGCTGAAGCAAAGAACAATTCCAACATTCCTTTTGCCGTTTTTAAAGTTACTGGAATAACACTTTTTGAGACCTTAGAAAAAGCAAACGATGGAATTCAAAATTTGTCTGGAGATGATTTATTGAAATACAACAAACTAGTCGAACGTGTTGATTCAATTTGCTCTGCAGCTCATTCTGCTGATGTTCCTTTATTTATTGATGCAGAAGAAACATGGATTCAAGATGCTATCGACCGAATTGTAATGGATTTAAGTCGGAAATACAACACACAACGAGCAATTGTTTTCAATACACTACAAATGTATCGCCATGACAGGTTGAGTTATTTGAAAGAAGAGATTCAAAAAGCAAAAGAAGGCGGATATTTCATTGGGATGAAATTGGTGAGAGGAGCATACATGGAGAAAGAAAGAGACAGAGCAGAAGAGAAAAACTATTCGTCTCCAATTCAACCCAACAAAGATGCAACGGATAGAGATTTTAATGAAGCTGTAAAGGTTTGTGTAGAAAACATTGATGTTGTTTCACTTTGTGCTGGATCCCACAATGAAGAGAGTGCCGTACATTTAACTCAATTGATGAAAGAACATTCTATTGCATTAGATGACAAACGTATTTTCTTTGCACAACTACTTGGTATGAGTGATCACATTTCTTTCAACCTAGCGAACGACAACTACAATGTTGCTAAATACGTTCCCTATGGCCCTGTAAAAGAAGTATTACCATATTTGATTCGTCGTGCAGAAGAAAACACATCGGTTGCTGGCCAGACAACTCGAGAATTGTCATTGATTGTAAAAGAGAGAGAAAGAAGAAAGTCTAAATAATTAAAATCTATGTGTAAATAAATTACATCAATAATATTGATGTAATTTTCTTTTGATATTTGTAATGAACAAAAACATTACAACGATGAGAATACAAAAAATATACTTAGAACACGCTAACATTACGGTAAGTAATTTAGAAAAAGGAATCCATTTTTTTCAATCTGCTTTCCCTCATTTCAAAATACGCACAAAAGGAGACGAAGCCCGTAAATGGGTTCACTTAGGTGATGACTATACATACATCGCCATCAATCAAGCACTAAACAAAGAACAATCATCGCGAGAAAACTATTCTGATTTAGGAATAAATCACATTGCTTTTGTTGTTGAAAACGTTGATGAAATTAGTCAGTTATTGTTGGAAGCAGGATACAAAAGAGATTACCCAAGGCAAGAAGAAAAATATAGAATCCGAGAATACTTTGCGGATGAAGATGGCAATGAGTATGAATTTGTTCAATATTTAAGCGAGAAAATTGAAGAACGAAATTTCAATGATTGAAGGTTAAGTTAGCGTTTGTTAGAATTACTTTCTTTCAAAAACAAACGCAAACCCATCATAATGTTCATCGCTAATCATAAGTTGATCGCCTTGCACTTGATACGTTTCATATACTCCATTTTCGTAAATTAAAGCTGGTCTTTCTCCACCGTAGATACTTTTCTTCATTTCAATTTTGTAACGAAACTTATTGATTTTTTTAGAACCTTCGAAAATTAAAAGCTTTCCTTTATCTGTAAATTCAAGCCATTGACCTTCGATAAAACGTTGACTTCCTCCTGCGCCAGACATACCTCCAGTGTTATATCTATACACCCATGAACCAAAAACTTTCTTTGCTTCTTCATTGGGAGTCTCTACCTTTTTACAAGCTGAGAATAAAAAAAGGAAAGAAAGAAAAAGAATTTGAAAGCTATTTCTCATTAGAGATCATTTGTAATTATGAAATAAATTTTATTGAAAGGAGAATCTTACGATTCTCCTTTCAATAAAATTTATTTTTTTACTTATACCCTTTCAACACCTGTACTCCAGCACCAAAGACATTCGATTCTCCATAAGGAGAACCAATACCGTCCCATTTTTCCCATTTCTTCAATTCGATATAGGCTGGGCTTTTAGCAATTTGAGATGCTTCTAACTGAATTGCTTCTGCTTTAAATCGTGCAGATACAACCAAAGATGAATCTCCACGTGCTTTTTCAATTCTAGCATTGGCTAAATATTCTTCCTCTTTTTGTTTTTCTTTTGCGGTAAGATTTCGTTGCTTTTGCGTTTCTTTATTTACAATTTCATTTGCAATATTCTGTGGTAAATCTACGTCTTTGATTTCGATGTACTCTAACGTTAGGTGGTTAGCATGAAATGCTTCCGTTAATTTCTCAACTATTTCACCTTCCAATGCATTACGTTTCGTAGAATATACTTCTTCATACGTGTATTTTCCAATAACATCTTTGATGGCACCTTGAGACTTATCATCCACAAAAGTAATATAACCTTTACCCCATTGAAGGTGAAGCTCAGCAGAACTTCCACGTTGCACAGAAAAGTTAACGGCTATTTCAACAGTAATATCTGTACCATTCTTATCCATTACTGTAGATTGGTAATTTTTAGACTGTTGTAATACATCATACGTAATCAATTCATTCCAAGGAAGAATAAATTGTGTTCCTTCATTGTATGACACCTTTGTATCTACTCCGTCTCCATATGGTCGGTAGATAAAACCTTCTTCTCCAGGATCTACATCTTGCCAAGACATTAAAAATACAACTACGAGAATTAAACTCGTCACACCAATTACGACATATTTCCCAATTTTCTTTGGGTCAATATTAAAATCGGGCATTTGTTGGTTAAAATTATTCATTTTTATTTGCTTTATTTTTTTTAATTAAATAATCTACTACAAGATAACTTGTCCCAATAACTAACCCTAACGCAAGAACTTTGATGAATGCTGGCCCTCTCATTAAATACTTGAATGAAAGGAAAAATACACCAACAATAATCACAGCTCCAAGAAGCGTTTGAAATTTGAATCGAGTTTTTTTATCCATAGTTTTGATTTCAGGGATAAAGGTAAGTAAAAAGAATTATGAATGCTTCGTAATATTTTTAATTAGTAATCATTAATTCATAATAACTCCTCTAAGCTTAGTATATTTGCACGTGCATTATGTAATTTGTGATCTTGAAACTACCGGTGGCTCTCCTAAAAATTCTAAAATAACGGAGATAGCCATTTATAAACACGATGGAGAAAAAGTAATCGATTCATACGAAACACTTGTCAATCCAGAAATGCCCATCCCTACTTTCATCGTAAATTTAACTGGAATTAATGATAGAATGGTTCAAAATTCTCCAAAATTCCATGAAGTAGCCAAAGAAATAATTGAATTCACTCAAAATTGCGTTTTTGTAGCGCATAATGTTGCTTTCGATTACGGTGTTCTTCGGTCTGAATTCCGTTCCTTGGGACTTGATTTTCGCCGTTCACATTTATGCACAGTTAAAGCTTCTCGAAGCGTTATACCTGGTCATGATTCATACAGTCTAGGAAAACTAACTAGAAGTTTAGGTATTGCACTTGTTGGTAGGCATAGAGCAGGTGGAGATGCATTGGCAACCGCTCATTTATTTCAGTTAATTTTTGAGAAAGACGCCAATAATTTAGAAGACTTCATTCAAAAGGAACTGAATCCTAAGCAACTCCATCCAAATTTAAGAATCAGTGACATTGACGACATCCCGAATAAAGCTGGAGTTTACTCTTTTTTCAATGATGCCAACCAATTGATCTACATTGGCAAGAGTGTTCACATCAAAAAAAGAATAGAACAGCATTTTAGAAATACAAAAACAGCCAAATCTATTCAAATGCAGCAAGAAATTGCGCGCATCGAATATGAAACAACTGGTTCTGAATTGATCGCGTTGCTCAGAGAGTCTGATTTAATTAAACAACATACTCCAAAATACAATCGTGGACTCAAAAGGTCAGGAATGGCGTACGGATTATTCAACTATATTGATGGGAAAGGGTACAATCGTTTCTATATTGGAGCAACTTCTAAAATGGAAGAATCTCCAATTACATCATTCTCTACAAAGAAAGAAGGCGTTTCTTTTTTAGAAAAATTAGTAGAAAAAAATCGACTTTGCCAAAAACTATGTGATCTCTATAAGACAAATGGTGCATGTTTCCACCATGAAATTCATCAATGTGATGGCGCTTGTATTCAAGAAGAAGGCGTAGAAGCTTACAACAAAAAGTGCAACATTGTAATTGACGGTTTAAATTTCAATCATTCTACATTCTACATTGTTGAAAAAGGCAGAGATAGATCTACACGTAGTTTAGTGTACATCAAAAATGGTACAGTTGAGGGAATAGGTCATGCTCCATTTCATTTCAACAGTTTAAAAGCGAAAGATTGGGAAGAATTTATCACTTTTACGAAGGAGAATAAAGACACTCGAACAATTGTAAAATCATATCTTCGAAAAAAGAAAGAATTGAACTTAGTTTACGTAAGCTAATACTTCATCACACAATAGTTGGCATAAAAAAACCCGATCTTTTCAGACCGAGTTTTATAAGTATTTTAGTGAAAGGTAATTAAACCATTGCGTTTACTTGCATCCATCCACCGCCATTCTCACATTCTAAACCTTTTGATTTAAAATATTGAGTAGCTTGACCGCTTCTATTTCCACTTGCACAACAGAATAAAACAGGTTGCTCAAGTGCCATGATTTCAGCTTCTCTTTCAACAACTTCCTGTAAAGGGATATTCACTGAACCAGCAACATTACCACCCATAAACTCACCTTGAGTTCTAACATCTACGATTGTGTATTTTTCCATATTTGATAAAATAATTTGTTATTTGACGACAAAGATACAGAGAGAAAATTGATTGAATTGTAGCTTAAGTTACAGAATAGAGATTTTTTTTAGAAAGAATTTTTAATTTTATTGTTTACCTTTAATAAAATTGAACATTTAGTAGTAAAGACTAAGGATGAAAAAGAAAATAAGCGAAAATCAAAACCATACTAAAGAATTAAAAATTCTTTATTCAAAATGGCCAGATATGCGAAAATTCTTGAAATTGATCGGTTGTAAAACTACGGAAGCCGAAGACATTTTTCAAGAAGCTTTATTGATTTATGTACGAAAAATGGACGATGATAGTTTTGAATTAACTACAACACCATTCCATTATGTAAAAAACACGTGTAAATATTTATGGTACAATCAGTCTCGTAAAAAAGAAACCTACTCAAAAGAAGAAATAAAAGAGCTGGAAGATTTTGAAAATGATGATTGGTTGCAAAAAGAATTAAAATTTCAACTTATAGAAAAAGCAATTTTAAAAATTGGTAATCAATGTCAACAAATTCTGCAACTATTCTACGGAAAAGGATGGAATATGGTGCAGATTGCTAAAAAGGTTGGATTGCGAAATGACAAAGTTGCAAAGGCTCAAAAATACCGGTGTATCAATAAAGTTAAAGAAAAAGTTCGTGATATGCAATCCGAAGAAATTTTAATCACTCCTAATTTTTAAGACCATGAATCCAAATATCACACGAATAATAGAACAATATCTTCAGGATGAGTTAAACACTGAAGACAAAATAGCTTTTGAAAAACGATTAGAAGAAAATGTTACCTTGAAAGAAGAAGTACTTTTTCAAAAGACAATTCATGAGGCTGCAAAAAGAGCTTCAATGAGAAGTGACATAAAAAAAACAGCTCGTAAATACCATTATTCTAAATTAATGAAATGGGGCGGTTTATCTTTAGGTATTCTTATTGCTGTCAGCCTTTTTGTAATTAATTCCAATGATAATTTAAAGAAAAAATGGAGTTCTAAAGTTTCTGAAAAAATTCAAGTTAAAATACCAGATAATGATCTCATAAATGGTCTATCTTCTCAATTATTTTCTATATCAAAAGAAGGAGCAATTGTTCTTTCCAAAGAAGGGATTTTAATCTCAACTCCTAAAGGGGCATTTCTCGAAAATGGTAAAGTTTACAACGGAGAAGCAATTCTTAAATTTCAAGAAGCAATGGATGCTATTTCAATTGTAAAAAGTGGTCTTAGTACAATGTCTGGCGATAGACTCTTAGAAACACAAGGAATGTTTTCATTTGATGCATACACTCCAGAAGGAAAGCATCTGGATATAAACCCAAAAGTTGGGATATACATGCAAGTACCGGTAGATGAATACAAGAAAGGAATGCAATTGTTTGACGGTGTTAAACATCCTGACGGAACTATTGATTGGCAGAATCCAGAAAAGTTAGCAAAGTTACCTGTTATCACTCCAATGACGGATTTGGACTTCTACCCTGTTGGATATGAAACTCATTTAGATAAAATAAAATGGAGTAAAAGCAAAAAGAAAAGAGATAGTTTGTATTTGAGTTTTGAAGAACCGGAATACAGAAACAGTTTAGAAGATTTTCAAGATACAAATGAAGAAGGAATTATTAAAATCCCTCAAAGAAAAATAACCCTCGAAGAAAATAATTTCCTGTATGGGAATAATATGCCAATTGATAAGAATATGACTTACGAAGAAGCATATTCGTTAGCGCAATGGGCAGAAGGACCATATTGGAAAAGAGATTTTGAAAAAATTGCAGAAGAATTCTATTTCATTGACAAAAAAGACTCGAAACGTAAGATGAGACCACTTATCGTAAATGATTCAATTGATATAGAATATATAGCAAGTATTAGTGAAGACGAAGCTGTTCTCTCCTTTATCCCCCCTTCTAAAGTTCTTGCTTTTTGGAAACCAAAATTCAACAACACCAATATTTCAACGAGAGATTTTGAAAAAAGAATGCGCGCTATTCACTCAACTTGCAATAAAAGTGTCTTAAAGAAATACACCAGTCAACTGTCAAAACCAATCTCTCAAATTGACAAAGAAGTTGTAGCAATGGGTTATAAAGAGTTTGAGTCATTTGCCTTAGAGAATGTTGGAGCAGTAAATCCAAACAATCCTCACATCAAAGCATTGGAAAAGTTTTATCAAGATGGAATTAAAGATTTAAAAAAACAAGCCAAGCAAATAGCTGAAAAAGAAAATAGACGTAAAGGAAAGTGGGACGAAAAAGTGAAAAATGTAAGAACAAAAGAATCTACCCGAAAAATAAAAAGAGACCAAGAAGCATTGTTAGAAGAATATAAATTCAATATGCGAAACGTGAAAAAACAAATTGGGAAAACAATTGGGTTTACGTTAAGACACAGCCCAAAAGGAACAATTAAAAACATTGATGCTTACGTTTGGGATGCCACTGTTAACAGAACTTCAATGGATAGAATTGACCCCGCCTCAGGAAAAAGAGTGAAAATTACGTACAATACCTTTTCATTATTAGTTCCAAATTCAAAAAAATACATAAAACTTTACGCCTATTTATTCCCACATCAATTAAAGAGTTTCCAAAGAATAAAAAGTAAAAATGGTGCATTTGATTACCCACTCAATGACGATATTCTTTATGACATTGGGCTAATTGGTTTAACGGAAGATGGATACGAATACTTCCAGAAACAGACCTTTAAAAAAGGAGAATTAGGCGAAATAAAGATGAAAAGGGTTTCTGAAGTAGAACTAAATGAAAGTATTTTACAACTCAACAGAAAAAGAAGCTCGCATTCAATGAGCATTAAAGATGAAATGGATTGGTTATTGATTGAAAGAAAAGATTATATAGAGCAAAAAAGGCGAAAAAAAATGACCGCGTTTAGAAAGGAGATTAGAAAAATTTTATTCCCTTGTTATAAAGAAAGAGAACTTCCTCAAGAAAGTTATACTTCTGCCCCTAATGAATGAAAAGAAGAAGGAAAATTACTCGTCGCTTTTACACATTTCATCCGGCTGTGCTCCGCATAAACCGCAAGCAGCACCTTCTTCGTTAATCATAGGATTATTACTTGCGCAAGTCCCAGCAAAACGTCCGCCTTTTTTTGCCCAAATTTTAATTGCAATTCCGGCAAATGCTAATGCCAATAAACCGATGGAAAGAAGAATTAATTTCATGTCTTATTTTTTTACAAAATTACTAATTTTTATTCACCAATTGACCATCTCCATAAGAATAATGCTCAATAAAACTTGGAATACCTTTGTAGTAAATATCTCCTTTTTCGAAGGTTTGTGTACGAATTAAGCAATTCTGTACATTTATATTAAAAACTTCCGAAGAATTTGAAATTGCATGAATTGAATCGGACACATTTAAACCATAAGCATCTCCAAACCCATTACTTCTAATGTCCATACTGAGAAAATCAACGGTTCCATTGAAATTAAAATTACCCCAACCGTGAGAAATCACAAAGTGCAATGAATTTGCATTTACATTAAGATTAAATGTACCGACACCGTCTCGAATTGCTAACGTCAAGTAGTCTGTATTTATAGTATTTACAGCAATGACTTCTTCAGTCCCTTCAAATAAAATGTTAAATATTTTCACAAAATGAATTTCAACCATTACAATTTTATCGTAAGAACGGAGGAAATTACATTTATTGTTATTCTTTATCGTCAATAAATTTTCAGAAACTGAAGTCTCTATAAAGTTCACTAAATTATTACCCCCAATTAAAATTACCTTATTGACCGTATCTTGAACCATTCGATATTTCAAATGAGGACCCATGTATAATTTCCCATAACTGTCCAGCATTATTTCTTTCGTTGTAAGTCCACCTGTTGCTTTCCAACAAGATCTGTCTTGTGATTTTTTACACGAGAGAAGAACTCCTGCAAAAGCGAGAAGAAGTATAATTCTATTCATATTTAAACGTATATCCAATACCAAATTCGGTATAATCTGCTCTTGCCCAATGAGACTTCAAGACCAGATTTATGTTAATACCATTGTCAAAAACATAGCGCATCCCTACTCTATGGTATAAAAAATCTTCCGGTTGGTATTTATCTTTAATGTAAATTCCCATACCAGTAATAAGGTGAAGTCGGTCAAAAGGTAAAATAAAACCAACAAAAGCACCTATTTGAAGAATTCCAGCTTGCGTTTTAGGAACATCATCGTGGTAATTAAAGATGGCTTGTTTAGAGATGAAATCAATTGAGAATTCCATTCCTGTTTTATGATTAAAGAATCTTCTTGCGACCAAATTCAATCCGTAAACCGGGTATTTTTTTCCACCTGTTGGAAATGTTTCTTTCACAGATAAAATACCTACCGCTCCAAATTGCCAATACTTTACAGGCCGTGGTATTGGTGTAATAGAATCTTTATTCTCTTTTATTCTATACGCATAACCGAGGCTTAAAAAAGGTAAGTTTATGCCTAAGTTGGGTACTTTAATTGCAGAATTGGAAAAGTGTGTTGCATCTATTCCCACAACGATGCTGTTGTTACCAAAAGTGAATCTATTTTCTAATCCCATTGTAATTCGTGCATTGATATGCGTACTTATTGCAACTTGAAAAATATTCGTTTCATTGTCGTATACTTTAGGATTATAGGCCAACCCTGCTCCAACTTTTGCTGAGAGAGAATAAATTTTACGTTTGATTAAAGGTAAATTCATGAAAGCAAATAGACCGTAGAAATTACCCACAATTTCTCTATTCCCGGCACTTGTTGCGAAAGCAGTAACTCCGAAAACTGGATAATTATATGCTTTTTGCCATTCTTTCCTTCCTTTAGACTGAAACATGTAGCTTACTTCTAACCCAACGGCATGTTGTTTTGCTAAATGCCCCATCACACTACTATGAGCAGCCAAAAAACCACCTTTTAATCGGGCTTCAATCCAATGATCATGCTCTGTCGGTTGACTTAAAACCGTAGAAGAAACAATGAGTACAAAAATAAATAATAGACTTTTCACAGCTGCAAATTTAACAAAAGGATTTTTACATTCATATAAATAGTACTTTTGAAATAAAAAAAATGGATTTACGACTGTTAGCTTTTGATCGCTTACTTAACATCATGGATGATTTAAGAGCTGAGTGTCCTTGGGATAAAAAACAAACACTCGAATCTTTGCGCCATTTGACCATTGAAGAAACGTATGAATTAGCGGATGCAATTTTGGAGAATGACCTGAAAAGTTTGGAAGGTGAAATTGGAGATTTATTCTTACACATGGTTTTTTATTGTAAAATTGGAAGTGAGAAAGGTGTTTTTGATGTAACGTCTGTTTTGAATGCTATTTGTGATAAACTGGTTTACCGTCATCCACATATATACAGCGATACAGTTGCTGAAACCGAAGAAGAAGTCAAAACTAATTGGGAAAAACTTAAACTAAAAGAAGGGCGTAAATCTGTTTTAGAAGGGGTTCCTAAATCTTTACCTTCAGTTGTTAAAGCAGCTCGAATTCAAGAAAAAGTAAAAGGTGTTGGGTTTGAATGGAGTGATAAAAAAGATGTTTGGGCTAAAGTCAAGGAAGAATTAACAGAATTAGAAGTTGAAGTTGAATCAGGTGCACCAATAGAACGAATTGAAGATGAATTTGGAGATGTTCTCTTTTCATTGATAAACTATGCTCGATTCATCGGGGTTAATCCCGAAAATGCGCTTTCTAAAACCAACATCAAATTCATTAAACGTTTTACACTCATGGAAGACCTAATGCGTGATGAAAAAATTAGCTTAACTGAATCACCTCTTGAAATAATGGATGTTTATTGGGAAAAAGCAAAAGAAATATTGAAGAACTAATTTCAAAATTTCTTTTGTTTCAAAAGATTGAGTAATTCTGTTTCTTTACTGAAAACTCAATAATTCATACCGTTTGAATACTTTAGTGTTAAATTTCCTTAATTAATCATTCGTTTATACTATCTTCACGCTTGAAAATTACTAGAAATACTTTTTATGAAAATCATACTCGGAATTATTCTCACACTTTTTATTGGACAATTTACATTTGCTCAAGATTTTACACTCAGAGGGTTTATTTTTAACAAGTCAGACGGTGAACCAATGCCTTTTGAAAAAGTTCGTTTATTACGTTCTGATAGCACCACGGTAACGGGGGCAATCACCGATGTAAATGGTTTCTATTCAATTTCAAAATTAGATAAAGGAGAGTACATTCTAAAAGTTCAAAGTCAAGGGTACAAAACACTTACCGAGAGTGTTTCTGTCAAAGCTTCAACAGGAATTAAAAGTACAAATTTTGAATTGGAGAAATTACAGAGTGTTCTTGATATTGAAGAAGTTTCTGTGAGTGCTGATTCCAAAAGAAAAACAACTCAAGTTCTTATTTCTGAAATCCGAATGGATAAAAAGAGTTTAGAACGTATACCAAGTGTTGGTGGAGAGAACGATATTGTAGGAGCTTTTAGTATTACTCCAGGGGTTATTACAACTGGAGATCAAGGTGGACAATTATACGTTCGTGGTGGAACACCAATTCAAAATAAAATTCTTTTGGATGGAATGACCGTTTACAATCCTTTTCATTCTATCGGTTTCTTTTCCATATTTGAAACAGAACTAATTCAAAGTACAAGTATATTTACCGGTGGATTTGATGCTAAATATGGTGGGAGAATATCTTCAATCATGGATATTACCTATAGAGACGGTAACCGTAAAAAATTCGGTGGAAAGGTTTCAGTTTCACCATTTTTAGCAAAAGCAGTTCTTGAAGGACCTTTATCTAAGAGGAAAAATGGAAAACCAAGTAACGGTTCATATGTTTTATCTGCTAAACACAGTTTGTTAGATTATACTTCGAAATCATTGTATAAAAGAGTAAACAATGGTCAAGGGATGCCTTTTAGCTTTACAGATGTCTACGGGAAAATAACTTTTAAAAGTGACGGTGGATCAAAATTCTCTGCTTTTGGGTTTCACAACGATGATAAAGTAAATTATTCAGTTGCTGATATCAATTGGAAACAAAGTGGTGGTGGAATAAACTTTTTACTTGTACCGAGTAGTTCTCCAATTTTCATCAAAGGACATGTTAATGCAAGTAGATTTGCTACAGAATTCACTGAATACGTTTCAAATACAGAATCCATTTATAGAGCTAGTTCAATCGGTGGATTTGATTTAGGATTTGATTTCATTTATTTCTTAAAAAACGAAAGTGAATTTGATTACGGTATTAATCTAAGTGGGTTTACTACAAAATTTGAAACATATAACGAGGTAAAACAAAAAATAGAGCTCAATAATTTCAATACTGAAATTGGGGTATATTTAAGTTATAAATTTGTTTCTCCAAGGTGGGTAATTCAACCTAGTTTCAGAGCGCAAGTTTATGCTTCTCTAGGTAGTATTTCTCCAGAACCTCGTTTAGGAATCAAATACAATGCTACTGAAAAACTTAGACTTAAAGTTTCAGGAGGGAGATTCTCTCAAAACTTTACGTCAGCTTCTTCAGACAAAGATGTTGTTAATTTATTCAACGGTATATTATCGGCACCAACGAATGTTCAATCCAACTTTGTTACATTGTATCAAAATGAAAAGCAACCTAAAAATGGTTTACAGTATGCATGGCATGCAATTGCAGGTTTTGAGTATGATTTAACACGTAAAGTTTCGGTAAACATTGAAGGATACTACAAGTACTTCTCTCAATTAAGTAACATTAACCAGAATAAAATTTACCCAGATGAAAATGCTTTCTCTCAAATAGATGATGTATATAAAAAGGATTTTATACTTGAGAATGGAGAATCGTACGGTGTAGATTTATTGGTTAAATACTCTGGTAAACGATTGTATCTTTGGGGAGTTTATTCTTACGGACATTCTATTCGTTGGGATGGTAACAAAACTTATTTCCCTGTTTTTGATAGACGACATAACATTAACTTAGTTGGGACATATATCTTTGGTAAAAAGAAAGATTTAGAAGTGAGTGCTCGTTGGAATTTTGGTTCAGGACTTCCATTCACTCCAACTGCTGGTTTCTATGAAGGGCAAACATTTAGCCAAGGTGTTAGTACAGACATTACAACAACCAATGCAAATAGTGTTTCAACATTCTTAGGAACTTTTAACAGTGAAAGATTACCAACTTATCACCGTTTAGATATTACAGTGAAAAAGAAATTCATCTTTAAAAACAAAAATATCCTTGAGCTAGTAGCTTCTGTTACGAATGTTTACGACAGAAAAAATATCTTTTATGTAAATAGAATTACCAATGAGAAAATATACCAATTTCCAATTCTACCAAGTTTTGGGTTGAGTTATAAGTTTTAAGAATTGTAAAAGAACTAAAGCTATTGAAAGAGGATCTATTTGATCCTCTTTTTTTTGTTAAGAAATAGGTGATTTAAAAAAAAATATCCGTAAAAAAACTTAGTCCGTTTAAAACAAACTCTAAAGAAAATCCAGTATAGAATAATTATTCTATACTGGATTTTCTTTTACTTGCTTACTTTATCGAGAATACAATTTTAACTTCATACCTTATTTTATCCATTGAAATTCCGCCAATAGTTACCTGATTACTGCTACCTGAAGACATTACAGAATTACTTGTTGATGTACTTGAAAGTTGGTTATTCCAATAGTAATTAGGACGATACGTTTTTGTATCGTTATTTACTTCTACAATTGTTATTACGGAGCTTATTTCCTCACCTAAAGCAGCTAATAAGTAAGTTGCTTTTTCTTTAGCCGCTTTTACGGCTTCAATCTTTACTGTCTTTCGGTACTCCTGCAGTTTTGTATTAGTTTTTTCAGAAATACTAACACTTCTAATCCAACTTTGTTTTAAATCTTGCATCAATTCAATGGCATTTACGGCAGAATCAATGGTTACCAGGTAAGTTTCTTGACCATATTGGTAATTGTGATTATAATACCACCACCAATTATAGCGGTGCATACCTTCCATAGAAATGTTTTTTTCGTCAACACCATTCTTTTTAAGGAGCCTATAGAATTCTTTTTTTTTATCTAAATGAGTACTACTAAGAATTATTTTTAGCTTAACGACATTCGGTTCAATTTTCATTTCTGCACTTCCAGTCACCTCAATCGTTCGCTGGGAAACTACCATTGTTTTATTTATATTCATTGGTTGCTCTTGTGCATTTGACGTACAACTTGTCCCGATTAGCACCAATAGGCTTAACGTTAAAAGGTTAATGGATAATTTAATTTTCAGATGTTTCATAAAATTTATTTTTTGTTTCCACAAATGAACGATTGTTTTTAACTCTAAAAAAGTTAAAAAAAGGATAGGGATCTTTTGGATGAGTTAATAGATGTTTTGAATTAGGTAAATCATTTATAGACCTAAAAAAGAATCCAAATTAATTTACCACTAAATAAAAAAGGAGTAATTTTAAAACAACAATGAGAAAACACCTTTTTACATACCTAATAGTTTGCTTTGGATTTAGCACGATTAATGCTCAGTCATTTACACCTATCACACCTAAGTCTATAGCTCAAAAAAAGATAAACCAAAAATTACTCTACGCAGAATCACTTTTTGAAACAAACTTAGCACAAGCCTTATCAATTATAGAAGAGAATTTATTAATAGCTATTGATGAAAGATATATATTAGAAGAAGCATTAGCGTACAGAATTTTAGGCGATTTTAATTATTCTCTTACCAATTATAATTTAGGATTGTCAAAATATTTAAAATCATTAAAAATTTACGAGAAAGAAAAACAATCTGTAGAAGTATTGAATTTATACAAAAAAACAGGGGAAACTTACAAAGCATTAAAAGACTACTCAAATGCTTTAAAAATGTACGAAAAAGCATTAGTTAAAGCACGCTTTTTTAAAAAACCAAGCAAACAAATTGAAATAAATTATTGGATAGCTGAAATTTATTATGCGCAGGGAAATTATGTAAAAGCGAAAGGGAAATTTACAAAAATATCTACAGAAACAGATGCTAATTTTAGAGTCGATTTAAAAATAAAAACTTTAATTGGATGTTTTGACCCCTATAAAACAAGAGTAATCTTTTAAATTTCGATTATTAATTATGCTGCTATATTTTTCATTAAAATTAAGTGTTTTTCTTGGCTCCATTTTTCCATAGGGGTTATTCTTCCTAGTAGTCCGTGGTGCCTTGTATTATTATAGAAGATGACATATCTTTTTAGTATTTGTTCAATTTCCCCAAAGGTTCTGTATTCAAAACGCTGAAAGACTTCTTTTTTCAGTATTCCATGATAAGCTTCTACATGTGCATTTTCTTCGGGTGTAGCTACATGAGTGAACTCTTGATTTACACCTATTAGGCCTAAATATTCACGTACGCTTTTAGCTATAAACTGACTTCCGTTATCACTTCTAATAACAATATTTTCTGGGTATTGGTACTCTTCAAGCATTAAAGAAAGGAAGTTTATTACCTGTTTTTGTTTTATAGAAAAAGAAAAATAGTCTTTTAATATTCTGCGAGTATGTACATCAATTATGGATAGTAAATAGGCGTTTTTACCTACGCTAGGAATCCACACCATTTTTATATCCATTTCCAGACACTCCATTGGGCGTGATGTGATTACCTTCCTGAATTTTACAAATTTACGACCAGAACCACTTCTGTTTATTCTGTGTTCTAATTTTAACATTTTTGCTTGCTTCATTATTCGGTACAGTTTTTTATGATTTATCAAATACCCATCTTTCTTTAAATAAGAAGACATTAATCGATAGCCACAATCTATAAATTCATGACTTAAAATGTCTTTAACCGAAGCTATTACTGTTGCCTGGTCTACAAACCCCTTTCCCTGATGATAGGTTAGCTTGGAGGGCTTATTTCCCTTCTGGCCTCCACTAGGTTCTCTGTAATAACTGCTCTCTATCATACCCACCATCTTGATGATTTTAGATTTACTGCATTTATGCTTTTCATAAGTTGCGTCTACTAAATCTTTCTTGGATCGGACGTCCCAAACTTTTTTTTTAATAGTTCTCGTTGAACCTCTAGTTCAATTTCTCTATCACTAAGGAGTTTTCTAAGAATACGATTCTCTTCTTCGGCCTCCTTTAATTCTTTGCTTTTTGTGTCATAGGTGATCTTTAAACCTGCTTCTCCTTTGTGGTCAAATTTCTTCCGCCAACTATAAAAAGTTCCCGTACTAACCCCATATTTACGACAGGTTTCTACAATCCCTATTTCTTCAGAACTTATTAATATTTCTAACTTCTGATTCAAAGTCCATTTCTTGTATTTCATATCTCAAATGTAGTATTATGAAATTTAAAAGAACACTCCGAACTTATTGGGGGCTAAACTA
>Ga0256845_1001324_pt1 | contig 20123 bp, 18 predicted proteins | sample RiftiametaG_FD_189101 | JGI IMG/M metagenome (GOLD analysis project Ga0256845, IMG submission 189101) | Tube worm associated microbial communities from hydrothermal vent at the East Pacific Rise, Pacific Ocean - Riftia | ecosystem: Host-associated > Annelida > Integument > Unclassified ...
GACGGAAAAAGAATTGTTTACAAAGTTGTTTAAGGCCGAGGATCAAGATGGAGTATTATTTGTTGATGGACTTGTTTCACGGAAAAAACAAATTGTTCCAGTTTTTGAAAATCAATAGGGATTAGTTCACAGTTTACAGTTTGTGTAGTTTATTAAAAAATTGTAATTATTAATAAAAGACCGCATCTCCGGTGTAGTCTTTTTTATATTTTTTGATTTGTTTTTAGTGCCTCGTGACTCGCATTTTGCTGAAGAAATCTAATGTTGTCGACCTAAGACAATTGCAGAAATACTTTTGGGATTTAATTTCTTTAGTTCTTCGGCAAATTTAAAGATCGTAGCGCCAGTTGTGGTAACGTCGTCTACGATTAAAATATTTTTGCTTGCTAAAGTTTTGTTAGGCAAGTTGTTTTCGGTCCAGTTAAATTTAGAATTCATTGCAAAAACGTCATCAAGATTTTTATGGCGGTCTTTATATTTTTTTATTTTTTTCTGAGGAGTAGTATGTTTTTGACGAATAATCAAATCACTTATTACGGGAATTTTAATTCCGGGTAATAAATTAGTTGTTAAAATATCAGCTAATAATTCTGTCTGATTAAATCCTCGCCAACGCAAACGTTTAGGATGAAGTGGAATTGGTAGGATAAAATCTGGCGTAGGGATAGTTAATTTTTGGCTGTTTTTAACCATCAAGATTCCTAGCGGACTACTTAATGATTTGATAAATTTATATTTGAAAAGGTGAATTGCTTTGGATAGTAATTTTTCTTGATAATCGGCAATAACAATTAATCTATCAATAGGAGGGTTGAATTTTTTAAGACAAGTATTACAAACCTCACCATTTAGAGTAATAGATTTCTCACAGTAAGGACAAACTTGTAAGTCTAAGGGTTTAATTGTTTTTACGCATTGATTGCATAATATTTCATTAGTTTTACTACAATTTATACAAAAAACTGGAAATATTAAATTAAGTAAATATTTTTTAATATTAAAAAATGTTTTTTTAGGAAGTAATTGTGATTTTACCATTTTTTAAAATTAATTTTATTCCTTTTTTAGATTTATTTTTTAATAGTTCATTAGCCAATAGTGGCTCTATTAAATTTTGAATATTTTTACGTATTAGTCTAGCACCTTGATTTTGAGACAAACTATTATCTGCTAAGAATTTAATAACTTTTTTGTCTATACTTAAATTAATATTCTTTTTTCTGAGAGTAATTTTTAATTCAGTTAAAATATTGTTAATAATTTTAATAATTTCTTTTGTGTGTAAATTATTAAATATTAAAATATCATCTAATCTAGCAAGTAATTCAGGAGATAGTTGATTTTTTAATTGAGACATAATAGTTTTTTTTATATTTTTTTCATTAGGTGTAGATTTATTTTTGGAGGCATCAAACCCCAAAACATTAACAGAATTTAATTCGCGAGTGCCAATATTCGAAGTTAGGATGACTAAAGTATTTTTGAAATTTATTTTTTTATTTTTATTATCTATAATTTCACCTTCCTCAAGTATTTGTAATAAAATATTTAAAATACTAGGATCAGCTTTTTCTATTTCATCAAATAATACAATGCTAAATGGGTTACGAAGAATTTTATCACTAAACTCACCGCTATTTTCATACCCAACATAACCTGCTGGTGCTCCTAGCAATCTAGAGAGAGAATGTTTTTCAGTAAATTCGCTCATATTAATTTGGATTAAAGAAGGGGTGTTATTCGGAGAAATTGCTTCGGCTAGCAATTTGGCAGTCATTGTCTTTCCAACGCCAGTCGGTCCAATAAAGAGAAATGATCCCAGTGGGCCATTATTTCTACTTAAACCACTTAAATGGCGTATTATAGTTTCATTAATTTTCTTTTTAACATGATCTTGACCAACAAGATTTTTTTCTAAAGATTGTTTAATTTGTATATCTAATTTAGAATTATGTTTTGATAATAATTCTGAAGAAATACCAGTTATAAAAGATAGTGTTTCTAAAATATCTTGCTCGCCAATAGTAGATTTACTTTTTTTATTTAATTTCTTAATTATTTTTTCTTCAGCTTGAAGTTGTTTTAATAATTTTTTTTCATCTTGTTTAATTTCTAGAGCCTGTTTGTATTGATTATTAATAACAAGATTATCCTTTAACATTAAGAGTTTTTCAAGTTGTTTTTTATGAGAATGATGTTTTTTCACTAAAGAAGAATTTGTAATTTGAGAACGTTTTCTGGCTGCTGTTTCATCTAAAAGATCAATAGCACTGTCTGGTAAAAAACGATGAGTAATGTATTTTTTAGCCAAAGGAACTGCTTGTTTGATCGCCTCAGGAGTAAAAGTTACTTGATGGTATTGTTCATAATATTTTTTAATTCCTTTTAAAATAGTAAGAGTTTCTAATTTACTAGCCTCAGGAACTAGCAATGGCTGTAGTCGTCGCTCCAAAGCAGAATCTTTTTCAATATATTTTTTGTATTCATCAATTGTGGTTGCACCAATAATTTGAATTTCTCCCCTGGCCATAGCCGGTTTTAATATATTAGCAGCATCCATTCCTCCGGGAGCATTTCCAGCTCCTATTAAAGTATGAATTTCATCAATGAATAAAATAATATTTTTATCATTTTGAATAGTGTGCATGATTTCTTTAAGCCTAGTTTCAAATTCTCCTCTAAAAGTTGTTCCAGCCACAAGTTGTCCTAAATCAAGAAGCATAATTTTCATATTAATTAAATAAGAGGGGACATCAAGATTTTTTATTCTGTGAGCCAAGCCTTCAACTATAGCAGTTTTACCAACACCAGGATCGCCAATTAAAATAGGATTATTTTTATTTTTTCTACCTAAAATATTAATTAATCTAGATATCTCATCTTCTCTTCCTACTAAAGGGGTATTTTTGTAGCTAGGACTCATTAAGTCGGTGCAATATGTAGTTAAAGCATTATTTCTACTCGGAGCAGGCTTTAGTTGATTTGTTGGAAATAACTCTCCTAAAAGATTATTTATTTCTTGTTCAATTTCACTAGGGGTTTGATTAGAAATATTATTAGAGGAGTTTTTAACTTTAGAAGGTTCGTATATTCTGTTTAATTCGGAAGACAATTCTAATTCAATAAAAGCCTGAACCAAATGTTCAGTGCCAACTAAACTATTTTTAGATAAATAAGCCAATTCTATAGCTTGCAAAATTAATTCTGAAGCATTTAAATCTGATCCAGATTTTAGTTTCTCAATAGTTTTCTTTTTAAGAGGGGTTTCTAAGGACATTATAATATTTTTACCATAACAACCTTCTTTACGTAAAATAGTCTCAATAATAGCCGTTGCCTTTAATGTGTTGAGTTTTTTTGTTGAATAATTTTTTTTACTAGCAATAATTATATCTTTAGCATTTTTAGTAAAATATTTGTACATTTAATTGTTTATGTTATAATTAAAATAAGTTTGTAAATTTTTGATTTAATGGTATAATAAAAGTATATTATAATACAACTTTATAAATTAAGATTAGCATATATTTAATCTTTTTTCAAGGTTAGAATTTATTAAATTTTTTTGATAAGTATCTTAGGAAGAAAATAAAATTAAAATAAAAATTTATGGGAATGCAATTATTTAGTGACTTAACAAGTAATATTTCTAAAAAGTTTTCTGGCAAAAAAATTGCTGTCGGAGTTGATGTTAGTACAAAAAGTGTAAAAGTTGTTTTACTAGAGAAAGAAAATAAACAAATTGTTCTAAAAAATTACGCAATAGCCAGGACTAAAGAATCTTTAATACAGGTAGGGGAAATTGGAGTAATTAATGATTTTGCAGGAAATATAGTAAAGGAGACACTAAGTAGCGCTGGTATAAAAAATGATTTAGTAAATGTAGCCATTCCAAGTTTTACTTCCTTGATTATCACGATTGAAGTTCCTTATATAGCTAGCAAAAAATTCGATGAAGCAATTAGAAGAGAAGTTTCTAAGTACATTCCTGTCAAAATAGAGGACGTTGTGTATGATTGGCAAATTATTGATGAAGATGGTCTTCGTACTGAAACACAAGGAGTGCAAACAGAAGGAAGCGAGAAAAAACCACAACAAGATGGAACTATGGTAAAAATTTTGGTGATTGCTGTTATGCAAGAAATAAGTAGCAGATATAATGAAGTATTTTCTTTAAATAATTTAGATATTAATCTTTTAGAAATAGATTCAATTTCATTAGCAAGATCTTTAACACGTGATAAAAAAGGAGTATATTTAATTTTAGATATTGGGCATGCAGCATGTAATATTTTATTATCTTCACATCAAGGAATTCTATTAAATAGAACAATCGATGTTGGCGGAGATAAAATGACTAAAATAATTGCTGATTCAATGAAGACTAGTTTTGATAGGGCGGAGCAATTAAAAAGAGAACAAGGCATTAACGTTATGGCAAATGATCAGCGGACAGGAGTTTTATCGACGGCACTTTCTATGATTACTAGCGAAATTAAAAAAACAATACAACTATTTAATGCCGATTTTAAAGGTGTTAATATTAACGGGATTATTTTAACGGGAGGTTCAGCTTCGATGATTGGGCTGAAGGATTTAATTCAAAAGGAGGTCGGAGTAGAGACAAAAATAGGCAACGCACTAGAGGGAATAGCTTTTAAGCCAGAAATAAAAGATGCTTTATTATCACACGCTTCAGCTTTGAGCATTGCTATAGGTTTGGCTTTAATTAATTTTGAAAAATAAATACAATTAGTAGTAGGTGTTTTTAAATAAAAATAGAAAAATAAATAAATATAAAAAATAAAATTTACATTATTTTAGTAATAATTTACTTGGTGGTGTAAAAAAATAAAAAAGTGAGAAAAATTAATCTTAAAGGAGAGAAATTTTCTGACAATAAACAAAAAAAGGAGTATCAAGGTGGCACTTCTTTCATTGTCGGGATAATGCTTTTAATATTGGCAACATCTATTTGCGGAGGAATGTATTTTTTAAAAAGCAGTCAAGCTAAAAAAATTATTACTATTAAGGCAGATATTACTAAAATCAAAAAAGAGTTAGATAAAAATAAAGATTTTCAAAATGTTTATAATTTTCAAGATCTTTTGTTAGAATTAAAAACTATTATCAAAGATAAGGTAGTACAAACAAATTTATTAGATCAGATTGCAGAAGCAACAATAAATGATAGCACAGTCCAGTCTGTGCGGGCATCCATTGTTAATGGATTAAGTGATGTAGATATGAATCTTAAAGTCGCAGACTTTGGCTTACTAGCAAAACAAATTAATGCTTATAACCAAGTTAATATTAAGAGACAGGCTGTGTTAAAAGGAGCCTCTTTAAAAGAGGAAGATATTGAAGCGAAAATTTCTTTTTTTGTGGATAATGAAATTTTAAAATCCAAACAGACTATAACATCTCCGCCTAAAATAAATAATAATCCAATTGATAACGGAGTAGAAATGGAAGTAGACGCACAAGCTAAAAATAAACAAAATATTGAAAATACAGAAAATACAGAAAATACAAAAACTAATCAAATTAATTAAATATTAATTATTGATTTAAAAAACAAATAATAATTTAAAAAATAAAAATGAATATTAAACTTTTATTTTTCCCAATTTCTTTAGCAGTACTTCTTTGGGCAATTATCGGCTATGCTAAACCAAGTTGGGATGAATATAATATTAAAAAAGACGAAGCAAATAGACTTATAAAAGAAAGAACAGAATTAAGAAACGGGATTATAAGTATCAAGCAAGCTTTACTTGATTATAAAAATTTAGATGCAGACACCTTAACTTATGTTAAAAATGCTATTCCCGGCAAAGATGATAGTGATAATTTTATTGCTGAAATAAATAAAAATGCCTTAGATAGCGGTATTTTAATTACTAAAATTGATGTTGCAAAAGGACGAAAGGTAATTAATCCAAAATGTAAGCAAACAACAACTTCAGAAGCAAACAAAAAGCAAGGAATAAATGATAAGTGTAGAAATAAGGCAGAGGTTTCAAACGTCAGTGTTTCTGCTGTCGGTGCATATGAGAATATTAAAGATTTTTTAGGAAAAATAGATATTCAAAATAGAATTATTAGTCCAGTAGATATTAATTTAAGCGCTACTAAGAATAGAAATCAAAAAAATGAAGAAGTGGTAGGTACTGATATAATTAGTGCTAAGCTTCAATTTAAAATATTTAAAAAAGAACAAAAGAAGAATAAAGTTTTATCTACAATTATCAAAAGTGACGGAGTTTTAAAAAGTTTATTAAATAAAGGACTTGATGCTGAAGCAATAAAGACTGTTAATAAATTCATAACAAGCAAAGTATTTCATCCTGTTGAAGTAGCAGGAGTTGGGAAAAGTAATTTATTTGAAAAACATAATAATTTAAATAGTGAACAATAAAATGGTTAATGATGCAGATAATCAGCAAAATATAGATGATCAAGAGCAGGCTAACAATGCTATGGGTATTATTAATAATACAGATACAGATACTAATACTAATGCTAATACTAATGCTAATGCTATAAGCAGTACTATCTCAGATGGTAATGAAAATGATGAAAAAATTGATTGGCAAAATGTTGAAATTGATGAAAAAATACTAGAAGTAATTTCAGTAGATTCTTTAAGTAAGTTCCGATTTATACCATTTGAAATGACAGATGATTTTATTAAAGTAGCAGTGGTAGACGCAGCAGACATGAACACTCAAAATGCTTTAAGATTTTTTTCCAGAAAAAGCAAAAAGAGATTACAGATTTATCCTATTGAAATAAGTGATTTTGAAGCTCTAGTAGCTAAAGTAAGAAGTAAATTTTTAGGGGTTGAGAATGCTTTAGATGTTTATGAGAGGAAAGAAGAAGAAGCTACAGAGCAAAGTGGTATTAAGTTAAGAAAAAGAAAAGAAAAAGTTCGCATATTAAAAGATGCTCCAATTGCTCAGATGGTTGAATCAATTGTTGAAAGTGCTATCGATAGTGGAGTTAGCGATATTCACATTGAATCAATGGCAAATAATGTTAGAGTAAGGTATCGTATTGACGGGGACTTAAAAACAGTTATCACTTTGCCTAAAAAAATTGGTCCAGCTTTAATTTCTCGAGTAAAAATTCTTTCCAATTTAAAAATTGATGAAAAAAGAAAGCCTCAAGATGGAAGATTCAGGATTGAAGATTTGGGGAAAACTATTGATTTTCGTGTTTCCTCTTTCCCAACCTCCAATGGAGAAAAAGTTGTTATGCGTATTTTAAATACACAAGAAGGTTTAATGAAATTAGAAAAATTAGGAATTCAAGGTAGGGATAAAAAATTGGTAGAAAGTTTGATTCAGGAACCATATGGGATAATTTTAATTACTGGCCCAACGGGTAGTGGTAAATCTACTACATTGTATTCTATGTTGAGGATTATCAATAAAGAAGAGGTCAATATCATAACATTAGAAGATCCAGTAGAATACATATTGGAAGGAGTTAATCAAAGTCAAGTCCGACCAGAAATAGGATATACTTTTGCATCAGGATTAAGAAGTGTTCTACGACAAGATCCAGATATTTTAATGGTCGGAGAAATTCGAGATGAAGAAACAGCTGAATTAGCCATTCATGCTTCACTTACTGGGCACTTAGTATTATCTACATTGCATACAAATTCTGCAGCCGGTGCAATTCCACGTTTGATTGATATGAATGTTCAGTCTTTCTTATTAGCTTCTTCATTAAAATTAGTTATGGCGCAAAGACTTGTGAGGGCTATTTGTCAGGATTGTAAAAAGCCTATAAATGATTTAGATAATGACATACAAAAAGAAATTATTGAGGAATTAAAATTAATTGATAGAGAAATATTAAAAGAACGAGGAGTGGAAATTGATATAGATAATCCTAATAGTAAGATTATTATTTATAAGGGAGAAGGATGTTCTAAATGTCATGGTAATGGGATGAGGGGGCGCTTGGGTATTTTCGAAGTTATAGAAATTAATAAAGAATTAACTAAACTAATTAATAAGGGTGCCTTAAGCCAAGATATAGAAGAAGCTGCTAAAAAATATGGATTTACCACAATGAAACAGGATGGATTAATAAAGGTTTTAACTGGACAAACAACTCTAGAAGAAATACAAAGAGTAACAGAGGATGGTGCCGAAGATAGCTACATCCAACATGAAGAAGAAAAAATACCTAGAAGTATAAATAATGAGGATAAAGATACTAGCGCAGAAATTATTACAGGGAACATTCCTACAATATAAATTTATTAACAACTTGATTTTATCAAAGGAAAAAGTTAATAAATAATTATTATTAAAATTTATATAAAATAAATCATGAGAGAGAGTCAATTGGGTCAAAAATTAAATAAATATTTAACATATGTTATTCAGCAGAGTGCTTCAGATTTGCATTTAGCTGTTGGAGATTATCCAGTTATTAGATTGGATGGCGAATTATATAGATTAGACAAAGAACTTATTATTTCAAAAAGTGACATGGAAGAATTATCTAAAATTCTTTTAAATGAGATGAAGCTAAAACAATTCATTAAAGATAGATCAGTTGACTTTTCTTTAACTATTGATTCTGGAGATAGATTTAGGGCTAATATGTATTATCAAAAAGAAGATATTAGTTTGGCACTTAGATATATTCCAAAGGAAATTAGACCTCTACAATCATTGGGTATGCCAGATTATATTTATAATTTTATGGAAAAAAGTCAAGGATTATTGTTAGTTACTGGACCAACAGGACATGGGAAAAGTACAACATTGGCTGCCTTAGTAGATTATTTAAATAGTAATAAGAGATATCATATTGTAACTATTGAAGACCCAATTGAGTATTTACATAAATCTAAGCAATCGTTAGTTGATCAACGAGAAGTTTATGAGGATGCAGTAGATTTTTCTAGTGCTTTAAAGTCGGCTTTCCGTCAGGACGTAGATGTAATACTTTTGGGAGAGATGAGAGATTTAGACACTATTTCCACAGCTATTACAGCAGCAGAAACAGGACATTTAATCTTAGCTACATTACACACCAACGATTCAATTCAGACAATAGATAGAATTGTAGATATTTTTCCAGCTCATCAACAAAATCAAATTAGAGCACAGTTGGCGAATGTATTATTAGGAATTGTTTCACAAAGATTATTGAAAAAACAAGGAGGAGGACGTGTTCCAGCTGTAGAAATTTTAATAAAAAATACAGCCGTTGAAAATTTAATCAGACAAAATCAAGCTCATCAAATAAGCACAGTAATGGAAACGTCGCTTAACGAAGGGATGATTAGTATTAATCGTTCTTTGGCTAGACTGGTTAAACAAAATGTAGTTGACATTAAAGAAGCTGAAGCGTATGCAACAGATGTAAATGCCTTTAGAATGGCTTTAGATGCTATCGAAGGATAGATAATAAAATTTAAATATAAAAGAAAAATTAATAAAATAAAACAATGCGTTTTAAATATAAAGGAATTAATAGGGAAGGTCAAATACAAAAAGGAATTATTGAAACATTGTCTCAACACTCAGCTGATAAAATGTTAATAACAGCAGGGCTAGTTGATGTACAGTTAAAAGAGCTTAAGCCGAATAGTCTAGAATCTTATTTAGCAAAAGTTTGGGAAGGAGCAAAACCAAGAGAGTTTGTTATTTTTTCTAGACAGTTAGCTACATTAATAGATTCGCAAGTTCCGTTATTGGCAGCTTTAGATTCCATTTCTAATCAGATGGAAAATAAATTTTTTGCTTTAAAATTAAAATCAGTAATGTTTGATATTGATGGAGGATCATCTTTATCTGAGGCTTTAAGTAAACATCCAGATACATTTTCTGATTTTTATGTAAGTATGATAAAAGCTGGTGAAGCTTCTGGAACATTGCAAGACGCTTTAAATAAACTAGCTACAAATATTGAAAGAAATTATGAATTAACTTCTAGTCTAAAAGGAGCAATGTATTATCCAGCCTTTATTATTGTAGCGATGATTAGTGTAGGAGCTCTTATGATGGTAACAGTTATCCCAAAGTTATTAGAGATTTTAAAAGAAGCAGGAGAACAATTGCCATTACAAACAAGAATTTTAATATGGATGAGTGATTTCATGGTTAATTATTGGTGGGCAGTTATAATTATGGTTGCAGGAGTTATATTTGGAGTTGTTTATTATCTTAAAACAGATAATGGTAAAAATCAGTTTGACCAATTGATATTAAAAATTCCTGTTATTGGAAAAATATTAAGCAATATATATGTAGCTAGATTTTCGGAAAATTTAGGAACATTATTACAAAGTGGACTACCAATTAGAGTAGCCTTAGATATTACAGCAAATATTGTTGGTAATAATGTATATAAATACATAATTAAATCTGCTTCAGAAGAAATTAAGAAGGGGGGAAATTTGTCTGATATTTTAGGGAAATATGAAGAAATACCACCCGTTATGACTCAGATGGTTGAAGTGGGAGAGCACACAGGACGAATGTCTTTCTCTCTAGGAAAAATTACAGAATTTTATATGAAAGAATCAGATAGAATGGTTAAAAACTTTTCTACACTAATTGAACCAGTCTTAATGGTAATTTTAGCTATAGGAGTAGGTATTTTAGTTTCAGCAATATTATTGCCAATTTATCAAGTAGCAATGAGTATAAAATAATTAAGGATGTATAAATTTTATATAAATATAAATAAAAATAGAATGGAGGTGAAAAAAACATGAAATTAATTAAAAATAAAAAAGGGTTTACTTTAGTAGAGCTTCTTTTAGTTATGGCTATCATTGGTATTTTAGCGGGAATAATTTTCATTTCAATCGGTCCAGCACGTAAAAGAGCTAGGATAACTGCCTTTAAAAAAACTATGCAAGATATAGCAACGGCAGCAACGCTGTGTGTTGATAGTGGTGGAACAATTCAGCCTGCTGCAGCTGGAGCTGAAACAGCTTTATGTAGTGGAGAAACAGATATGGGAAACTATTCTGTCGTCAAAAGTTGTCGAGGTGGAAATGGAACTGTAGCGGTAGATGTTCAAAACGCTAATGCAGATGATTTTGTAATTACAGCTATTTGTCCAGTAATTGGCACTGGTGATGGTGCGGCAGCTTCTACTAGTTGTTATGCTCGATGTGATATAAATGGGTGTCGTTTTGATAACACAGATAATTCTACTTCTCCTCAAGATAATGATGGGTGTCCAAAAACAAAATAGATCATTAGGTAAGATGAATTATTCTCTAGAAAATAATTTTGGACTTTTAATTATTCATTAAAAGTCCGGTAATTGTATTTTAGAATAATAAATAATTTAATAGTTTTATGAATACTATAAGATTGACAAATAAAAACAATAATAAAAATAACAAAAAAGAAAATGGATTTACCTTGGTAGAGCTTCTCCTAGTTATGGCTATTATTGGCATTCTAGCTGGAACAATAGCAATGGGAATGAGTTCTAGCCGTAAAAAAGCTAGAGTAACATCAACTTTAAAAACTGCTAATAATATTAATGCTGAATTAGCAGATTGTTATCTTAGAGAAAAGTCAGCCAATGATCCAGTAGTTGGAGAGAAGATTTGTGCTGGTGCCGGTACTTATCCTGAACTTAATAAAAGATGTTTTTATCTAGGAGTTGCTAATCATACATTAACAATCGTATGCAATAAAGGAGAGGATATTATTTTTTGTGATGCGCCAAATAGTAAATGCGTAGTTAATCAAGATGAACAATAATATAAATATCTTTTTATATTTAAATATAAAAAGATATTATTTGAGTAAACAATATTGCTGTAATATAAAATAAAAATTAAGATTAGACAATATGAAATATAAATTGAAAGTAAATGTAAAAGGGTTTACATTAATTGAGCTTATGACAGTGATGGCTATTATTGCTATCTTAGCAACATCTATTATGGTTGCATTAAGTGTCCATAAACAACGTGCGGAAGCAGGAAAAATTTTAACAGAACTTTCTGGGGCAATGCAAAACATTTATTTGTGTCAATCTGATGATGGAGTAGTTCTAAATCCAGTTGGTGGAGGAAATATTTGTAGCGGACTAACTAATGCAGGCGAATACGGTTCTTGGCCTGACCTAAGAAATACAAGTTTTGTTGAATATGATAGTGGCAGTGATTTATCAACTTCTCCTTGGAAATATTCAACGACCAATACAAATGGAGAAGTAATATGCTGTAATTCAAAATATGGAAGGTGCGAAAAAAAAGAAGAGGGTATATGTACACCAAACACATTTTTAAAATAATAATTAAAGTATGATAGAAATAATACTTGTTAAATTAATAATTATATTTGTGTTAGGATTAATTTTTGGTAGTTTTGCAAACGTAGTAATCGAGAGAGGACAAGCCAAAGAAGGAATAAGTGGGCGATCTAAGTGTGATAGTTGCAAACAAAAAATTAATTGGTATGATAATATCCCTTTAGTCAGTTATTTTATATTTCTTAAGGGGAGATGTCGTCAATGCAAAGATAAAATTGCTTGGCAATATCCAATAGTTGAGGCATTATTTGGGGGAGTATTTGTTTTGATCGCTTGGAGGACAGGATTTATTCTGGGATTTTTAGACCAATCAGAAATTATTAATACAAGTTTTTATTTATCCATTGGATTTATATTATTAATTATTTTAATTTGGGATTTAAAATACATGATCATTCCTGATGGGCTAGTTGTAGGAGGGCTAGCTCTTTCGGTATGTTACTTCGGGTATCAATATTTTATTTCTCCAGATTTTTTAATGTCAATAAATACTGATTTAACTAGAAATTTTTTAGGAGGAATATTAATTAGTTGGTTTTTTTATATGATGTTTGCATTTTCTAAGGGACGGTGGATTGGTGGAGGGGATGTTAAATTAGGATTTTTAGTTGGTTTTTTAGTCGGATGGAAGATGGTGTATAGCGTATTACTCATTACATATATTATAGGTGCAATCCCAGCAATATATCTGTTAATAAGAGGAAAGGCTACAATGAAAACCAGAATTCCTTTTGGACCATTTTTAATAATAGCTAGTTTCATAAGTATATTTTGGAAAGAAGACATTATATTATTATGGGATAAATTAATAAAATAAAATAGTAATGTTAATAAGATATTATAAAAAAAATAAAAACAAAGGGTTTACGTTATTAGAGCTTGTTGTTGTTATGGCAATGATTGGTATTCTCAGTTTATCCACTTTAAAGTTAGTTAGATTTTCCGATACTTATCAAAAACTAGGAATGATGACGGTGGAATTAAAAGGTATGTTTAGAACTGCACAAACACTGGCTCTTTCCCCGCCTATCAAAAGAGATGATTCAGGAAAAATTATTCATATTTGTGGTTTTGGAGTAAGGACTCCGACAAAAATAAATAGTGAGGACAGATTAGAAATTTTTTATGCATATCCTATTAGAGGAAGTGACTTAGAAAATTGTAGACGTATTAGCGATATCAATAGAGATGTGTGCGATGGAGGGCTAACAGAATGTGATATTTATGAAGAAAAAGTTTTTGATGGATTCACTATAAAACAAAATATCAATAACGATGTTAAAATATTTTTTAGAGCACCTTATGGAAAAGTCATTGGAGAAAATTTTTTCACTATTACGCAAAATAAAAATAACTATTCTAGGAGTATTGAAATTAACAAATATGGAAAAATAAATATTAAAAAATAGTTGAACATTATTAATTAAATATTAAATTTAAGGGTAAATTTATATGGGAATGTATTTAAAACAAAACAATAACTCTCAAGGGTATACATTAATTGAAATAGTTATAGTATTAATGATCACAGCTCTTGTTTTTGTGGCAATTTATTCTTTGTTTTCTAAGTCCATTAGATACAATGCAGAAGGTCGTTATGAAATTATAGCAGCTGAATTAGCACAAGAAGGAGTAGAGATAATAAAAAATAAAAGAGAACAAAATGAGTTAGAATGGTCATTATGGAATGGTCCATCAGATGGAAATCCAGTAAAATCATTTCAAAATATTGAGGCATTAAATAATTGCAACCCACAATTGAGTTTAATTAGCGGAGTTTTTTCTTGTGGAGCATCTAATAGAATGCAGTATAATAAAACTATTGGTATAGAAGAATATAAAACTAATTGTGCAGGAGATAATTGTATAGGTGTTGTATTTGAACGAAGTTGTCAAACACAAAAAATAGACATTACAAGCAATGGAGAAAAAAATTCCCTGAGAGTAGCTTGTACAGTCAGTTGGAATAGTTTATTACTTAATAACAAAAAAAGATCTGTTAATGTAGAAATGATTTTAACAGATTGGCAAAGATAACAGTAATATTATCAAGGAAAATTTAAATAGTAAGAAATACAAATAAATATTTAAATATTAAAATAAATTTAAAATTTTTGAAAAATAAAAAAACTTTTAATTTAATAAAAAAAATGATAGATATGCTAGAATATAAAAAAAGAAAGCGTAACTTGAACTCAAACGGCTTTTCTTTGATTGAAGTGGTTGTTGCTATGGCTATTTTTGCGTTTATTATTGGAGGAATTACTACTTTTTCAATAAATAGCATAGAGGCAAATACTAAATCGCAAGCAATGCAAGAAGCGATAGATAATACTCGATATATAATAGATGATTTAGCTAAAAAAGTTAGAACTAGCTCAAGTATTAATTTGTCAAATGATAATAAAGCGCTATTTTTTATTGATAATCAAACATTAATAAAATATTGTTATCAATTTGAAAATGGTAGAATGTTAGTTTCAGAATTATCTCCAAAATTAGATAGCAATGGGTTGATTAGTAGTGAAGGAGTTTATAAAACTGTTAAAACTTGCAATAATTTAAATAATCAATCATTAGCAACAGTAATTGTTGGAGATAGTATCAAAGACGGAAAATTGAAAATATTTGGCAAGTTTAGTATTATGAAAACTGAAATAAATACTAATAATCCGCATAGAGGGTTTGTTAGAATTAACATAGGTATTAAATATGATGGATTAAATCCAAATAATAGTGCTGAATCACACGTACAGACAGGTGTTTCTCTGGTTGATTATGGCAGGGAAAATGAAAAATTATAGATTTTTTTAAAAAAAATATAAATAATATAATAATAAAAATATGAAAAAATTTAAACAAAATAATGAAGGATCAATTTTAATTTTGACAATGCTAGCATTGGTAGGAGCATTATCAATTGCTGTTGCCATGTCAAGCATTGCTATCGTCGAAAGAAAAATAACTACTAAAAGTAGAAAATCGGTTACAGCTTTTCAGTCTGCTAGCGCTGGATTAGAGTGGGCAATGAAAAAAATAAATGATGCTAGTGGTGTAAGTGGCATCACAGGGGTAAATGATGGTAAAACTATTAAAGAAGTTTTTGGAGTAGGGGCTATGGATAGCGATGGAAAGATTAAGTGTGTAAAAAATATATTTTCTTCATCGTCAAAAGCTAATTGTGAAGTTTATTTATTAAAGAGTGTCGCGGGTAAAAAGGCGGTCATAACTAATGAAGATGAAGAGATGAACAATATCATAGCGATTAGAAGCACGGGAACACTTGGCAGTGATCGGGAAGAAGTTGGTAGAGCGTTGGAAGCATATGCCATGCCAAACTGTGGAAGTAACATGAAAAGGATTGGCGATTTTTGTGTTGATCAAGATGTAAGTAGTGATTCTACTGATTGGAGCGAAGCTGTAAGTCTTTGCGCTGAATCTGGAAAAAGGCTCTGTACAGCGACAGAATTAGTCGCCGCGACAACCTTATCAGCAAGTTCAGGAGGAGTAGCAGGTATTGGTAACGATGACGAATGGACAGCAGATGTTATTGGAGACGGTTCTACTGTTGCGATTATTAAAGATGACGGAGCATTAAGTTCTGCTAGTAATAGTTCTGAAGACAATCACTATAGATGTTGTAGAAATAGGTAAGACATAAAATATAAAATTATTAAACAAAAATAAATATTTATTTAATAATAAATTCATTAATCAAATAATATATTCTTGTTAATTCTGTTCTGACTTCCTCGCTTTTATAGTCAGCATTGTGAGCATTTTGCCCTTTATACCTAGAGGCTGATTGATCTAAATGTAAATCAAAAATAATTTCTGCGTCATTTTCCGTAACATATAAATGAAAACGAGGGTAATGTTGATGTCTAAGTTTTTTTACAAAACTACCTTGTTGGGATATTCTGTCAAAAATATAAAAATAACCAGCTTTTCGTAAAATTTGTTCAGGACGTCTTGTTAAATTGTTAGGTATTTGAAATTTCACAATAAATTAAATTTAAAATATTATTTAAACGATAATCACTAATAACATTATAACAACTCTAATCTAAAAGAGCAATTACGTAAATATATATAAAAAAACAATAAGAAATATAGTAAGTATAGTAAATAGATGTTTTTTATGGTATAATTATAAATAATGATATAAAGTAAAATATTTATTTATAAATTTATTAGATAAATAATATTAGTGTATTTGTATTAAAATAATATAATTTATTAAGTATAATAAAAAAATAAAATGTTAGAACAAAAAAACAAAAATAATCAATTCAGTAGGAACGACACAAAAATAGAGTCAGGTAGAGATAAGGTGGGAGTTGATAAAGAAATAAATTTAAAAAATATAAATTATTCTACTGAAGAAGAATTAAAAAAAGAAATTTTTGATTTGTATGCAAGTAAAATTAATGCCAATAGACAACAATTTCAAAATGTTGAGGATGAAGATATTTTCAATAAACTTGCAACAATTACTAAAAAAAAGATTGAGGAGTTTAAGAAGAATATAAAAGAACAATTATTAACACTTAGTGGAGATCAAGAGCTAATTGATAGGCTGATTGACTGGAGAATGTCCATCGGTGGCGAAAAGGAAGAAGTGGAAGAAAAGAAAAATTTTTTTATTGGCGACAGTGCAGTAGCAAATATGCCTTTAAATTTTTCATTAGTTCTTGAAGAAAATGCAGATGGTAAAAAAGAGATAGTGCTTAAGTCTAGAGATTTTATTAATCATGAAATGGAAGTTGCTTTAGAAAAATTAAATGATAGCGAACAAAAGATAGATAATGCTATACTAGGTAGTTTAAAAGAGGAATTTTTAAATCTTTTAGACACAGTAGAAAAAGAGGAGCCTGAGGTATCAACTGATTTAAATAAAAATATTGAAGAGGAGAGTGTAAATCCAATTGAATTTTCCAAAAATAATACAGAAATAAATCAGAAAAAAGAAAATATCTTAGAGACTGATTGGTTTTTAAAATCAAATACTGATATAAATAAAAATATTATTGAAGAAAATGCAAAAATGTTTTTTAAAGCATTGGAAAAACATTATGGACAATTAAGTTTTGCAACAAGGCGTTGGTTATCTATTGCTCAGAAAGTTGTTGGTGGACCAAACGATGTAGAATCAATAAAAAATTATTTTCAAAGATTATTAGACAGTAATGAAGATATTTTGCAGGAAATAGATAATCCAAAATATGAGAATATCGCACGTACTTGGGGGGAAATTATTCCTATTTTTAACAACATTTCATTGGAAACTCCTTATAGAAAGATAAATCGTTATAAAGAGAAGGAAGAAGGTATAAAAATAAATACAGAAGAAAATACCGTTAATTTAGAGAATTATGATAAGAATATGCTGAGTTTACCTGCTACAGAGATGTTACGACGCATAGCAATAAAACAAGATCTTTTAGGTCCGAATGCTTTCTTGTGGTTAGACGCTGCAAAAAAAATTAATGAAGTGGCTAGAGAAAATGAAACGTTTGAAGAATATTTAAAAAGAGCAAAAAAAGAGTTAGATGATAAATATAACAGTGATTCACAAGAAATTTTAAAAGAGAAAGGAATTTTTAATAGTAAGCTTCAAAATATTAAAACTTTTTTAGACGATGTAAAAGCAATATTTCCTGTGATTGGCGTGGAAAAGCCATATAAAAAGTCATATGATGCGAGACCGCAATACCAAGAGCCCGTAAGATTATCTTAAGCAACATAAAAAAATAAGCAAAAATAATTATTATTTAATAATATAAATAAGAGGAATTAATCAAGAAAATAGTATTTTCAAGTGTGAAAAAAGAGTTTTCTAAATTTAAAGATAAAAAATAAAAAAGATTCTTTAGTGTAGCTATAAGAATCTTTTTTTTGCAAAAAATATATTAAAATTGTATAGTTTTTGTGAACTATAAAATAGTCACAGCGGATATTTTTTCTCCAGTTTTTAGATTCATAATCTTAACACCCTGAGTAGCACGTCCCAGTACAGAAATTGAATCAATATTAGTTCTGATAATTTGTCCTTTATTTGAACTAGCGATAAGAGTAGATTCTTTGTCATCAGCCTCAACAATTCTACTTGATACAAGGTTACCAACTTTAGGGGTTACTTTTAAAGTTTTTAATCCCGAACCACTTCTAGTTTGTTTTTTGTATTTATTGACGGGAGTTTTTTTGCTATAACCATTTTCTGTAACAACTAATAATTGTGGATTTTTGTGTTCTTTTTTTAAGACAGACATTCCTACGACAACATCGTCTTTCTTAAGTCGAATAGCCCTAACCCCGCCAGCAGTCCTTCCCATAGCTCTAACTTGAGTTTCATTGAAGTGAATAGCTTGTCCGTTTTTAGTAGTTATTAAAATACTGTCTGAACCAGAGGTTGTGCTTACCCAATTTAAAGTGTCTTCTTTGCTTAATTTTATAGCTATCAATCCACTTTTACGCACTTTTTCGAAATCTTCCAAAGCAGTTTTTTTAACTTTGCCTTGAGCTGTTTGCATAATCATAAATTTAGCGTCACTATTCTTTGGAATTGCTAAAATGGAAGTAATTTTTTCATCAGATTCAATTTGTAAAAAATTCACAATAGATTGTCCTTTAGCTGTCCTAGACGTAGAAGGTAACTCATAAGCTTTGATGCAAAAAACTTTTCCAGTATTTGTAAAGAAAAATAAATCATCATGAGTCATTGCTCCAAGAACTTTATCCACAGCATCACCTTCTTTTATATTTCCACCCATTACCCCTTTGCCACCTCTTTTTTGAGTACGGAATGTAGTAATTGGTAATCTTTTAATGTAGCCATCTTCAGTAAAGCTAATTATTGTTTCCTCATTAGCAACTAAATCTTCTTGAGAAAAATTATTAACGCTCCCTTTAATAACTCTTGTCTTTCTTGGTGTACCAAATTTAGCCCTTAGAGTAAGTAATTCTTTTTTTATAATATTCAGTATTTTCTTTGGGCTTTTTAAGATAATTTCCATTTTTTTGATAAATTTCAATATCTCCCTTAATTCATCTTCTATTTTTTTTCTTTCTAGCCCAGCCAATGTTTGCAATCTCATTTCCAAAATAGCAGTAGCTTGTTGTTCAGATAATTTAAATTTTTTTCTTAAATTTTCATGTGCAATTTCTTTAGTTTTAGATTCCTTTATTGTTTTAATTACGGCATTTATATTATCCAACGCTATTTTTAATCCTTCTAAAATATGAGCACGTTCTTTGGCCTTATTTAATTCAAATTGTATTCTCTTGGTCACGACATTTTGCCTATGTGCAATATATTCTTCTAAAATAGCTTTTAAATTTAAAATTCGTGGCTCTATTCCATTTACCAACGCTAGCATATTGAGGTGAAATGTTTTTTGAAGTTCAGTTACTTTATAAAGAGTATTTAAAACCTTTTTGGGAAAGCCATCTTTTTTAAGATCTATAACAATCCGAACACCATCACGGTCAGATTCATCACGTATATCTTTAATTCCCTGAATTTTCCCATCCTTTACAAGATTTGCAAGCTTTAAAATCAGGGTAGATTTATTTGTTTGGTAAGTTAATTCACTAACAATAATACTAAATAGTCCATTAGAATTTTCAACAATGTCAGCTTTAGCTCGAGTAACAATACCACCTTTACCAGTTTGATAAGCTTCTAAAATATCTTTCTGATTATAAATAATTCCAGCAGTTGGAAAATCTGGTCCTTTAATAAATTCAACTAAATCTTCAATAGAAGCATTTTTATTGTCTATTAAATGAATTATACCATCAAT
>Ga0256845_1001325_pt1 | contig 20105 bp, 11 predicted proteins | sample RiftiametaG_FD_189101 | JGI IMG/M metagenome (GOLD analysis project Ga0256845, IMG submission 189101) | Tube worm associated microbial communities from hydrothermal vent at the East Pacific Rise, Pacific Ocean - Riftia | ecosystem: Host-associated > Annelida > Integument > Unclassified ...
TGAACCTAAACAAATAGAATCAACTGGTAAAACGGTTATGGTTAAACCTGATTTTATGGTGACTATGGATGTTGTAGAATCCTTACAGCCAGCTGGACTAGTTACTTCTACTTTATAGGTTGTGGTAACTGCTGGGCTTGTAGTAGGATTGAAAATATTGATATCACTTAAGTCAGTAATGTTTAATTCTATCCACTTAAAGGTACTTCCTGCTATATCACTTGTAGCGTTTAGAGTGGCTTGATCGCCTGGGCAGATAGAAACTGGAGAAGTGCTAGCTACTGGATTAGCATTAACTTTTATGATTATTGTCGTATCTTTAATACAAGTATTGGGAAAACTTAGCGTAATAGAAACGTCTTGTGTTCCAACAATTATAGATAATCGGGTATCATTTACACCCGAAACTGAATTGGAAACATTATTGGCGACAGCCCAAGAAGCTTGATTTCCTAAGTTTGGAGTTGAAATTGTTAAAGTATCACCAACACAAGTATTTGTTGGTGCAGTAACGGAGGCGCTTGATAAAGTACTTTCATTTACAATATATGGTGCATAGCAAGTTGTCGAAATATTTTTAAATACCCATTGATAAAAAGGACTTGAAGATTTGGAATCTGTAGAACCGTTCATATCGATAATTTTCACTCCTCCAAGGTTCACAGGCTTTGGCCATGTATTCCCTGGATACCCGTTTATATTTATATTAAATGCACCGCCAGAGGGAATAATCGCATAATTACTTCCTTGAGGAATAAGCCAGTTTACAGGTACTGTTTCTAAATTCCCACTAGGCGTACAGGCACTAGTAAAAGTGTAACTGGTACCTGTTGGTGCTCCGTTTTGATATAAGTCAAAAGTGTAAGTACCACTTGATCCTCCATTATTTTGGCAAGAACCAGTTAATCCAGTATTTACATCTATACTAAAAGATTCTAAAAAGACAGTTTGTAAAGCATCAAAACGCATATTTATCCTTGTAAGATCTGCAGAAGAACTTAATGTACCTGTTGTGTGATTATAATTTACCGTATTAGTGCCAGACCAAATTCCTTGAGCATAAATAGTATCTGGTAAAGTTGGCAAAAGTGTTTTTATAGTATCTGAATTTGATATTAAAAGAGTTCCTCCTAAATCATCATACCAATTCACTGTATTTACATTATTGTAATTGAAAACGGCAGTAATAGGGTCGTTGGTACAAGAAGTGATGGTTTTTCCTGGGCAATCATCGTCTATTATGGTAATGGTTGAAATTAAATTACATGAAGAAATATTCTTAAAAACCCCAGTTCCGCCAGAAATATTTAATTGAATATTCTCATTGCCTTCTACTAGTAAGTCATTGACTATTTGTAGAGGGATATTAATTGCTGAGGCATTACTTCCATCATAATAGCCAATGGGTACATTAATAGTACTAATGGTTGTTGTATAATCAGCAGGAGTATTGGCTGTTCCTCCTGTTCGAGTAATAACAATACTTGAAGGAATAGTAACATTACCTTTGATTGGTAAAACAACAAATACACTTCCATCTGCTTCTTTAAATACACTATCCTTGAATACGATAACTTGAGCTTCAATTAAGTGTTTGGTGGAATCTTGAAATTGAACAATGGTCAAGGAATCATCGGATAGCACAGTTCCTCCTAATGCAACAGGTAGTTTTTGTAAAATAGCTTGATTAGCAACGGGTTTATCATTACAAACAATAATAGGTAATTTTACTTTCATATCAAAAGACATTGAGCCTACGGGTATGTCAATATCATTGATAAAAACATTACTGGCATTAACTCCTCCTGAAACAATAGTCCCTCCCAAAGGATTTGTTGGTAAATCAACAATAATACCCCCATAATTAATATTGTCAAGAAACTCTGACCCAATTACATCAAACCCTGTTTGGTTTTTAAGAGTAAAAGAATAAGTGACAGTATCTCCGGGGTTTGCTACAATAGGATCAACCTGTTTGTATAATTTCACGACATAAGGGCAGGTAGCCCCATCGTTAACACTTACAGTTGGTCCATCATTCAAAAATGTGCCCACTCCTGTTTGTAGGTTGACTTCGTATAATTTACCTGGGTTATTAAAGTAAACTAATAGTCTACCGTTTGGGTCGAAGTATGTTCCCCCAGCAGTTGTTTGAGGAAGGTTGGTGTTACCTACAACAGTAAGAGCCCCTGTAGTTGGGTTAATCCTTACTAGTTTGAAGTTGTTAATGCCGTATACGAAGCCATCTACTGGGTTGAATGAAAAATCAGCTAGAGAACTTCCTGTGAGTGGTATATTGGCAATAAAGGTTGATGTCATTGTTGTTAAGCTAATTTGATATAAAGGATAAGGGGAAGTGACATCAATACTATAATAAACACCATTCTTATCAAAATCACCTCCAATAGCACCTAAACCACTCCCTGTAACTTGACCTAAAGTTTCAAAATTTCCTAGATTGTCAATTCTAACTAGTTTTCTAGTTAGTTCGTCAACGGCGTACAGAAAATGATCAAAAGGATTATAGGCTAATCCATTTAATTTCAGACCAGTTGAAGAAAAATCAAAAATAGGGGTCATTTCAAGTTTCCCATTTTTGACATCGACAATGTTTAATACCGAATTCACAATTTGGTATAGGGTATTATCACAAGTGAATTTTGCACAGGCTTCATCTATTTGTCCATCACCATCATTATCAATACCATCCCCACAATGTTCTATGCAATTATTAGCCGCGATTATCTCTATTCTGCTACAAGTAACTTGTGAGGTATCTTCAACCCAATAAGAAGTAGATGTGGTTAAGGAAGGCGTTGTAAAAGTACAGCCTGTACTTACTACGTTACCACCAGTTTGAGCATCATGCCATTTAATCGGACAGTTACCAGAAGTGTGTTTAGCTTTTAGTATAACTGAACTAGGCGAAGTACAAAATCCAGAATGAATGACGCTTGTTTTATTATTGACGCATTGAGCATAAATAGAACTCACATAAAATGTAAAAAAGATAATAGTTAATAGTACTCTTATATTCATAATAATTAATATATGTTGTTACAGATCTTTTACCTAAACCACTACATGCGTCTATGTATACATCAAAGCAATAAAAAGTAACCTATTAACCTGATGGGAATATATCGTGATAATTAGAGGGTTTTTTGTGTCTTTGATTATAGAAAAAGGTTAGTTTTCCATTCTGTGTTGTACCGACTTTCCGTCAGAAATAATCTCCTAAGTGCCATAAAGAGGACTTCCGCTTACTACTGAGTATGTGTTTAAATCAAGATCTTCTTCACAAGTAATATTACAGGTATTTTGAGAAATTACAAGTGATCTAGTATGCGTGAAAGTTTTAATTCCAACTGCTGAAATATCCCAATCAAACATACTGCTATAATAATCAGCTCCTCCAGTTTGCACATACACCCTGTCATTTGCAACAGTGCTCAACTTTAAAGTATAATCATTTCCTTGAGGAATAGTAAACCCAAGAGGGATGTTAAATATTTTATTCCCAGAAATATTTCCTATGGGTAAGTTTGTTGGTAAATTACCATCAGTATAACCTATGGTAGTCACCCTTGTAGAACTGGCATCTTCGTAATGGTATACTGTTGGAATAATTGGGTTAGGGTCTATAAAAGAACAGCCAATAGTTACTGTTTTTGAATCATGCCATTTTAAGTTTGCACAATCTCCCGATAAAGAAGTCATTGTCCCTAGCCCACAATAGTTTTCATTATATACTTGTGTATTATCTTGAGAGTATCCCCCGTAAATAAATAGGGTAGTTATTCCAATAAGAAAAAAATGTAAATTAAACCAGTGCTTTTTCATGACAAGTATTTATTAATACGTGTATTTTAATATCAATCCAACTTTTTTATTTAGAATAATCTTGATGCCACCACATATCAAACTTAATATATTTTTATCTAAAAAGAAATGTTTTTGAAAGAAATAAACTGTTTTTATTGAAAATTTAATTTGTTTAAACGAAATAATATGTTTATTTAAAGATTGTTGGTCATGAAACAATTAATAACATTCTTTTTATGATAAGAATCTTTCAAGATTTAATACATTTGAGTTATGAGTATTATACAAGCCAATAATGTCTGGAAATCGTATGGAAATACGGAAGTATTAAAAGGAGTTAATTTACAAATTGAAGAAAAAGAAATTGTTTCAATCGTGGGTTCTTCTGGAGCTGGAAAAAGTACTTTGCTTTATCTGCTAGGTACATTGGACAAGGCTGACTCAGGCACTATACATATTGTAGGAAATGATATTCGTAAATTAAGTAAAAAAAAAATAGCAAATTTTAGGAATAAAGAAATCGGATTTGTATTCCAATTTCATAATTTACTACCTGAGTTTACTGCTTTAGAAAATGTTTGTTTACCTGGGTTTGTGGCAGGGAGAAAACCTGTCGAAGTTAAAAAAGAAGCTCAACGAATACTAGAAGTACTTCACCTTACCCATAGAATAGATGCGAAACCATCGGAGTTATCTGGAGGTGAGCAACAACGAGTAGCTGTAGCTAGGGCTTTAATCAATAATCCAAAAGTTGTTTTTGCTGATGAGCCTTCAGGCAATTTAGATTCAAAAAACTCAAAAGATTTACATGAACTATTTTTTCTGTTGAGAGAGGAATTACACAAGACTTTTGTTATTGTAACTCATAACGAAAGGCTTGCCAATATGTCTGATAGGAAATTAATCATGCAAGATGGAGTGATTGTTTAATTTAGCTAAGTTTTTGACAGTAATCAGTGTATACATTTCTATACCTGCGATTAAACTAGATAAATTAGAGAGCTGATTCCCTCCTATATTCTCTTCTAGGGTAGTAATCAGCTTAGAGACCTGTTTAATGCCCATAATGTTAATTGAAGCTTTGAATTTATGTGCAATTATTTGTATTTCCTTCAAATCGTTATTTTGATGAGCAGTTTTTATTTGAGTGATGTATTCTGGAGCTGTTGCTACAAACATATCAATCATCTTGTTGACATATTCATCATCGTTTAAAGAAGATTCTTTGAGGTAAGAAAGGTCATAAAGTTTAGTTGGTATTTTTTTTACCGATCCACCTTTTACGACCCGAGTAATGGCTTGATATAGTCGATTTTTTTGAATTGGTTTTGAGATTACTCCTTGTATGTCGAGTCCTTGTATTTGAGGTGCCTCAGCATCATAACCTGAGACAAGAATAACTGGGCAAGTATTTTCTGCCGAGCGTAAGTTGCTAATCAATGTATCTGCTGTTTCGTTACCTAAGTGATAATCCATCAATATAACATCATAAGGTTCGTCCTTTAGTAAGCCTAAACATAGTCCATCCTCGCAGATGTCATATTGCATCTCCCAAAGCTTGAGGTAATTAGAAATAATTGTTTGGCTAAGCGGTTCGTCTTCTATAATTAAGACTTTCAAATCAGGATGAGTTTCTTGTTTTACTGTTTTATTTTCAGCAGGTTTATAATTAAGTGTAAAGGTAAAAACTGAACCTTTATTAGGAGTGCTAAATACCGAGATTGCCCCATCTTGTAATTCTACTAAGCTTTTTACAATAGTTAAACCTAATCCTGTTCCTCCATATTTACGAGTGGTATCGATAGACGCTTGAGTATATGGTTCAAAAATAGTTGCAATTTTTTCGGGATCGATACCTATTCCTGTATCGCCTACGCTAAATTCTAGTTTGTGTTTTTTTGTATCAATGAGTTTTATGTTAATTGAGATTTCTCCCTTTTCAGTAAATTTAAATGCATTACTTAATAGATTAATAAGTATTTGCCCTAATCGAAGTTTATCACTCTTAATATGCGTTGGTACATCTTTAGAAAAAATTACTCTTGTCTGAATCCCTTTTTTATTACTCGATAACTCAACAGAAGACATCAACTCTTTCACATGAGCTTTCATGTTAAATTCTACATCTTCTGTTTCTATTTTGTTCGCGCTTAATTTAGCTGAGTCTAATATGTTATTGATAATATGTAAGGCATTATGGCTATAAATTTTAATTGCTTTCAGCTGTTTTTCTTGTTGACTGTCTTTGGGGTTTTCTAATAAAAGGTTAGTCATTCCTAATACTATATTAATAGGGTTTCGTACCTCATGTCCCAAAGTAGCCAAGATGTTTTCGCTTCTAGCTTCAGTAGCACTTGCCTTGTTTTTGGCATCTGTAAGTGCTGATAGAGTAAGGTTTGCTTTAGTTAAATCGTGAAGAGTGACAATACTTTTGTTTTCACCATAAGGTGTGATATTTCCTAAAATATGGTACAAGACACCCGATTGAGATGGTAGGTTAATATTAAAATATCCTTTATCATTGTCATCTTTAGACGATATTTTTTTCTCTATTAATTCAATACTAGATTCATTACACGGTAAGTCGTTGAGATAGGCATTTCCTGAAAAAAGTAAATCTAATTTAGCTGATACCTTACGAATTGGTGAGCTTGGATTCAATTTCATTCTCAATATTTGAAAAGTTTTATTGTCGACAATAATAATGTCATTATCTATGGCGTTAATCAGACTTAAATTTTCGTACTCCCGTTGTTTCAAATCTTCTTCCATCCTCACTCTATCCGTGATGAACCTAGCAACTGCCTGAAAGGCTATAGTCCACCCATTTTTATGAACAGTAGTCACTGTTTGATTCACCCATTCTATTTCCCCTGATTTTGTTTGAATCGGAAATTCAAAAACAGTATTTAATGTTTGGCTATCAAATTGTATTTGATAAAAAGCTAGTGCCTCTTTTCGATAATCTTCGGCTATGATATCCCAAAAATACATTTTCATTAATTCTTTTTCAGAGTATCCCGTTTGTTGAATCATCCCAGGGTTTACATAGGTAAACTTTCCTTGCGGGGAACATGTGTAAATCCCCTCTACCGTGTCGTTAATCAAAACATCAAAGTGATGCTTGTCTCTATTGACTATATTGAGATAGACGCCGTCCTTCTCTTGATAAAAATTAAGTTCTAAGTAAGTAGTTTTTAAATCTTTTGGATGAATAGCGAAACTAGTATTCTTTCTACCATCGGCTATAAATTTATCAATCTTTTCGTAAATAAGCTTTAATTGTTCACCACTTAAAACACCTGTGTACTCTGGAACACTTCTTAGTATTTCTCCTTTTTGCGATAATTTTATTTGAATTGGAACAACCATATAGCTAATATAACTTTTTTTATCCAAATAATATAATGATTGAGACTTAACTCGATGGTTGTCATATTAAACTAAGAAAACTTTTGAAGTGTCTAAAGTTTTCTTAGTTTTGCGTCAGATGAATGAAAATAAATTACGTGTTTGTGCGGGTGCTTATGGACTTTTCGTCAAATTAGGCATCAAAAGTGTAACGATGGATGATATAGCTAAAGAGATGGCTATATCCAAAAGAACACTTTATGAGCTATTTGATAATAAAAACGAGCTTGTTGAAGTTGCCGTCACGGCATATTTTGAAGTCGAATGTGAAATAATAGATACTATTACCGCTAATTCTATAAATGCTATTGACGAGGTCGCTAAAATATCTACCTACCTCAAGAAGGTATTCCATTCCTTTAATCCTTCTATACTTTATGATATGAAAAAATATCATCCTTCGGCTTATGAGTTGTACCGAAGTTATAAGTGTGGACGATTAATGAAGTCTGTATCTGAAAATATCTATAAAGGAATAAAAGAAAGTTTATATCGTGATGATATAGATGTAGAGATTTTATCCAAAATGAGGCTTGCACAAGTTGAATTGATGTTTGATTCAGATGTTTACCCTGTTTTAGATTATACTTTATATGATATTAATTTACAATTATTTGAACACTTTATCATGGGTTTAGTTACCCCTAAAGGTTATGATTTGTATACAAAATATAAAAAAGAAAATGAATAAATTAATTTTACTACTGATAGTTGTAACCTCTAGCTTGAGTCTTAATGCACAAGACACTTACTCGCTAGAACAGTGTATTCAGTACGCACTAGAAAATCATAGCAGTATCAAAAAAGCTGAATATGATAGTGAAATTGCTACTGCAAAGATAAAAGAAACTATATCTCTTGGCTTACCACAAATAAATGGAAAGGTGGATTTATTGAAAAATTTAAACATTCAAAAACAATTTCTTCCTGCTAACGCTTTTAACCCTCTTGCTCCAGCAGATTTAGTTGTACCCGTAGCTTTTGGGGTTGATTACTCTGCAAATGCCAATGTACAACTTAACCAATTGATATTTGATGGGTCTTATTTTGTAGGGCTACAAGCGGCTAAAGAAGTGAAAGCCTTTGCTGATATCGGAGTAGAACAGTCCAAAGAGCAAGTTGTTTATAATGTAACAACAGCTTATTATGGAGCTATTGTAAATAAAGAAAGGGCAAACCTGCTGCACATCAATTTAGCTCAACTAGACTCTCTACTCAAAGAGTCTGAAATAATGTACGAAAATGGTTTGCTAGAAAAAATCGCAATACAGCAAATCGGTGTGAATATTAACAATCTAAAAGTACAAATAAATCGAGTAGATAATGTCAAAAAGCTAAGTGAAGCCTTGTTGAAAGTATATATGGGCATAAGCCCTAACGAAGACATCAACCTAGAAGGTAGTGTCAATGATTTTATCCAAAAGTTAGACACAGAGTTATCAGACCAAACTAGAATAGAAGAAAAACTATTGAGTCAAAAAAAGTTATTGCAAGAACTAAACTTGAAAAACAACAAAGTAGCAGCTTACCCTAAGTTATATGGTTTTGGGTCTTTAGGTTGGAATAGAGGGGATAACAAATTTAACCAAATCACAAAAATTAACTCTTGGGAAAGGTACAGTATGATAGGTTTGTCTTTAGACATACCCATCTTTTCTTCTTTTAGACGGTCTCATGTACTTCAACAAAATAAGTTAGAAATCAAAAAAACAGAAGCTGACCTGAGTTTACTAAAACAACAAGTAGAGTTAGATATAGTCAATGCAACAGTCAGTCTTGATAACGCAAAAAATGCAATGAAAATACAGCAGGAGACTATGAGTTTGGCTAAAGAGATATTGAGAGTAACTGAAATCAAATACAAAGAAGGAATTGCTTCTCATTTTGATTTGGTACAATCAGAGACAGCTCTTCAAGAGGCTCAGACCAACTACTACTTAGCTGTATACGAAGGTTTGTCAGCCTATGTAAATTACACAAAAGCAACAGGAAACTTAACTAAATAAAACACCCTATATTTAATATAACATCAATTATGAAAAAGTTAATATCATTTCTTTTAGGCACATTGCTCATAGTAGCTTGTGCTGAAAAAACAGACAAAGAAAAAAAAGAGACATTACAAGCCAAAATTCAAGAGTTGGAGGCAAGTGTTAGGATACTCAAATCAGAAGTGAAAGACATTGATGCTAAATCTGACACATTAGAAAAACTAACCACAGTGTATGTAGAAGAAATGAAAAATATGCCTTACTCTTCTTATGTAAAGGTAAATGCCCTGGTATCTACTGACCAAAATGTAATTGTAATGCCTGAAGCTAGCGGAACGATACAACAAATTAAAGTACGAAGAGGGCAATCAGTTAGAAAAGGGCAAACCTTAGCAATAATTGACAATAGTGTTTTAAGAAAAAATATGTCTGAGTTGAAATCTCGACTATCGTTTGCTACAACACTATTTGAAAAACAGCAAAGATTATACAAACAAAATGTAGGAACAGAAGTTCAGTATTTACAAGCAAAAAACAATAAAGAGTCTATCGAGAACTCGATGGCTACATTACGTTCTCAGATGAGAAAGACAACAGTTGTAGCACCAATAAGTGGGAAAGTAGACCAAATATTTCCTAAACAAGGAGAGCTAGCATCTCCAGGCTCTCCCGTTGTACGCCTAGTAAGCACCAATCACTTGTATGCTGAAGCAGATATATCAGAAGCTTATATTGGAAAAGTAAACTTAGGGGATTCTGTAGAAGTGTATTTCCCTTTCTTAAAAAAATCATACAAATCAAAAATAACTTATAAAAATAACTTCATCAACCCTAATAACAGAACCTTTAAAGTACATGTAGCTTTAAACAAAATAAAAGCTGTACCTAATATGCTCATTATACTCAAATTTAGAGATGTTTATATCAAAAAGGCAATCACAATACCTGCTAAAATAATTAAAAATGATGGTGTCTCTGACTTTGTTTATACCGTAAAGAATAGTGTTACTACCAAAAATAAAATCAAAACTATTTCTTTATACAACGGGCTTGCAGCTGTAGAAGGAGAGCTTAAAGAAGGTGACTTATTAGTCACAAAAGGTTATACTATTATCTCTAAAGGAGAAAAAATTAACATTGCAAAATAAACTATTATGGACAAAGGAAAACAAAGCAATGTAATACGAGAATTTGGTCTTACCTCATGGGCTGTAGATAACAGGACTACGGTTTTTTTGATGACCTTCATTATTGTATTAGCAGGAATAGCAGGTTATATATTTATGCCAAAAGAAGCTTTTCCAGAGGTAAAACTCCCTACAATTTTCATTAGCACTCCTTATCCTGGTAATTCTCCAGAAAATATCGAAAAACTTATTGCTCGACCTTTAGAGAAAGAAATCAACGGAATTTCTGGGGTAAAAAAAATTAGCTCTAATTCGGTGCAAGATTACTCGGTTGTGATAGTAGAGTTTGAAACAGAGGTAGAGGTAGAAGAAGCATTACAAGACGTAAAAGACGCTTTGGACAAAGCCAAGAAAGACTTACCTACAGACTTAGACACTGACCCCGTAGCCAACGAAGTCAATATGGGAGAAGCTCCGATTATGAACATTAATCTATTTGGAGACCATAGTGCGGAAGAAATAAAAGAATATGCCGAATTAATTAAAGAGAAAGTAGAGGACTTGCTACAAATATCCAGAGTTGAACTCAAAGGAGTTGATGACAAAGAAGTAACAGTAAATATTGATATTCATAGACTTACGTCTTTACAACTAAGCTTTAATGATGTAGTAAATGCAATTAGAGGGCGTAACGTATCAATGTCCGCAGGAACGTTCAAAAATAAAGGACAAGAAATTTCTATTATGGTCAATGGAGAGTTTGACGATGTAAACGACATTGAAAGCTTAGTTGTCAAGCACGAAAAAGGAAATATTGTTTACCTTAAAAACATCCTAGCTTCCCCCATTTTATTACAAGCCAAAGAGAAAGAAAGTTATGCTCGCTTTAACGGAGATAATGTAGTGATGCTTGATATAATAAAAGGTAGCGGAGAAAACTTATTACTCGCATCAGACAACATCGAAAAAATATTAAAAGAAGCAAAAGATACACGTCTTATACCAAAGGATATCGACATAGAAATCACATTGGATATGTCAGACCAGACAAGAGATCAAGTCAGTAACTTACTTAATAGCATCATCTCAGGTGTTATACTCGTTGTCGGGATATTATTATTCTTTTTAGGGACTCGTAACTCTCTCTTTGTAGGCGTTGCTATTCCTGTATCAATGCTAATGTCATTTATGCTACTCAATATGATGGGAATTAGTATCAACATGATGGTATTATTTGGTTTAATTATGGCACTTGGTATGCTTGTAGACAACGGGATTGTTGTTGTCGAAAATGTTTACCGATTAATGGAAGAAGGCTACTCTCCCTTTAGAGCAGCCAAAGAAGGAGTAGGAGAAGTAGCATGGCCAATTATCTCCTCTACCGCTACTACATTAGCAGCATTTATCCCCTTGGCATTTTGGCCTGGCATTATGGGAGAGTTTATGAAATACCTGCCCATTACATTAATTATTGTACTAGGCTCATCATTATTTGTAGCCTTAGTCATCAATCCAGCTCTTACAGCAGTGTTTATGAAAGTAGGAGCTGAAGACAAGCTTAACCCTAAAAAAATTCACCGTTGGTCACTTATATTAGGCGTAATAGGACTACTACTAGTAATAACTGCATGGGGAAAATCAGGAGGACTCGTTGCCACAGGAAACCTCTTACTCGCTTTTGTAATATTGTTATTGCTGAACCTACACCTACTTACTCCTGCCGCTAATAGCTTTCAAAACAAAACCTTACCGAGATTAGAAAACGCTTATAAACGCCTATTAGATTTTTCACTCAAAGGGCTAACACCAATTGCTTTTTTTTCAGGTACAATAGCATTACTTATTTTCTCAATTATTCTATTAGGGTCAGCAGGATTAGACGTATTATTCTTTCCTGACAATGAACCAAGATATGTCAATGTATTTATTGATGCTCCGCTAGGTACAGAAATAGAAGAAACCAATAAAATCACATTAAACATAGAAAAACAAGTTCGAGAAATCACCAAAGAATACGATGATATCATCAACTCAACTATTGCACAAGTAGGACGAGGAACAGCAGATCCAGGAGATCCTTTTGCAGGAGGTGGCAATAGCGTAACACCTCACAAAGCAAGAGTTACAGTTGAGTTTGTAGAGTCTAAACTACGTAACGGGACTAACTCTCAAGACGTAATGAATAAAATACGAAAAGAGATAGATTTCACTACCTACCCAGACGTTGTATTTACCATAGAAAAAGACAGAAGCGGACCGCCAGCAGGTAAACCTGTCAACATAGAGGTTACAGGAGAACATTACGACATACTAATTCAAGAAGTGGAGAAAATTTTAGCTAAAATCCGCATCTCTAAGATTGAAGGCATAGAAGAATTGAAATCTGACTTAGAATTAGGGAAACCTGAAAAAATTCTAAAAATCAACAATGCCAAAGCAGAGCAACTAGGTGTTTCTACTTCTAATATTGCCCAAACAATCAGGACAGCCTTATTTGGTGCAGAAGCATCCAAATATAAAGACGGAGAAGACGACTACCCAATCCAAGTACGGATAGACAAAGCCCAACGAAATGACATTAATACCCTAATGAACCTTAACGTCACATTTCGTTCTCAAAGCTCTGGTAAAATCAAACAAATACCCATTAGCTCAATTGCACACATCGAATCTTCTAGCTCATTTGGATCTATCAAGCGAAAAAATCTTGACAGAGTCGTTACCATTTACTCTAATGTATTGGACGGATATAACGCCACAGCAATCAACGAGCAACTAAAAATCCTATTAGAAGAGCACGAATTACCAGACGGGTACTCTTTCAAATTTACAGGAGAGCAAGAAGAGCAAGCCGAAAACATGAACTTTCTTATCACAGCCCTTATGATGGCAGTATTTATGATATTGCTTATCATCGTAGCCCAATTTAACAAAATGTCAGCACCATTAATCATCATGATGTCAGTACTATTTAGCACCATTGGAGTATTCCTAGGGCTAGTCATATTTGACCTAGATTTTATAGTAATCATGACTATGATAGGCATCATTTCCTTAGCAGGTATTGTAGTCAACAATGCCATCGTACTTATTGACTATATCATCCTCACCCTAGAAAGAACGATGAAAGAAAAAGGAGTAGAAAAAATCACCAAAGAAGAATTAGTTGCAGTAATTGTAGAAAGTGGAAAAACCCGTTTACGCCCAGTATTACTGACAGCAATCACCACCGTACTCGGTCTGGCACCACTTGCAATTGGGCTTAATATTGACTTCTTTAAGCTGTTTATGGAATACAATGCAGACATTTATATCGGCGGAGACAATGCATTATTTTGGCGACCAATGTCCCTTACTATTATTTTCGGAATCACATTTTCGACATTCCTGACCCTAGTAATCGTACCAGTCATGTATCTTGGTATAGAGCGACTCAAGTACCACGTATTCAAAAAGAAAAGCATCACAACGAATTAAAAAATAAGGGCAACCCCTCGTAGCAAGAAGCTATCGCTTCCTGCTACAATTCGGGTCGGGCTGTTCGTTATATCTTTTTTTTCTTTGTTATCGTTTTGGGGTAAAAAAAGGATGCCACTTCCATCCCTTTTGCGTCCACCACTTTTGCCAATTTTATTTCTATAAACAGAAGGACACTAGAAACACAAAACATCCGTTAAGGATTAAAACTAACACAATATGTCGCTGATATTAAAAGGAGAAAACCTTACCAAAAACTACCCCGCATTTAACCTTAAAGATATAAACCTTGAAATCAATCAAGGAGAAATCACAGGAGTAGTAGGAGAAAATGGAAATGGAAAAACTACCCTGTTAAGAATTTTAGCAGGAGAATTATCCTTAGACGCAGGACAATTACAGTACAATTTTGGTAATAATGATTGGTACAAACTAAAGCAAGACATAGCCTATATACCACAACGTATACCACGTTGGTACGGATTCTTGAAAGACAACTTATATTTCAAAAACAGTATCAGAGGGCTTACAGGAAAAGAAAATATTGATTATACCGATGAATTGATTGAGAAATTAGGACTAACAGAATTTACCAACCACAAATGGACAGAAATCTCTACAGGATATAGATTGCGATTTCAGCTAGCCAAAGTCCTACTCGGAAGACCTAAGCTAATTATTTTGGACGAACCCTTAGCCAACTTGGACATCAATGCTGAGCAGAAACTATTAGGCGATTTAAAAATGCTAGCCAAAGAAGAAAATGTAGGCATTATTTTCAGCTCTCAGCAACTCCACGAAGTAGAAAAAGTTGCCGATAACCTTATTTTTTTAAGCAAAGGAAAAGCATTATACAGTGGTAAGCGAAAAGAGTTTTCTACCGAACGTAACGAAAACATCTTTGAACTATATGGTGGTTGTGAACTAGTAGAATTAGAAACTCTTTTACAAAACGAAGCCATAAACACAATTCAAGACACAGGCGGGGCTTTTACCCTAACAGCATCTACCAATATGACTTCAATCAAGTTAATGCAATTATTAGTCACCCATAATATTGAGCTAGAATATTTTAGAAACATCAGCACATCTACCAGAAAATTATTTTCATAATGAAAAGATTAATTCCCAACTTCCTCCGTAACCTTGACAAAAAGCTACTATTAACCCAACCCGAAATATGGCTGAGTAAAGTACATTACGTATTGTTTTTCTCGATTTTGTCAAGTATTTTATTAGTCATTTTGAGTTTCGTAATCCCAGTAGAAAAAAACGACATCCCTACCTACGCAGTAGGAGTAGGCATAAGTTATATCCCTGTCCTAATAGGCTTAGCAATCTGGGTAAGTGTAGTAGTACGCCATAATATAGACAAAGAATTTGGTGACCTGTCTATACTGAAAGAATACAAAGTAATCCTATCATACTTCATAAGTATAGTAGTTATATTACTACTTCCATTTTCTATTTGGATTGGTGCAGAATTAAAAGCCGATACATTAATCAGTGATGAAGAATTAGCCCAAGACATTGTTGATTATGACAAAGGCTCTGTGTTTTTTAATGCTAGTATTACTTATACAGAGCAATTGGGCGATGGAACTTGTGAGTTAGGGTTAAAAAATCATTATAACTCAATAGATGAGCATTTTTATGGAGATACAGTCCTTACATACTCTTCTAAAGCAGAGGTATTAGAAATAATAGGTGTTTTTGCTAAAATTTATGAAAATTATTCTGACAAAGATGTCTACCAAAATAGAATAATTATAAACCCAGAAGAGGTTTTTAATCGTTATTTTGTAAATAAAAATTATTCTACTTATCAAGGTATCTCTAGGTATACTGTACGTAGGAACTTAATAAAGTTAAGAGAAGTCAAACAAGGGTTTTCAGCTATCGAGTCAGGCTTATGGATGTTTTTATGTATAGCAAGTATTATAGCCACTCTTCTGTTGTACGCTTTTAAAAATAGCCGGAAGGTTGATTTTCTAATCGCAATTATTACAATGGCATTAGTCCCAATTTTCTATGGTGTGATTACGCTCCTGTTATTGGGAGTGTTTAAGGTTTTTGGCGGGGGTAAAACAGATGAAATTTACTTCTTAATTACAATAACCGCCATTTGGTTATACTTCTTAGGGCTTGTTTTTATAGGACGATGGGCATCAGTCTACAAAAAACTATACGGAGTAGCGGCTATTATTTTTCACCTTTCTTCGGTGGTGTTTCCTGCTGTTTTTTTAATAATGATTAACGAAACACGGGATTACAGCATACGTTGGAATGATGATGTTTATGTAATTTTCTTTATTGTAAACGCGATATTAACTTTGCTTTTAACTCCTGTTTTATTCAAGTGGGTATATAGACACCTGTTATCATTACCTACAAAGAAATAAAATATGTATATTGGGATTCTAAACAACTAAAATCATGGAAGACATACCAAAAAGAATAATTGCAGGGGTTATATTTGCAGCAATATTTATAATTGTTTTATTAAAATCATCCGTTACTATTGATTCTGGAGAGGCGGGAGTTTTGTTTAAAACTTTTGGAGGTGGTGTAGATACAAGAGCACCTTATGGAGAAGGTTTTCACTTTATGGCACCATGGAATAACATGGTTTTGTATAATATGAAACAACAAAAAATCTCAGAAAACATGTCAGTATTGTCATCGAATGGTCTGGAGATCACGGTGGACGTAACATTACAATTCCAACCAATACATCAAAAATTACCTTTGCTACACCAAAAAAGAGGGCGAGCTTATATAAAAGATGTTGTAGTGCCGGCTACTAGGTCAGCCACTCGAAGTGTAATTGGTCGTTATACTCCTGAGGAAATTTATTCTTCCAAAAGAGAAGTGATTCAAACTCAAATATTTGATGAGACTAAAAAAATCATTCAAAAACAATACGTACAAGTAAATGAAGTGTTGATTAGAGATATTTCATTGCCTACTAAGATTAAAAATGCAATTGAAGAAAAATTAAAACAAGAGCAAGAGTCAGAGCAATATAAATATCGATTAGAAAAAGAGTTAAAAGAGGCTCAGCGTATAAAAATTGCCGCAGAAGGGAAGGCAGAAGCTAATCGTATTTTGAATGCGTCTTTAACGCCTAATATTCTGAAAGAAAAAGGTATAGAAGCTACTTTAGAATTGGCTAAGTCTCCCAATACGAAAGTAGTTGTAGTAGGAGGGAAAGATGGATTACCATTAATCTTAGGAAACAACTAGTTTTTGTAACTATTTATAGAATGTACATTATTCTAAATAAAAACCTATGAAAAAGATTATTCAGATTTCTGTGTTATTAATGTTTGTTGTATTCGCTAGCTCATGCAGTGGCGTACTCAAAACCGAGGTGATAAAATCTCAATCTACAAATGGCGAAATGAAAATCGAAGTTTGGGGTGAAAGAAGAAGTTCATTAGATCCATTTACTACTTATGTAAAAGTCTCACGGAAAGAGCTAAAACTCGCACCAGCTACTACCGAGATTTACGCCGATGATTTAAACACTGAGAATGTTCAGTTTTTTTGGAAATCAAATAATTCTTGTTTTGTACAATTGACTCACCGTGATGGCAAGATATCTAATGTGCCAGTGACCGTGGTAGGGGATTAATCCATTAGAACAGAAAGTTGGTAGAATGATAGTTTTATAGGTCACTTTTTGGTTTATTGTAGTATATATTTAAAATGTATGCTATTATGAAAATAAGATTATTTCTCTCCTTTCTTTTTGTAACTGTAATAGGCTTTTCTCAAATTCCTGATTATGTAGGTAACTGTTCGGGAGTACCCTGTGTGAGTACTGTTAGCGAAAATAAACTTATTCCAATCGGAAATAATGAAATTCGTCTAGGAGAAGGAATTATTACACGAGACAATTCTGGTTCTGGAAACTATAATTTTAATAATACGATTGAATTTAGATGGCCTTGTAATAAGCCTACATGGGCAATTGCAGCCGCTCATTCTTGGACATTATATAGATCTGTAACAGGAATTACCACTCATGATATTAATTCTGCTTCATCAATATTAATTAACGAAACAGCATTTGCATGTGCTTTAGGTTTAGATTTCTCTTCGTGTAACCCTACAAGAGTACACGATCCAGCTACTTGGAACAATGCACCTATACCCTTGCCTGACCAAAGAACTGGATTTGCTAGTGAAGTAGGCGGAGTAGGTGGCGGAGATGGCTGTTTTCAAATAGATGGATTAGGACAAGCAGCCTTAATGGAAGGCAGCAGTGCCTGTGGATCTTGTGGGTTCTACAGTGACCCTGCAGCTACAGAAAGTTATATTGTACAAGATGCTTTTGAAACGGCAGTTTTATCAAGAGCATACTATGATTTTATCTTTTTACGAAAATTAGAAGACGTAAGGGGTTTAGATGTTGTTTCTGTATTGAACAATACAAATGATGCTTACGCTGAGCTAAGTTTGTTTTCCGCAGCATTCAACCAAGGTTTTAATGCAATGTATACAAAAGCAGATAATATTTTTGGACCTGGTAGAGTGGCAGCATTAGCGTCTAATGATTGGTTTAATGGAACACAGGTGGGACCTGTTGGCTATGCCCAAGCTTGTGTACACTACAATAAGATTTTGAACAATGATTACACGTCTAGTCCAACGGATTTGCAACAGTTTCTGGGTTGGTATGATTATGATATTACTTGGACTGTAATGGATCAGTATTTAACAAGTATCTTGCCGATGCATCAATTAAGCCTTGCAGAAGAAATAAATGTCCGTACTCAAGTAAAAGCGGTGTTTGATGTTCAAAAAAATGGATTGGGAACAGTGTCTTTTAGGTATAAATTAGGGCCTATTTTAGATAAGCTAGTTTTATTATTACCATATACTGACCCATCATACAATAACATTAGCAGTCAAGATGGTGTTTCTCAATGTAATGGTTGCGTAGGTCCTTACGTGACAATAACAACAGACTATAATGTGCCAATCTGTAATGGTGCAACTGCCAAATTGGAAACGATTTATGGTGATGGGTATACATATACTTGGCTTAAAGATGAACTAGTTATAGCTAATCCAAATACCGAAAAACATATATTTTACGCAGATCAAACAGGTACTTACTCTGTTGTGGTTGAAGATGAAAAAAGTTGTGGGATTAGATCTGATATTGATATAAAAATTGTGGTTAATAATTGCTCGGCATGTGATTTGACAGCAACGTTAAATGTTTCATCTAATTCATGTACTGATATAGGAGATGGAAGTATAGGTGTAACATTATCTGGAACGAGTTATTCAGCGGGAAATACTTATGTTTACGAATGGACTAACCCTAACGGGAGTATGACATCTATTACTTCTTCAGATTATAATGGCATTATTCAAGGAGGATATTTGTTAAAAGTCTATGAATCTGGAAATGTAGCTTGTTCGGCTTATGGAAATGCAGTAATAGAAGAAACAGAAATTGTCTATCAACAAGTAGATATAACGGCAAGTAATACGGCTTGTGATAAGAATGATTTAACGGCAATAGTAACAGGTAATCCACCAAGAAACTGTGAATATCAAGTAAGAATAGAAGGTATTCCAGATGGTTTTGGAAAATGCTTTGGTTCAGGTTGGCAAGCAACGGATTATCGATTTAATATTAATAGAAACGGAGTGTCGGTAGGCAATAGGATTCCTTTAACGGCTACTGTGAGTGGGAGTTGTTTGCATTTAGATGAATTAGTTGGTGTTTCTCATGGAGATACGTTAGATTTAATTGTAAAAAAGTTAGGCTGTAATGGTTCGGTAGGTGTAAATAAAAAGTTTTTTATTACAGATCCTTTAGGAAATGAAGTAACAAGCACTGTCGCATCTATTTCTCAAACAGGGTCAAACATAGTACTCAGTACTATTGTTTCTTGTGAGCAACCAGTTGTTAATTATGACTTAGCATGGTCATCCAATCCTATCTCAGGAGTCTTATCAAATGAAGTATTAAATACAAACTTAGCCACAGCTACCACTACGGGGTCAGCTTGGGTAACAGTGAGAGCTACTTCTTCATCAAATAATTGTACGTTAATAGATTCTATTGAAGTAATAAATACTTGTGCTGGCATTTGCGACTCCCCCGGCACAGTCACTCTATCATCCACAGGCAGTGAAGACATTTGCGTACCTATTAATAAGACTATTACTGTATCCCAAACAGGCACAGGAACATTTGATTATTCATTAGACGGCACAACTTGGCAAGCAAGTAATAGTTTTACGCTGA
>Ga0256845_1001326_pt1 | contig 20101 bp, 11 predicted proteins | sample RiftiametaG_FD_189101 | JGI IMG/M metagenome (GOLD analysis project Ga0256845, IMG submission 189101) | Tube worm associated microbial communities from hydrothermal vent at the East Pacific Rise, Pacific Ocean - Riftia | ecosystem: Host-associated > Annelida > Integument > Unclassified ...
GCTCGTCCTGATGAAATGGCCTTGATTCCTTTTCCTGTTGACGAACTTTTTAGTGAACATCTTAAGAGTTTTGATGCTGTGATCCTTCAAGATATCAATGCCCGCGAATATCAACTAGATCGCCACTTTCGCTCCTTGAAGAATTACGTTCTCAAAGGGGGGGGGCTCATTTTGGTGGGAGGGCACACTGGCTTTTCTGCTGGTGGCTATGGAGGATCTCTCGTTGCCGACGTACTGCCTGTAGACTTGCCCCGTCGTGGCGAATTAATTACTCAAAAGGCCTTTGAGCCCCGCTACACCGAGGCCGGGCGGGCCGCGCCCATGCTCAATGCCCTGCGAGCTACCATGGGCGAGGAGCTGCCGACGATGAGTGGGGCCAATATTTTAGGTGCGGCTCGGGACAACGCATTAGTTTTATGGGAGCATCCGTCCATTTCGCTTGCCGACGGTAGTAAAATGCCCATTTTGGCACTCCATGAGGTGGGTGACGGTCGCACGATTGCAATTTCTGTGGACGGAACCCATCAATTGAGATTTGGCGACTCGGGGGCGAGAGCGGGAGGGCGAGCTCATGCTGACTTATGGGGAGGTCTATTGGGGTGGTTGATGAGAGATCCGCGATACGAAGCAGCTCAGCTTCGCTTGGAGAACGATTGCATAGCAGGGCGCGATCTGTTGTTTCGAGTTGACTCACATTTCTCGGACGATGCTAAAATTTCTCTTACTTTGGAACGATTGGGAACAAAGGTGAGTGATGTGCGTAATATTGCAATGGCTCCCGCTGGAAAAGACGGTGGGCACCGCTTCATCGCTCGTGGGCTGAAGCCTGGAGGATATGCCGCGCGGGTAAAGGTGGGGGCAGCCCCTCCTACCAGGACAGTCTTTGCATGTGAATTCGGTGGTCAGGCATGGGCCGATAGTCGCCCGGACTCCCCTCGATTGGCCGCGATTGCCGAGGCTACTGGCGGGACCGCCGTGACAGCCGACGACATTTCTTTACTTGCCCCGCCCTCGTCTGCTTTTGTGTTGGCCCAGAGGGAGAGCCGTCCTCTATTGCCACCGTGGGCTTGGGCGACCATGGCGGCATTTTTTATGTCTTTACATTGGGTCGTGCGCCGTATGGTAGGTGCTCATTAGGACATGAGTGGAGAGTGATAGGTGACACTATGAACACAAAACGTTTTCAAACAATTTTCTGCTTGTTTGCTCTTGGAGGCGTTGTTTTGGCATATGTGGGACCTAGTAAAGCCTCTTCCATGTGGCCTTCGGGAGGCCGTGCAATGGCCGAGATCTTGGAGAATGGCGGGACGAACTCTCGTCGTGCTGTCGTGGTTCAATTGGCGACGACTCCTCTCTCTGTGGCGCGCCCGCTCATTGTGCAAGCACTCCTGGACTCAGATATTCAGGTTCGGTTGAGCGCTGCTAGCCTACTAATTGCTCGGCGTCTGCCGGGCGCAGAGAGCATCCTGCTGCAGTGGTTGGGTTCAGGTGTTCTCGATGAAAGACTCTTAGCTGCAGAGGTCTTGGGGCGTGAGCCCAAGGGGCGGGTCCTCTTGGCCCTTGGGCGGGCGCTCGCCGATTCTTCACCTGATCTAAGAAGGATAGCGGCTCAGGGTTTGGGGCGTGCGGCGGGTACCGAGCAAGGGCGCGCTAGTTCCTTTTTAGTGCGTGGTCTACACGATGATGCTCTTGCCGTGCGTCTCGCGGTCGTGCGTGCCTTAGGGAGTGTCGCCGCGCCTCGGTCGGCTTCCTCATTGGCCGCCTACCTACAAGACCCCGAGGAGAGCGTGCGTTCACAAGTCGCCCTCGCTCTAGGCGTGATAGGGGAGCGGCGCGTTGCCCCTGCTCTTGTGGTGGCCCTCTCGGACGAAAATGATAATGTGGTGATTGCCGCGGCGCAAAGCTTGGGAAGCCTTGGCTATCATGAAGCCCTGCCTGCCCTGAAATCGCTGTTTTCGGCGAGTTCTACCCAAGCGATCCAAGAGGCGGCAGCGAACGCCCTAGCGCAAATAGGCGGGGCGGTGGCGTGGGCTGCACTGCTGGAGCAATTACTTGCGGGTGACAATAAGCACCTCCTCGACGGAGTCCTGCTGGAGTACCCTCAAGAATCCCAGGCGATACTCGAAATGTGCGTTCAGGACTCAATTGGAGAGACTCTTGAACAATGTGCGCGGGGCCTGTTGCAAGTCGAAGGCTCTGTAGAGGCACTCTTGACGGCGTGGCGTCAGGGACGCCTGGGTGAGGAACGCCTTTTTTCCCTATTCAATCATAGAAAAGAAAAGAGCGTGGTTGTCTTGGCCCTCGAAGCTCTTGGTCGCCCGTTGAGTTCAAGTAGTGAGCTGGCACTTAGTTATTTGGAGTCTCTCACGGACGTTCCTTCTGGCGCATGGGAGCCCCTGGTAAATATTGTAAAGAAGCAGCGCTGGTCACCCCAGGACACTTCGAGGCTATTGCTTGTGATGGCGCGAGTATCGGGGAAGCGCGAGAGTTTATGGGGGCGAGAGTTCTTGGACTCGACCTCGCCGCTGGTACAGGGGGCAGCCGCCTATTTACTCGTTTCAGAAGGACTCGCTGGAAATTCGTTGGAAGAACTCTTGCTCCAAGGGGAGCGTGACACCGTCGAGGGCGCACTCCTCGCACTCAGTCGGGGATCGAGCGTGGCGCAAGCACAGGTGTTGGTGAGTATCGTGGCAAGAGGTGCCTCTGGTCGGCGCGACAGAATTATCGAGGTGTTTTTTGCTTTCCCAGCCCATTTGACTCGCTCAACGACCTTGCTTCTTGGTGAACTTCTTTCGACGACTCGCGGTCCACAGCGTGACCTTCTTCTCAATGGTCTGGCTCGCAATGGGGACTTTTCCCTATTAAAAAGAATCGGAACTGAGGGTGCCCGTGAAGATCGTAGAAAACTAGCTCAATTAGCCATCTATCATCCAGAAGGCGCGCGACTTGCTCGCCTTCTGACCAAAGACCTTGACGCACGCACCAGTGCATCGGCGCTCTATGCATTGGGAGCTTTAGGAGATTCTACGGATGCATCGCTGATAGGAAGCTACGCGCGCAGCTTGAGCAAGGGTCCACGCCCCGTCCCTCGTTTTGTTCAAGCAAGCGCACTCTTGGCCCTTCGCCTCCTGAGAGAGCGCGGCAAGTTGGCAAGCTTGCCCGACGACCTACTCTCCAATGAAGTCTGCAGCTCTCCCCATGTGGCGCTCCGGCGGCAGGCATTACGCCTGGCTCATAGTTTTGGCAAAGCGTGTGACTCTCAGTCATTGACCGAGCTTCTCCTCCAAGAGCCCCAACCATTCATTCGACAAACAGCGGCCCAACTCTTGGATCAGAGTATTGAATCTCTCCGAATTCTGAGACGTTGTTCAATTTACGAGATGCGTGCTGAGGTAGCCACTTCCTGTCGTGCTCGCCTGGCGGCGCTTACCAGAGGCAAGGTGCGTTCAATGCCCTCAAGTACCACCGGGGTTTCGAAACTCGTTTCTCGCGGGGGCGAGTTGGTCCCGGGCGCTTCTTTGCCTTTTCAGCTGGTAACCATAAAAAAACTCACGGGGGGGCTGCCCGCCCGTCTTCAGCCGGTGTCTTTCCGCATTGCCGAGCATGATAGGGTCTTTATCGCTGACCGTTTGGGGCAAATACTGCTGCCCACGGGAGAGTATAGGCGTCTCGATGCATCCCTTTCTTATTGATCATACCTTTTGAAGGGGTAAATTTGATTTCTTCTGGGTGCTTTGGCTAGCGCCGAGTGCAAGCGTCGAGTATCCAGCGGCAATGATCCCCCTGTTGGCCCCAGACGAATATCTCCCGGCTATTTACGCGTCTTTCATCAAAGCACTCGAAAACAGTGGTTTCTCGGGGGAGATTCGTACGGACTACGCGACCCGCCTAGTTACGGCCACTGACAACAGCGTCTATCAAATAGTGCCTCTTGCGGTGGTCTATCCCCGAAACGAGACAGATGTTGCCTGCGTTTTGGAGCTAGCCAATGATGAAGAATATCGTGAGGTAAAATTGAGTCCTCGGGGGGGCGGAACTGGCACGAATGGGCAATCCCTTTGTGACGGTGTCATCATGGATGTATCCCGGCACTTCGGAGAAATATTAGAGCTGAACCTGGCTGAGGGATGGGTACGGGTACAACCCGGCGTTGTATTAGATCAACTGAACGCATTTTTGGCCCCTCACGACGTCTTCTTTGCCCCCAATTTGTCGCCTAGTAGTCGAGCTACCTTGGGGGGGATGATCAATACAGACGCCAGTGGAAAAGGCTCAAGAATCTACGGTAAAACGAGCGACCATGTGCTCGCGCTACGTTCGGTCATGATGGACGGCAAGATTCTTGAGACTTTGCCTCTCGACCCTGAAGAATTTGCATTGGCTTGCAAAAAAGAAGGCATGCCGGGGCGTGTTTACTGTCAAGTTGCTGAAATTGTGGAAAGTAGTCGGGAGCGAATCAAAACAGATCTGCCCAAATTGAAGCGATTTCTTACGGGATACGATCTCGCCCATATTGAGACACCCGACGGAAAATTCGATCTCTCGCGAGTGATAGCGGGCTCCGAGGGAACTCTTGTCGTTCTCACTGAGGCCAAGTTGCGCCTCACGCCCATTGCGCGCCATCGGCAATTGGTGGCAATTCGCTACCCCGAATTTGATAGTGCTTTGCGTGACGCCGGAAAACTTGTGGCAAGTAACCCGGGGGCCATCGAAACGGTTGATGATACGATAGTTGGCCTCGCGCGGGGAGATACAATTTGGAGTTCTATCTCCCATCTCGTTGAAGGAAAAAATGAGCCTCCAGCCGCAGCTATCAATCTTGTTGAGTTCGAGTCGGATGATCCTGCCCTTGTTCAGAATAAGGTAGAAGAGCTTTGCGCGAGCCTAAACACTCACTGCGGAAAGAGCGGCCAAGCCTCGGGATATACTGTAGCAACGACCGCTCAAGACATTGCTGCCTTGTGGTCCTTACGTAAAAAAGGGGTGGGACTTTTGGGAAATGCAAAGGGGGCGCGCCGCCCCGTCGCCTTTGTCGAAGACACAGCTGTCCCCCCTGAGCACCTCGCCGACTATATTCGCGACTTTCGCGCTCTTTTGGATAAGCGTGGCCTTCGTTATGGAATGTTTGGGCATGTCGATGTCGGCTGTTTGCATGTACGGCCGGCTCTCGATCTGAAGTCGGAGAAGGATGAAGCCTTGCTTCGGGGAATTACCGACGAAGTGGTTGCTTTGGTGAAGAAGTACGGGGGGGTGCTTTGGGGAGAACACGGCAAGGGCTACCGAAGTGAGTACACACCCACTTTTTTTGGCGACGCCCTTTACAAAGAGTTGCGCAGGGTAAAGTCTGCGTTTGATCCTCACAATCAGCTCAACCCTGGAAAACTAGCCACCCCATCGGCAAGTACGGACCAACTGGTGAGCGTGGACGCCATGAAGCGCGGCGCCTACGATCGCCAAATTGCTGAGCCGACTCGCAAAAAATTTGAAGCGTCAGTCAATTGCAATGGCAACGGCGCGTGTTTCGACTGGAATCCAGATTCTGTCATGTGTCCCTCATCAAAGGTGACCCGCGACCGTATTCATTCCCCGAAGGGGCGAGCCGGGATCTTGCGAGAGTGGCTTCGACTATTAGCTCAGAGCGGGCACGACGCAGGGGCCAAGATGGGAGCGGACGATTCATTGTCCACGAGCACAATTCGGGGTCGAGATAAGCCGCGTGATGATTTCTCTCATCAAGTATACGACGCAATGGCTGGGTGTTTGGCGTGCAAAGCATGCGCCACTCAATGCCCAGTCAAGGTGGATATCCCTGCGCTCCGTGCTGAATTCTTGGAGCAATACCACGGGCGTTATCGCCGACCACTGAAGGACTACTTTGTAGCCGCTCTTGAATCCATATTGAGCATTTTGGTTCTTTGGCCGCGTCTGAGCAACTGGCTGATGACGTGGGCTCCCTCAAAGTGGTTCATTCGAAGATGGGTTGGCATGATTGATACCCCCCTGCTTGCCGAAGATACCTTGAAAGCAGGGCTCAAAGAGCGCGGCGCCGAATCGTTCGACTTTTCATCAATGAATGCTCTTTCCAAAGAGGACGCAGGGCGAGTTGTACTCATTGCACAAGACGCCTTTACCACATTTTATGAGCCTCAAGTGGCTCTCGCCGCATATGACTTGCTCACAAAGTTAGGGCGACGGGTGATATTTTTGCCTTTCAGAGAAAATGGCAAAGCGCTTCATATCAAAGGGTTCTTAGGGCGATTTAGGAAAGTCGTAAGAAGCAATTCGGTGTACTTTGCGAAAGTTTTTCGACTCGGCATACCAATTGTGGGAATAGAGCCCGCTGTAACTCTGACCTACCGCGACGAGTATCCTCACGAATTGGGGAAAGAAATGCCCGAATTTCGCATTCAACTCTTGCAGGAATATTTGGAAGAAAATCTTGAGGCGTTGATAGGTAAGCGTGTGCCCACAGCGACATCGAGGCAAGAGCCTTATCAGCTATTTGGCCATTGTACCGAGCGTACATTTGAGACAAAAAGTCAGGAAAAATGGAAAGCCGTGTTCGAGAGATTTGGTGCAGCGGTGTCCGTGAAAGCAACTGGCTGTTGCGGCATGTGTGGTGTTTTCGGCCACGAAGAGGAACATCTTGAGGAGTCTAGAGGCATCTTCGAGATGAGCTGGAAAAAGCAGCTTCCCGAGTCAGGCGCTGAGCGGGCACGTGTGATGGCAACCGGACATTCTTGTCGTAGCCAGGTGAAGCGATTTGAAGGCTTTGTGCCTCGCCATCCGGCGGAAGCGCTCTTGGACTATTTGAACACTGCCTCATCATCCGAAGAGTGAGACTCTTTCGACGAAGATGGACAAAGAAAAGCCCACCGGGGGGGCTTTTCGAAGATGGACAAAGAAAAGCCCACCGGGGGGTGGGCTTTCAGAGGACGATTACTGTGCGCAGTTCATCATGCACATGAGGTCGTCTTTCTTACAACCGCACTTGCTTCGCGTACTCTTCTTTTTTCGTGGCTTGGGTTTTGCCGTGGACTTGGTGCCACTGGTCGCCTTCTTTGCAGTCCCGCCGGTTCTCCGCCGTGTCGTACGTTTTGCGGTCGAGCCTGACTTTTTCTTTGGCGCGGCTTCGTCCTCTTCTGTCCCTGTCGAAGGAGCCTTTGCTTCGGTAGTGGGAAGCGTTGGAGCTGCTGCTACTGGGGCTGCCGTAGCAGCGGTAGCGATGGGTACAGCACTGGCTGCAGGCGCAACCTCGGGCTCAGGGCTCCCGCCCATTTGAGTAATGACAGCGACTGCGATTGCCGCCACAAGACCAAAACCACCAAGAATAATTACATTTTTGCTACCGCCGCTGGATTGCGGCGGAATGGATGCTCCAGAGCCGAGACTAGGTCCACCGAGAGGAGAAGCTGCTGCACCCGTTGCACCGAGAGGCGCTGCTGCCAAGGGGCTTGGCGCAGCCAAGGGGCTTGCGCTGGCATCTGCGGCTGAAGTGAGCGCTTTGAGGTCGATCAAACCCGAGTCGTCGTTGTTTGAAACGGCGGAAGGTGGAACCGAAGCTAGCGGCGAACTAGGACGAGACGCAGTGGCACCTGAAGTGAGAGCACTCAATGAAAAGAGTACCGAAGACTCGTTGCGCGCGCCTGTGTCCGCAGGAGCAGCGGCAGCCGCCGCGCCAAACGGACTAGGATCGGAGGTCTGGTCGGCTTCGCCGCCGGCCTCTGCCACACCGCCAAATAGATCTGCGCCACCACCGGAGGCTGGGGGGCTTTCAGCAGGTGCTGCAGGTGCGCCGAGCCCACCGGCCTCCCAGGGGTTTTCTTGCGGTGCGGTTGAGGCACCAGCAGCAGAGACCTCATCCGTCGGTGCAGTGGGTGAATCTTGGGCGGCCGCGCTGTGTAAAGACGCCACGATTTCCTCTACCTCGGAGAGGGCAGTCCAATCTGCGAAACCATCCGCCCAAACGAAAGTCTCGGGCGTAACAGTGCCATCGTTGTAGGCCGCCACAATTTCCGGAACGGTCATTTGTCGTTGATCGCTCTCACCGAGGTCAACTGAGTAAGTCGTTGTCGGAGCAGGTTCTACTGCAGGGGCGACCGGTGCAACCGCTCCTGCGGATGCACTTGCGCCCGCATCTGCGGCGTAAACATTAGCCGGCGAGACGTTTCCATCGATAACGATGGAGGTTCCGCACTTTCGGCAACGGATCTTGGCAAGGCGACTTTGGACTTTCTCGTCCGCGATCGAATACTTAGCTGAGCATGAGGGGCAAGAGATCTTCACGAGGGGGGCTCTCCGTCCTCCTAGTCTCGCGAAAATACGAGCTAGGGGGCGCTTGTGTCCGTGTCTATTCGGGCACGATTCTGATGAATCGCAGTTATCAAGTTCGACGTTTATGCGGGAAAAAAGTTTTATGGAGTCTAAATTCTCCCTTTGCTTTTTTGCGCGCGCCCCTTATTAACATCGATTGAAGGATTTTCCAGGGGAGACGGATCTTCCTGTGTGCCTTTTTTGGGTAGTGAAATTCCTGACAAGCGTTAAAACCATTCTAGTCACCCAAAACGAGCGTCCAGGCGAGGAATTGAGGTCCCGCTGACGGCTAAGACATCGATGTTTTCCCATTGAATGTCCAATTTTACCAAGACTGAACAGTTTTAATCACCGTTGACTTTTATCGTGAGCAACCCCGGCGAGCTGAAGGAGGGCGTGGTAACGCTTTTCAAGCTCTTCATTCAGGTTTTCGCTCAGAAGGGCCTTTCTGAGGAGGTGTCGGGCTTCTTCCCACTTATTTTCGCTAAGAGCTCGCTCCAGCTGACGGGCGTGCAAACGCCCTCCGGGAGTTTTGCAGGCGGACTCGAGACTTTCTGAGGTGCGAAGAACTTGGGGGCGGGCCTTACCCGGAGTGAGGCGTAAGACTCCTTGGGATAGGGCGAGATCATAAGCCTGTCGAGACACCTCGCGACGTAATATCCCATACGCTTCAGCTCCTCGACTATAAATTTTGGCTACTGCCTTTTGAATATTCTCAGGGGCGGCGCGGTGTCTATCGGGATGAAAGCTTTTAGAAAATGTATGAAAAGCATTCTGTATGGCGTCGTCATCAGCAATTTCTAATAGACCAAGCAGTTCATAGTAGCTCGACGAATCAAGAATATCGAGCCAGGAAACAATCAGGTCGTAGTTGGGGGACGCGGTCATTGTTGGCTGGGGAAACGAGAGTTTTGTGGATTGATTCGACTATTCTGAAACGCCGACAAGCATTAAGCGAGCATCGGCGGCGTTTCCGCTTGCCAAATCGCGGGCAGTTACTTGAAGCATGCCGCTTTCGTCCAAAGAGAAACTGACGTCTACCTTTACAGTGCCGCGCAGACCTTGTGATAGTCCAGTGAGTTCGACTTCTCCTAGAACAGTGTTCTTTTCGAAACGACCTTCTTCTCCCTGACTTACGCGAATTCGTACCAAAGGCTGGTTGTCGCGGGTTGTGGCAAATGTCCTAGTTACTTCGCAGGGTATCGGACTATTGCGTTCGATCAGCTTGTCGACGTATCCGCCGCTGACCTCAACCCCCAAAGAAAGAGGAGTGACATCGAGAAGTAGAGGGGCTTGGGGACGGTGCCCCTCTGCGGACTGGCTCAGTGCACCGACAGTTGAATCGTCCAGAGAGATGGAGGAGTCTAAGGCATTTCCCAAAGGCTGAGTCGAATGCTGGGGAGACTCAAGGGTCGACAAATCAAGGGGAGCCGAAAGCTCTGATTCGTCAGAAAGATCTAAAGGAGAACTCGCTGCCCGAGAAATCGACATGCTGGATGCCTCCTCAGGAAGCAAGGAGGCGATAGAGAGTTCGTCAAATTCCTCTGCGAGAGGCGCTTGGAGGGGGGCCGGAAGTCCCACCATGGTTGCCCCGAGAGGATCCGTCCTTTTTTCGCCAGGAGAAGGCAATGCGGTGGCGGGTGAGGGCAGTGCGGTGGCGGGTGAGGGCAGTGCGGTGGCGGGTGAGGGCAATGCAGCACTCGCCACCGGTAAGGAGACGCTAGGCGTGGGGAGAGATGCCGCTGTTTGCGGAAGTCCAATCTCATCCTCCAGAGCAAACAAAGAACTATCTCCCAGTTCTTCCGCCTCTTCCTCGGAGGGATGGGGGGCGAGGGGAACCGGAAGGTCTGCATCCAGAGGGGTCCCGCCCTGTCTCGTCGCCGTCAGGCTAGCCGCGTCATCGAGAGAAAAGAGCGCACTATCTCCTAGTTCTTCAAAGTCGTCCTCTTTCACGGGCACGGGAAGATCGTCGTGAGGTTCGATGAGTTTTTTATCGAGGGCTGCGGCCTGGGCCGCAGCTTTCTCTGGGGGAACGACTTTCGTGGTTTCTTCTTGAAAGCCAGCGAAGGCATCGAGTTCTGGCGAGTCGGCCTCCATGGCTTCTAACTCAGCTAGATCGAAAGTCACCGACCCATCCTCCGGAAGGGACGCTGCACCGGGAATGGTGTCCTGTTTAGGTCGAGAGGGGGGCGGCTCTGTGCCGGCGGGCGAAGAACTTGTTTGCACCCCCAGACCCAAATTTGTGACGCCCTTTTCTCGCCCTATCATTGCACTGAGACCTGGGCGTTTTTGCCCCCCGGCAATTGATTGAGTCAAGAGCGGATCGTCAGCTCCGACTCCCGCTAGAGTTTTGTTAGGGCCGCGTAAACCCTGAAGACCTGAGAGTACGGAACGACTCCCTCCAACGGGGCGAATCGAGCCCTCACCAGTGCCTGAGAGGGTTTTTGATAGGCCGGCGAGTCCCGTTTTGGTTCCGCCGCCGGCGACGCTCACGCCTGCTTGAGCTAGGGGGCGCGGGGCCCGCGAAGGGTGAGTGCTTTGTATCGCAGCGCGAGGAAGCGGGGCAGAGGGGATACTAGCCGTACCTTGTTTCTCCTCTAAAGTGGCTGCCTGAATGGCTGCCCCAATGGCCACGACTTCATCGGGGTTGATACGACTTTGAGGCATCTTCCCAAAAAAACTGGAGGTTCGTCTTCGTACCAGGGGAATGCGCGTTGAACCTCCAACCATTAGAATTTGGTCGAGATCTCCGTTTGCAATGCCGGCCACATCCATCGCTTCGCGACAAACTTCTAAGGTACGTGTAAGTAGGGGTTCGGCCAGCTTTTCGAACTCTGAACGTCGCATGACAAACTCGAAATCGAGTTCCTCGATACGCGCCTTGCTCATACTCCGCGTCGACAACTCAATCTTTAGTTTTTCGGCGGCTGCGCGCAATTGTTCACGAACTAGGTTGTCCGAATTCGCGTCTACCTTGTTCTTCTTAAGGAGCTCTTCGGCCATGCGATCCATGATGGCTCGGTCAATATCGTCCCCCCCTAAAAACGTGTCGCCCGCCGTTGCAAGTACTTCAAAAACATTGTCTCTGAGGTCGAGCAAAGTGACATCAAAAGTGCCTCCCCCAAAATCGTAAATTGCAATACGTTCACGCCCCTTTTTACCGAAACCGTAAGCAAGGGCAGCAGCGGTCGGTTCGTTGATGATACGAAGTACTTCTAGACCGGCTGTGCGACCTGCAATTTTGGTCGCGGCTCGTTGTAAATCGTTGAAATTTGCGGGAACTGTGATCACCGCATCGGTGGCACTTCCGCCCAAACGTGCCTCGGCAATTTTCTGCGCCTGTTCAAGAACAAAAGCACTAATCTCCGGCAGGGTATAATCGTGCCCGTGACATTGAACGAGAGTGGATTTTCCGGGGCCCTCTTTGAGTTCAAAAGGAAAGTGTTTGAGGGACTTTTGAACATGCTCGCTGTCAAAAGTGCGACCAATCAAACGCTTGGCTGAAAAAACCGTATTATCAGGATCGATGGTCCGGCGATTTTTTGCCTCATACCCAACCTTTGGCGCTCCCTTCAATGTGAAGGATACAACACTAGGGAGGAGTGCTCGCCCCATCTTGTCCTTCAGCGCAGTGGCTCGGCCATCGCGCATGGCTGCAATTACGGTGTTGGTGGTTCCAAGGTCGATTCCGACAACTGTCATCTAGTGAGGTGCCAAGGGGGGTAGGGGAGTACGAAGTGGGACAAAAGACTACCACCTCAGAGTCCGAGGCGGGGTCAATCCCCCTCACCCGTAGTCTGTAGAGAGGGAAATTTCCAAGTTCTTCGTTACTTTAGGACATCTCCGCCCAATAGTCCTCGTCCATTGAGAATATCTGCGGCCGGTTGCACTTTTTTTCCTTCCAACTGAGCCGAGAGAATTCTTAAGGGAGCGCTACCAGTTCCGACCAAGAGAATTCCGTCTGCAACGCTTACTTCCCCTGGAGACAGTCTGTGAGGTGCGTTTGCATTGGAGGGGGCCAATTCAACCTGCAAAATCTTTAAACGCCGAGTGGGGGTGTCGGTTCGTTCAATTTGTGCGGTTGCTCCAGGGCGAGGTGCGAGGCCTCGAATCTGGTTCATTAAGTCTGTTCCACCACGCCTGAAGTCCAAGGGTGTGTCCTCACGGGTGATAGGCGGGGCATGGGTAGCCTTCTTGTGATTTTGCTCTTGAGCACAAAGCTGGCCCTGGACGTAACGCGCTAATTCTTCTCGAGTTACAGTGGCCGCGAGCTCCCCTATCTTGTGAGAAAGAGTTCCAGTCGTATCGCTGGGGAGTATGGAAAGTCGATGGCAAGCTAAAAGGTCCCCCGTATCCATACCCTCATCCATCTTCATCAAACAAACACCGGTTTCGGTTTTTCCGCTCATAATTACCCGCTGAATGGGGGCGGCTCCACGGAATTCGGGGAGGAGGGAGGCGTGCAGATTCACGCATCCAAGACGGGGTGCGGCTAGAGTCTCAGCGTCTAAAATTCGACCGTAGGCAATGACCAGTGCGACATCTGCGGTGAGCTCCCGCATCCAGGCGGCGAGGGAGCCATCGCGAACTTTGGTGGGCTGGTAAGCTTCAATTCCCAATTCGGCAGCTCGTACTTTTACCGCCGGGGCGCGCAATTTCATACCCCTGCCGGCGGGACGGTCCGGTTGGCAGACGACACCTACAATTTCACTTATTTCAGCAGCTGCATTGAGCGCTGGCACTGCGATTTCTGGCGTTCCACAAAATATTACCCTCACTTGCTCCTCCTTACCCTCATCGTTTCTTGTCCGCTACGGTTGTTCCTGGGCAAAGAGTGGTTAGCTTGACGACTGGCCCCCGGGGCTACAAAACCAATTGGCTGAATTCTAAAGATTATCATGAGCGACCAAGAACCATCCTCCGTTCCGCCTCCACCCCTTGACGAAGACGAAATCGACTTCGGGGATGAACTGCCAGTTCTTCCAATACGAAATGCGGTGCTTTTTCCGGGTGCGGTAGCTCCCTTTGACGTGGGCCGCGAAAAATCGGTTGCGCTTGTTGAGGACATCCACAACTTGGAGGGTCCGGTCATCGCAATCTTCGCGCAGAAAGATCCCTCCACAGACGATCCTACCAGCGAAGATCTTTATCCCATGGGCTGCGCGGCGCGTGTGCTCAAGGCGCTGAAACATAGTTCCGGCAATTACTCTCTTATCCTCCAGGGGCTGACTCGTATTCGAATGGGCGAGGTCACTTCTAGTGAGCCTTTCTTACGCGCCAAGGTGACACGTATGCCGACACCTCCCGTCGAGGACGTTGAGGCAGAGGCGCTTGCGATGAGCCTGCGTGATGTGGCTAAGCAAGTCATTCAGTTGATGCCTGAGCTGCCGCGCGAAGCTGGAAGCTTGATTGATTCGATTCAAGCCCCAGGGGCCTTGGCTGACTTGGTCGCTGCCAATTTGGACGCGCCTGTCGACGAGAAGGCTCAATTGATCGAAACGGTCGAGGCAAAAGAGAGGATTCGAAAAGTCCTGCGCTTGTTGACCCGCCAACTCGAAATTCTCAAAATGCGCGAGCGCATCAATTCTCAAATTAAAGAGGAGATGGGCAAAAATCAACGAGAGTATGTTCTGCGTCAGCAGCTCAAGGCTATCAAAGAAGAGCTCGGCGAAGACGATGGGGATCAGGGCGATCTCGATGGTTTAGAGGAGCGCTTGGCAAAAATCGATTTTCCGAAAGAAGCCGGAGAAGTCGCAAAAAAGCAATTGAAGCGATTGCGCAGCATGCAGGTAGGGAGTGCCGAGTACACAGTTGTTCGCACCTACCTCGATTGGTTAGTCGATATCCCATGGAGCGAGTCGACGGCCGACAATCTTGAAATTCTCGAAGTACGAAAGGTGCTTGACGAAGATCATTATGGTCTCGACAAGGTCAAAAAGAGAATTGTCGAATACCTTGCTGTTCGTAAGTTAAAGAAAGACAAAAAGGGTCCCATTCTTTGTCTGGTGGGTCCTCCTGGCGTAGGCAAAACCTCCCTGGGACGCAGTATTGCCAAGTCCTTGGGGCGTAAATTTCATCGAATCTCCTTAGGTGGAGTGCACGACGAAGCCGCTATTCGCGGACACAGGCGCACCTACGTAGGAGCTTTGCCCGGTCAATTGATTCAGGGAATGAAGAAAGCAGGAACCGTAAATCCTGTCTTCATGATGGATGAGATTGATAAGGTTGGCCACGACTTTCGTGGCGATCCAAGTGCTGCGCTTCTTGAGGTCCTTGACCCCGAGCAAAACAATACATTTGCAGATCATTATCTCGAAATTCCTTATGATTTGTCCAATGTGATGTTTGTGGCCACTGCAAATGTGGCTGATCCCATACCGCCGCCTTTGCGCGATCGTATGGAAATATTAGAAATTCCTGGTTACACTCGTCGCGAGAAATTGGCGATTGCCAAAGAGCACTTGATTCGTAAGCAGCTCGAAGAACACGGTTTAACCGAGGAGCGTTTGGTAATTACCGACGAAGCCGTCGAAGAAATTATTGAACACTACACTCGCGAAGCTGGTGTGCGCTCTTTGGAACGCACTATCGCAAGCGTTATTCGTGGTGTGGCTGTGAAGGTTGCCGAGGGTGATACTTCCAACCATATCGTCAAATCGGAAGATGATTTACGGGAGTTCTTAGGGCCCGTTAAATTCATCAGTGAAATGGCCGAACGAACCGAGGAAACGGGAGTCGTCACTGGCCTTGCTTGGACAAGCGTAGGTGGGGAGATCCTCTTTATTGAAGTGACGCGCATGTTTGGTTCTGGTAAATTGCAACTGACCGGGCAGCTGGGTGATGTGATGAAAGAAAGTGCTCATGCGGCTCTTTCATATGTACGTACCAATGCTGAGCGATTTGGTATTGCTGCAAATTTCCTCGAAAAGAGCGATTTGCACATTCACATTCCAGCTGGAGCCATGCCTAAGGACGGGCCTAGCGCAGGCGTGGCCATGTTTACGGCCATCGTTTCACTTTTGAGCGGTATTCGTGTGCGTCACGACGTTGCTATGACCGGAGAGATATCTCTGCGTGGTCGCGTATTGCCCATTGGCGGCTTAAAAGAAAAAACTCTGGCGGCTCACCGTGCGGGCATTAAGCGGGTCATCGTTCCCGAAAGAAATCGCGCCGATCTTGAGGAAGTTCCTAAAGAAATTCGCGATGAGCTTGAGTTCGTTTTTGCTAAAAAGGTCGAAGACGCTCTCGAGGCTGCTTTGGAAGAAATGCCCCAACCCTCCCAGAGCTATCTCGACGAAATGGCTAAGCGCGAATTAAAACGACCAGTTAAACCCAACTGATCTCAATTCGCTTCAACGGGAGACGTTGAAAGAACAAAAAAGAGGGCATCGCATCTGCGGTGTCCTTATTTTTTGCTATCCACCTACCCAGTGGAAAAAATCCTAGTACGAGTTTTTGTCTCCTTCAGCCTTGTGGCCTTAGGTCTATGCAACGCTTGCGACGAGAAACTTGAAACCGGTGCTTTGAAGCAAGGGGCCTCTCAGCCGCTTCCCATTGAATTCAAGAACGATGAGCGCTCCCTGCCTTTGGGGGCATCTGCCCCTTCTCAAAAAGCTGAGCTAGTTCAGAATAGCTGTCTAAAAAGCCTTGAGAAATTGGGCAAACAGGCGCTCCAACCAGGAACTCCCTCCCTGGACAAAAACAGAGCACAAATATTAGCTCAGTCACGATCGGTGCCCGTGGTTTTTCGTCGTGCTCCCCGGGCTGCCAACGATTTATCGCTCCTCAGAAAAAAATTGCGGAGACAATTGCGCGATGCCCGTGACCCTGCATCAGTTATCTTGGAAATTTTGCGTAAAACCCGTGGAAATTACCCTGCAAGAAGGCAAGTCTTTCTATCAGAGCAATACCTTTACGCGGACAAACCCCTTCTTGCTTTGCGCTTGTCTCAAATTTTACGTTTGGACCATCTCTTTTCTAAAGAGAAAGAACTCATCATTGAGCGGGGAAACAAAATATTGCGACTCAAGCGCATTGACGGGCGCTACTGGCTTCCGGCAGATGAAAGTCTGAAAAAATTGAAGAGAAAGCACAACGGGCGCTTGGCCAGTCTACTCTTATTCGATCGGGTTCGGGCAATTGATGGTGAATTCAAACAGGGGCTGCATATTGATTTACGTCGATTGCAGAACTCTCTTGGATTTTCCAGAGCGCAGGTGGTGGCCATGACTCAAGATAGAATGGAACTATCTCTGCAAACTTATGGAGTGAAGTCCCGTGCGCTCGTCGCCATGAAGGAGGGAGCGCTTGGTGTAGAATGTGAATTCGTTCAAGGAAGCCAACACAAGAAGTTGGCAAAGGCCAGGGCTCTTTGGCTTGAAGATCAGCGGTTGATTGAACCCATTTTGACGGCTGCCCACCAAATGATTGCTCGGCGCTTGCCCTTTGACGAACCCAAGACTGAAGAAGGACAGCAAGACGGGCTCCTGCGTATTCAATTTCGCAAAGCGTATCGTCGTTATCAATCGACCTACGAATTCAATGGCGATAATTATTATGTCTTTGATGGGTATGGCCGTCCACGGTTGCCCCAGGTTTGTATAGATTTTATTACAGACGCATTCGATTGGGGAACAGGCGGGGGCTGGCCTGTGCGAGGTGAGAAAAGAATGCGTCGCAAAGGGGCCCTGCATTTTTCAAGTCTTGGCATCGAAAACCCTCGCAGCATAGAGAGTCTCGCTTCTTTTGCCGATCTCTATCCCGATTGGTTTGATATGGATCGCATACCCAAAGAGCAACAAGTAAAGTTTCGATACCGTAAACGATTTTTTGAGGCTTTGGCTCGGGATGAAGCCCGCTATCGACGAGGGGATATCGTATTCATCTATGGCCTGCGCGACGACGAAAAGTTTCACTATCACTCGTTTTTGATCGATCAAAAAGATCCGATAACCGGCGTGCCCACGGTGGTACTCGCCAACGCCGGGCCACCCCAGGCACGCAGCTGGGAGGGGGAAATGCAAAACGCACCCCAGCGTAAAATAGTCGCCAGAATGCGTGTGCGCCGCGAAACTCTGCGCAGAGCTCACGCCCAGGCCCTAAAACACCCAGGAGTTCCCCTAAAAGCGCCCGAGCCTGTTTCGGTTGAGCTAGAAGGCGCGTCACGCTAGAGACTTTGTAAGTGAGTACGATAAATGTTGCCCCCAAGGGCTCGTCCAATTTGAAGAAGCCTGTGCGCGTGGCCCTTTTGGGGTGCGGAACTGTCGGAGGAGGGGTCCTACGGCTTCTGGCCGAGAACGCGACTTCACTGGCCCAAAAAGTGGGTGCTCCCATTGAGGTTGCCCACGTGCTGGTTCGGGACAAAGACAAGTCCCGCGTGCCCGAGTGCAAGCCCGAGTGGTTAACGACCGATCCTGAAGATATATTTTCTGACGAAACGGTTGATTGTGTCCTAGAGCTCATGGGTGGGCAAGAGCCGGCCAAGTCCTACATTGAGCGAGCGATTGACAATGGGCTCACGGTCGTCACCGCCAATAAATTTTTGATGGCCACCCACGGTCCTGATCTCTTAGCGCGCGCTGCCGGTAAAGAAGTCGATTTGGCTTTTGAGGCGTCAGTGGGCGGCGGCATTCCCGTAATTCGCACCCTACGGGAGTCCCTTACAGGCGATTCTATTCTTTCTATTCATGGTATCATGAATGGAACCTGTAACTATATTCTCACACGGATGAAAAACGCGGGTTTGGGTTTTGATGAGGCCCTCAAAGAGGCGCAGGAACTTGGCTATGCCGAGGCTGACCCCGCGTTAGATATTCAAGGAAACGATGCGGCGCAAAAACTAATTATTTGCAGCATGTTAGCCTTTGGCTCCAATTTTGGTGCCGACGATACACCTGTTGAGGGTATCACAAAGATCGACACGGTCGATTTTGCAGCGGCCGAGCGCTTTGGCTTTACAATTAAACACCTGGTTGTTGCGCGCGAGTTTGGCGAAAGTCTCTCTCTGCATAGTCATCCTGCCTTGGTGCCCAAAAGTAGCGTTTTGGCCAATATCGACGGTGTACTCAATTGCGTCTATATCCAAGGAAAGGGCCTAGGGCCTTGCGTAATCGTAGGACGCGGAGCCGGAGACATGCCCACGGCTGTAAGCGTAGTGGCCGATTTAGCTGATGTTGCCTGCTCTCGCATTGAGGGTCATCGTGGGCTTTCTACCCGGGCGATTCAATGCGGCGAGCGTAAACTTCTACCCGCCGAGGAACTGTCTTATCGCTACTATTTGCGCTTTGAAGTCGAAAACGCTCCCGGTGTACTGGCCGAAATTGCCGGGGCCCTTGGCGCATGCGGCGTGAGTATTGGTGAAATGGTGCAAGAAGAAGAGAATGACTCGGCTACTTTGTTGATGATCACTCATGAGTGCAAAGAGGGCGCTCTTTTGCAAGCATTTGAAAAGCTTAAGGCATATTCTCATCAAACGGGTGAAGCGCGCTTCATTCGTATTGAGAATATCTAAGCGCTTTCACCCATTGCGTAAGAGCCCCTATCAACTTGAAGACAAGAGAACCCAAGTGAAGCCATGAGAAGCAGCCGCCAACCCCTGGGGGTATTTGATTCAGGCTTGGGTGGTTTAACCGTGGTGCATGCCCTGCGTGAGTCGGTCCCTCAAGAGAGTATTGTCTACTTGGGAGACACCGCGCGGGTACCTTATGGTACGCGCTCTGCCTCAACGGTCATTCGTTACGCTCGCTCTTGCGCGCGCGTCTTGACCGAGCGAGGGGTGAAAGCCCTTGTGATAGCTTGCAATACCGTGAGCGCAGTCGCCGTGGACATTTTACGCGCTGAGCTTGACATGCCCGTGATTGGCGTTGTGGAGCCAGGGGCGCGAGCCGCGGTGGAGGCCGCACAACTTGAGGCCGATCGCACTGGGGGACCACCGCCAAAAATTGGAGTTCTAGGAACTGCTGGCACAATTAGTTCGGGGGCCTACCAACGTCAGGTACAACAGCTTTCCACTCGCTTTGAGGTAGTAGGGCAGGCGGCTCCGCTCTTGGTGCCCTTGGTTGAAGAAGGCTGGCTCACAGGTGAAGTGCCGGAGTTGGCTGTGAAGCGCTACGCGACTCAATTGCTTGAAGCAGGGGCTGGCGTCGTGGTTCTAGGCTGTACTCACTACCCACTCTTGCGACCCGTAGTAGAGAAGGTGCTCAAGGAGTTGGCTGGGCGACCCATACCAGTTGTCGATAGCGCGTTGGCCGCAGGGCAAACGGTTTGCGCCATGCTGCGTGAGGGGCGCATCGCCCCTACTTTTGGTTTGGACGAAAATGCCAATAGTTTGGCTCCTACATCAGCCCCTCTCTCCGTACCTCTCAAACTTCTCGTAACCGATCAACCAAGTGGTTTTCAGCGTTCGGCGGACCTATTTTTGGGAGAGCACACTCCCGAGGTCGAACAAATTGATTTGAGAGTCGAGTAAGAGGAATCTTGTCGGCCAAATCTGCACGGCCTTGGGGGGAGTCGATACGGCTACCGAACACGATTTTTTGACTCTTTTCGGAAGTCCTTCACAATAGGTAGGGACCATGCGTGGGAACTCTCTTCTTTTATTGGGCGGATTGTCAGCAGCCGTGGTTGCGGCAGCGTGCACTAGTCAACCCGAATTTCTTCAGGGCGGTACAGGAGCGGGGGGGATGTCCCGCTCCGTGTTGATCATCGAAGCGGCGGTCGGTTGACTTTATATTCAGGCGGCGACGTTCCCGTCGTCAAGCTGGGCGTTTTGGCCGGTTGTTTCTTGGAG